>Ga0209628_10004396_pt1 | contig 10176 bp, 10 predicted proteins | sample TergutCu122P4_FD_187285 | JGI IMG/M metagenome (GOLD analysis project Ga0209628, IMG submission 187285) | Cubitermes ugandensis P4 segment gut microbial communities from Kakamega Forest, Kenya - Cu122 P4 (SPAdes) (version 2) | ecosystem: Host-associated > Arthropoda: Insects > Digestive system... | reverse complement strand
TCCGATTTTGTTTCTAACTTAACTTCATTTGGCAACTGCAAAAAGATATTGTGCGAGAAACCGAGCGAAAGTTCGAGAATTTGACCGTTGTTTGATGCGCGGAAGCCCACGCCAACGAGTTCAAGCGTCTTTTGGTAGCCGGTGCTAACGCCCGTTACCATATTCTGTATCAAAGAGCGGTACAAGCCGTGATTTGCACGGTTTTGCGGTTCGTCATTAGGACGAGCGATACTCAAAGAACCATCTTCCAACTTCAATTCGAGGTTGTCGGCAACTTTTTGAGAAAGTTCGCCTTTCGGTCCTTTTACTGTTACGAGGTTGTTCTCAACCTTTACTGTTACTCCTGCGGGAATAGTTACGGGCAATTTTCCAATTCTTGACATAATTATTCCTCCATTAATAAACGTAACATAAAACTTCGCCTCCAACCTGCTCTGTGCGTGCTTCCTTGTCGGTCATCACGCCTTTTGAGGTTGATAAAACAGCGATACCTAAACCATTCAATACGCGCGGCATATCTTTGTAGCCAACGTATCTTCGCAAACCGGGTGTAGAAACCCTGATAAGTTTTTTTATCGCGCTAACTTTGTTAGCGGCGTCGTATTTCAAGGCGATTTTGATTGTGCCTTGCGGACCTACATCTAAAAATTTGTAATTTAAAATGTAGCCCTTTTCAAAGAGAACTTTTGTAATCTCTTTCTTTAAATTCGATGCAGGAACTTCCACAACGCGATGTTTCGCACTGATTGCATTCCTTAACCGAGTTAAATAATCTGCAATAGGGTCTGTCATAAAATTAATTTTAATTAATTCCAACAAGTGGAACAATATTTAGTTAATAGTCATTATTTTTTAGAACAAAGAGCAAAGAACAAGGAACAAAGACAGGTTTTTGCCACTTTAACTCTTTGGTTTTCAGTATATTTTACAAAACTGCACAACATCTGAAAATCGGACTGCAAAGATATACATTATTTTTTAATTAACAAAATGTTTTTTAATGTTTTTTTTGAAATAATAAAAATACAGCAAAAATTTAAAAAGATTTTTGCTGTATTCCTTTGTCTTGGTTATTTACCAAGTACGTCTGCGTCCTGCTGCATCGGCTTCGGTAAAACACTTTTGGCTACAATATATTGATAGCCACTTGTACTCCACTCATATTCTCTGCCATACCAATCACAATTAGTCATAATCATATTATTATTAGTTTTAGAGTACTCTTTTCGATTTTCCTTTACTCGTATTGTTCTTTTATTTTACATTGCTGAACAATATTTGCACAATGATATTTTTCAAATACAAAAAAACGGACTAAATATCCGTCGTTGAGGTTATAGTCTACCCATTCTACAAATATAAGCCCGCTCTCTTGTGAGTTATATCTTGTAGAATTTTGAAATTGCCTATATTTCAACAACAAGAATTTACTTAAAAACGCTATTTTAAAATTATTTCATTTTCAATTATTTATTATTTTATAACTTTTCTAATGGAACTTGCAATTGGCAATTTGAAACTGTAAAATTATTTGTAACTTTGCAAAAATTTTAACTTATTAATATTTAACTTTTATGAAAACAAAAACAAAAGTATTTTCATTTTTATCAATAATTATTATTGCAGCACTTGCAATTTTTATCTACATTCACTACTTTTTTGTGTTTGGCGAAGGGGTGAAGGCGGGGCAACTCAACTTTGTTGTACGCAAAGGATACATTTTTAAGACCTACGAGGGAATGTTAATTCAAAGCGGTTTTAAATCAAAAGGTACAGCAGGAACGATTCAATCGTATGAATTTCCGTTTTCTGTGGCAAACAAAGAGGTTGCAGAGATGATGATGCAAAATAGCGGAGAAAATATGCAGTTGTATTACAGAGAATTTTTTGCTCCGTTACTGTGGCGCGGAATGCAAAAATATGTTGTCTATAAGGCAGAAGTTACAGAAAAAGATGAGGTTGCAGAAAAAACCGATGTTATAAAAAATGAAAATGCTCAATAAAGGGTACTTTCCTTGCATTACCCCGCATTTTGCTAACGCTACATACGGAGATACGCATAAAATCACGCCTGCGGCGTTCTGTGTAAGACAAAAATGTATGCAAAAATTTTATCAGTAATCGTTGTGTTATTACAACAAAAGTCCCGTAGGGACGACAATATGAATAACCCCGTATGTTGCGTTAGCGAAATGCGGGGATAAAATAAAAAACAAATATTTGTAAATGGCTAACACGCAGATTATCAAATATTTACCTGCTGAATGGGCAGAACAAAGTTTTGTACAAATTGTTTTTCCGCACAAAGAGACCGATTGGGCTGATACGCTTGATGAGGTTTCTGATTGTTTTTGCCAAATAATTGAAAATATTTTGCAATTTGAAGATGTTTTGGTCGTTTGCGCCGATGAGAAAAGTGCGCAAAAAGTTGAAAGTGTAAAATCAAAAAATCGTAAATCTAAAATCGTAAATCTAAAATCAAATGATACTTGGGCGCGTGATACTTCTGCAATTACAATTTTTGAAAATGGCAAAAAAATTGCGCTTGATTTCACTTTCAACGGCTGGGGCTTAAAATTTCCTGCAAATTTGGATAATCAAATAACAAGAAAAATTTTTAAGAACAAAGAACAAAGAACAAAGAACAAAGACAAAAAATACACCCTTTCGCCTTTCACCTTTCACCTTTCACCTTTTATCTACCGCGATTGTCGCAACTTTGTTCTTGAAGGCGGCTCAATAGAATCAGACGGCAAAGGCACAATTCTTACAACAGAAAAATGCCTCTTATCCGAAAACAGAAATTTTTTATCAAAAAAAGAGATAGAAGAAAAATTAAAATTTTATCTCGGCGCAAAACGTATTTTGTGGCTAAAAAACGGCTATCTTGCAGGTGATGACACCGATTCGCATATTGATACTTTGGCTCGTTTTTGCAACGAAACCACAATCGCTTATGTTAAATGCGATGACGAAACAGATGAACATTTTGCCGAACTCAAAGCAATGGAAGAGGAACTCAAAGCGTTCCGCACTTTTGATGGACTGCTATACTCGCTTGTTCCGCTGCCAATGGCTGATAAAGTGATTTTTGACGGAGAGCGGCTGCCTGCTACCTACGCCAATTTTCTTATAATCAACGGAGCGGTTTTGCTGCCGACCTACAACTCGCCAAAAGACAAAATTGCAGCCGAGATACTTCAAAATGTATTCCCAGACCGCAAAATCATAAAAATAAACTGCCTGCCGTTAATCAAACAACACGGCTCGTTGCACTGCGTAACAATGCAATTCCCAAAGTGATTAGTAGTTAATGGTCAGTGATTAGTGATTAGTGATTAGTGGTTAATGGTTAATGGTTAATGGTAATGGTTAATGGTTAATGGTTAATGGTTAATGGTTAATGGTCAATGATAAGTCCTTTTTCTTGCATTATCTTTGTAGCGTCAAAATTTATATAAAAATAAAAAAAACGTCATTGCGGGCTTGACCCGCAATCCCCTGAAAACATGAGATTCTGAAAAAAGTTCAGAATGACGTAAAAAATCATAAATCGCAAATAAAATTGTCTTTGTTCCTTGCTCTTTGTTCTATGTTCTAAAAAATTAATCATTCTTAATTATTCTTTGTGAACCTTATGTAAACCTTTGTGAACCTTGTGGTTAAAAATATTTTACCACAAAGGACACAAAGTAAACACAAAGAGTGCAAAAGGTAACAAAAACGTCATTTCGAGCGTAAGCGAGAAATCTCGTTAAACAAACAGATTTTTTACTACGTTCGGAATGACAAAAAAAACAATTCTTCTCCAATTTGGAGGGGGCAGGGGGAGGTTTTTGTATTTGCAGTGACTTCGCTGTATTGACCACCTTGTCAGTTTCGATATCGCTCAATTGCCACCTCTCCATTTTGGATGGGAATTATTTTCGACCAAAGGGAGTAATTCTTCATAGCCGATGGAAATAGTTTAGGAACTTTATAAAAAAATAGCACCTCAAAAAAGAATTAACGGGTTTTTTGTATTACAAAAATTAATAAAAAAATTATTAACTTTGCAATTTAAAATTAAATAACAAAAAGCAAATTATGTTATTAAATCAACAACATATCACTAATGGTGCTATAATTGCTTGTTGGAAAGTAGAGGAAAGTGTTGAAGAACTGCTCTTGATGCTCAATAATGACGAGGAGTTGACGCAGCAGATTTCGCAATTTGGCAGCGAAAAGCGCAAACTTGAATTTCTTGCAACGCGTGTACTGCTTAATGTTGTGCTTGATGATGATAAAAGAATTTCATATTTTCCTTCGGGTGCGCCGTATTTAACTGATAAATCATTTAATATAAGCATTGCACATACAGGGATTTATGTTACAATTATTTTACATCCAACAAAAAAAGTTGGCATTGATGTTGAAAAAATTTCCGATAAGGCGGTACGGGTAAAACACAAATTTTTATCCGAAAATGAACTTGATTTTGTAGAGGAATCATTGGAAAAAACACATTTAACACTGCTTTGGTGTGCCAAAGAGGCATTGTACAAAATTATTGATAATGAGATTATTGACTTTGTCGCCGATTTGCATATATCACCTTTTCAACCCTACCTTAAAGGTGAAATTCAAGCAACGGAAACCTGTACGCCGCAACAGAAAAAATATAGTTTGCACTACGTTGTCGAACCAGAAATTTGCTGCGTTTGGACAGTAGAAAATTAAAAATTAAAAGGCAAAAACTCTAAACTCTACAAAATGACAATTTACAATCATATAATAAAAGCAAAACATGAAAAAAAGACGCTTTTTGCTGTTCTAATAGATCCTGAAAAATGCTTTGGACTAAAGTTAGTTAATTTTTTAAAAATAATTAATACCGCCTTGCCAGATTTTATTTTTGTAGGCGGAAGTCAATTCCAAAATTCTGTACAAGAGGCAACTAATATGATAAAAGCATCTACAAAAATTCCTGTTGTATTGTTTTTAGGAAATTCCATGCAGTTTTGTGATAATGCCGATGCAATGCTCTTTTTATCACTAATTTCGGGTAGAAACCCCGACTTTTTGATTGGACATCAAGTAAAATCAGCACAAAAAATCAAACAATCAGGTATTGAAACAATTTCTACAGGTTATATTTTGATTGACGGCGGAAAAAAAAGTGCAGTACAAATTGTATCTAACACTGAGCCGCTTAGTGAAATTGATAAAATTGTTGATACCGCTATTGCAGGCGAGATGCTCGGCTGCAAAGTGATTTATCTTGAAGCAGGCAGTGGCGCACAAACTCCTGTCAGTAGACAGTTAATTGCAGAGGTGAGCAAAAATATTACTGTTCCTTTAATTGTTGGTGGCGGCTTGCGTTCTGTAGAAATGCTGAAAGATGCCATAACATCAGGAGCAGATATTTTGGTTGTAGGTAATTTTTTTGAAAAAGAGCCAGATAAAATTATAGATTTTGTTAATTCAATTAAAAAAAGAGTTAGTAATTCTTAATTCTTAATTCTTAATTTTTAATAAGTTCCCTCACCTTTTCTATCAGATGCTCCTCTGAACCATCTGTATAACCATTGCGGGAATCAACAATTTTGCCATTGCCGTCAATTATAAACACAGCAGGGATAATATTTCCGCCCAAAGCACGCCTAAAATCACTGTTAGGGTCAAGCAATACCTCAAACTCCCACTCATTTTGGTCAATCAGCGGCTTAACCTTTTGAATGTTCTGTGCCTCGTCTATAGAGACGGCGATAACTTTTACGCCTGTTTCTGCCTGCCACTCTTCATAAACTTCGTGAATGGCTTTGAGTTCACGTATGCACGGCTTGCACCACAACGCAAAAAAACTTATAATAAATGGTTTACCGTCATTATTAAGTTCGGCAGTATTGATAGTTTTACCTTCAAAAGTTTTTAGGGTAACAGATGGTAGTTGTGCAGATAAATTTAATGCTACCAGCACTAAATTTATGATAAAAATTATTTTTTTCATTTTATTAAAATATTACAAAAAACAAAACAAAAGGTCGCCGTTTTTGACAACCTTTTTTTTATTTTATATTTATACATTTACAGTTTTTTTTCTGCGATAAAATAACATTACGCCGTATGCAGCGAGTAATGAAATCAATACATACGCTCCATTACCAACCGGACAGTCATTCCACGAGCAATCTGGATCTATTGTGCCTCCGCCTCCACCAGTTAAATCATCTTCGTCGTCATTATCAAAACCACCTCTCATAGGTCCTGTAAGATCACGTCCTGTAATATTCGGTTCCGATAAATCTGCATAATCAGAAAGTATACCTGCGTCTGTTGCTGTTGTTGTACTTGGCAATGATGCTGACATATATACGTTGCCAAAATAATATTTTGCAGAATAATCATCTGCTGAAACAGATAATCCCATAAAGATTAAAAGTACCGAAGTAAGAAATATACTCTTTGTCATTAACTTATTCATATTAATATTCTCCTTTTTTTTAAAATTAACGAATTATAAGTTTCAGTGCCTCTGCACTATTAGTTCTAAACAAGCGCATAATATAAGTTCCGCTAATCAATCCATTAGTCATATAACTCATTGTTGGCGTTTTGGTAACTTTAAATGTATCAAGCAATTTACCTGCAACATCATATATTGCTGCATTAGCACCAATGTCGCTCTGTAAAAGATTTTCTATAAAAATCTCCTTGCCAACAGCATATATATTCAATTTTGTGTCGGGAGTATATTCAGTTCCTGTTGGATCATTTGGTACTGGTTGAACATTAAAATGAACCAAAAATCTTTCCTGTGGATCATCAATTTGGGTGGTGAATACGTATGGCTCGCCATTTACAAAACGATGTGTAGCACCTGTTTGTAAATCCTCTATCCAAAAATCTGGAGAAGTAAGTGTCTCAACGCCTTCTACGCTCAAAACCATTGTTTTTGATTCATATGCCAATGGCTTAACATTCATAGGAACGGTCTCCACATCAAACGGAACGCGTTTTACAGAAGTTTTTGAAATAACGCCTGTACCGGCGGCAGGAGCAGATAATGTATAAAGTTGAAAACCTGCATTTTCTGCCATATAAACTTTTGAAACATCAGAACTGTTGCTTACAAGAGTTCCATTAGCACGTAGCCCTATTGCTGTTACATCAAAATTACTTTCGTTATCAGCAGTTGTAAGACGGAATATTACCTGATTATTCAAACCTGAATGCGGTGCATACATTGTTCCTGGTGCATTACTTGGAACATAATAACTTGTTTGCCCATGATCCACTATGGAATGAACAAGCAAATTTTTGCTAACTTTAAACTCTCCTGTTTGCCATAGAGGCTGATTTGAGGTTGGTCGCACCATAAATATGCTCATAGCAGGAATTTCCCCAAATTTCAATAATGTAATATCATCATTAATTTTTAATGGTTGATAAGTTTGAGAACCATAAGGAAAAACATACATTGTAGGGTTAAAGTTAAAATCGCTGTAGCTCATATACTTTATCAATGAATCCAATGATATGGCACAAGTATAAGAATTTCCCATCAACCAGTTGGTACTTACCCCTGTGGTTGGTTTTTGGGAAAATTTATATATAGGCAAATTATCTTCTGCAAATAATTGTTCTTGATAAAATGGTAATTGATAAACAACTCCATTAAACACAAACTTGTCTTGGTCATATGCTGACGGTATCGGATTGTTAGCACCCGTAATCTGTAGTCCAACCGGAACAAGCGTTGAATAATCAAATCCTGCTGGTCTTGGTTTTATCAAATATGCACGCCCAGCATCCAATTTAAAGTTGGGATCTATTACATATTGATCTAAATCTATAATATTTGGATTCGGAACAGATGGTTTATTTCCCAAATAATATTCAGTGTGCATATTAACGCCCTGCTCTGGTTTCCTTACCCAGTTACCAGCAAAATAACCAGATTTCTGAGTGTTGTTAAACGGCGTGGCAAAACCAAATAGTTGCTCTCCTAGTCGATAAGTTTTCATCCATTTTTCTACAACTACCATTCCAGGATCAACAAGAGAACTGCTTGTACCTGAAAATCTTACCCGCAGGGAAGCATCATAAACTTTGCCGTTAATATCTTCAGATTTTAGTAATAATTTTCCACTATTAATACTATGGACTTCTGACACGTCAATTCCCATTTGAGCAGGAAGAACGAGAGTGTCAGTTGTTTCTAATACAACACTTGGAAAAGCCACCCAACTTGTATTTCTTTTAAAAGTTGTTGCTGTGGATAATGGCTCAATATACCTATTTTTACCACGGTTATCGACAAAACGAACCATACCGTAGCAATACCCATCTGGTGAAAGTTTAAAGACGTTTTTATAGGAATCTTGATAAAAATTTCCTCCAATATCCCAACGCCCTTTGGTAGCACCTTCGTCCAAATAAATTTCAGGAGTGTTGCCGTCATTATCCAACATTCGAACTGCGTCAGGCACATACAGAGCAGTATGTGTTGCGTCGCCGCCGATAAACATCTTGCCGGTATTAACAAAGGTAATTGTACTTGCTTCGTTTTGAGCAAATAAATATCCTCCGCTTAGTACCACAACAATGAAAAATAAAAAGAGTTTTTTCATATTAACAAAAGTATTTTTAGTTAATTTAATTATTTATTTTTATATTTATATAGTGTGTTTTTAAAAAAAGATATAATAATTTTGTATAATATAACAAATATCGTGCCAAAAGATAAATGTATATTTTATTTTTTGGCAAAGTTACAAAAAAAATTAGTTTCTATATATGTGTAAAAAAAAATTACAATTTTTGTTTCAACTTATTAACTTTTTATTAATTTTGCATATTAATAAATTTATTAAAAAAAATGAAAAAAATATTTTTTATTTTATTGATATTCAATATATTACAAAGCACAGCACAAACAAATGTGGTTCACATTAGTACTGTAACTTTACCACAAAATTATATTTCTTACTTTTTGCCTCAAACAGAAATTTTGGTTGAGGTAAGCGTGAAACATACAATTCAAAGACCTGGCAGATTTGCAAACTATGCAAAACGATTGCTTGCTTTAAACAATGTAATAACCTCAAAATCAGAAAAATATGAATTGGAGAAGATAAATATAAATTATAATGTTATTCCAGACACACTGAAAAATTTTGCAGTAGAGATTAACCCTAAAAGCACTGCTTATAATCTCTATTTAAGCGAAAACAGAATAATAAAAGGGGTAAATGCTTCAAACGGCAGCAGCAAAGATGCACCGTTAAAAATTACCGAGAAAGTTGTAGAAGAAAATATTGACACTACCATACTTTTCAATTATTCTGTGTTGTCTGAGGATGCGCTTATGGCAATATCAGATGCAAAGATGGCGGAAATGGCTGCAAAACAGATTTTTAAAATTCGTGAAAGTAGAATGGAAATTTTATCAGGCGAAAGCGAAACAGAATACAAAGGAGACGCTCTACAACTTGTTATCAGCGAATTAGGCAGAATAGAAAAAGAACTTATTGCACTTTTTGAAGGCAAATCAATAACTTTTATAGAGACAAAAATATTTCGTTTTATTCCAAAATCAGAAGTAAAAAATGAAATAATTTTTCGTTTTTCACCCCTTTTGGGTATTGTGGAAAAGGATGATTTGGCAGGAAGGGCTATTTCAATGTCAGTTTTGCCGCAATACATAGATAATCAAAACAACACAGAAAAAACAGTTAAAAAATTTGGTATATATTATAATGTGTCTCTAAATGCACAAATTACTATTTTTGACGGCAACAGACAACTTGCAGAAAATAATTTTCTAATTCCGCAGTTTGGCACACTCAAATTTTTGCCAGCCGAACTGTTTAACAACAAAACTACGCAAGTACTTTTTACAGAATTTGGGGATGTTGAGGTTGTAATTAGCAGGTAGATTTTGGCTTACAATTTTTTATCCATTTTGAAAATATCTTATAAATTTTCTGCAAATCTTTGTCATTTTCAAGCAGTTGCAAATGTTTTTCAATCACGTTTTTGTCGCCTCTGACGGCAGGACCTGTTTGTGCCTGCTGCGGTGATAAATAATGCAGTTTTTCAACGCTTTCCTCTATCAGAGGCAAAAGAATTTCAAAAGGTAAGTTGTTATCTTTCAATAATTTATAAGAAATATTCCAAAGATGATTTGTAAAA
>Ga0209628_10004395_pt1 | contig 10177 bp, 9 predicted proteins | sample TergutCu122P4_FD_187285 | JGI IMG/M metagenome (GOLD analysis project Ga0209628, IMG submission 187285) | Cubitermes ugandensis P4 segment gut microbial communities from Kakamega Forest, Kenya - Cu122 P4 (SPAdes) (version 2) | ecosystem: Host-associated > Arthropoda: Insects > Digestive system >... | reverse complement strand
CTATGAACGCACCATCGAAATCGACCTTACGACGCTCGAGCCGACCGTTTCCCGCCCGCATACAGTGGATAACATCACGTTAGCACGGGAGCTCTCCGGTGTTAAAATACATCAGGTATTTTTGGGCACCTGCACCAATGGTCGCCTTGATGATCTCGCCACAGCAGCTTCCATGTTGCGTGGCAAGAAGTGCGCTCCCGGCACTCGCCTCGTCGTAGTGCCCGCATCTCATCGGATAATGCTTGAAGCTCTGGAAATAGGCTACATTACCATCTTAGTTCAAGCCGGAGCACTCATCGCCTCACCAGGCTGCGGCGCCTGTCTCGGGTTGCACCAAGGAGTTCTTGGCGACGGTGAGGCCTGTCTCTCTACCGCCAATCGTAACTTCAAAGGACGCATGGGCAATCCAAACTCTTTTGTTTATCTGGCCAGCCCCGCGACCGCAGCAGCCACCGCCCTCGCCGGATATGTGGCTGACCCGCGGGAGGTTCTCTAGTATTTCAATCACGCCCGGGGTAATTCAAACCAACCCCAAGTTAATGTTATGAGGTAGTAAATTGGCAATACTCAAAGGTAAATCTTTTAAGTTTGGTGACAGCATCTCCACCGATCACATCGTACCAGGCCGCCTTGCTCACCTGCGCTCCAATCTGCCGGAGCTGGCAAAGCACGTGCTCGAGGATGCCGACCCATCTTTTGCCAAGCGCGTCCAACCCGGCGATTTCGTGGTTGGAGGCCAAAACTTCGGTCTTGGTTCTTCTCGCGAGCATGCCCCCTTGGTCATCAAGATGGCCGGGGTTTCTGCCGTCCTGGCAAAAAGCGTGGCTCGTATCTTCTTCCGCAACGCCATCAACCGCGGTCTCCCGGTGCTAATTACAGACACTGATAAAATAAACGAGGGCGATGAGTTAGAAGTTGACCTTGCCGCGGGCACAATTAAAGATTTAACCAACGGCGTAGAGCTTGTCTTTAAGCCCCTTCCGAAAGCCATGCAAGCCCTGCTAGATGAGGGCGGGCTCATCCCGTATATTCAAAAGCACGGAGATTTCAAACTAGAGTAAATAGCTCGTGGCTTCAGCCTTAGGTTCACAAGTACTATTTTCACATTTGATTCGCTTGATTAGCCGTGAAGACCGACATCATGCCTAAAAGAATTTGGACAATTGCTAGTATATTACTGGTGTTTTCTCTGTGCTTGTCCTGCACAACCCAGCCAGCCACAAACCACACGGGCAGGTTGTCTGAACCGAGCTCTTCCACATGGAGTGGCTTTCAAATATCCCTTGACAATTCGCCTTACTATCAGAGTAGTATCCCAGTACGAGAAAACGTGATTACAACCGAAGAGCATACTCTTGTCCTAATTATAACCAACGGCCCATCGAGCGATCCGCTTGAGTACGGCTCAACAGAATTTATCCAGGTACACTTGGACGGCGCGTGGTATACAATCAAGCCCCAATTGCCCCAGCGCGAAGAGCCGCTGAGACTTGATCCCCATCCCAATTATGCTCGTTCCATAGGGCACATTGTTGACCTTTCTCCGTTGGGAGGCCTTCCTCCGGGGAGATACCGAATAGTCGAAAAATTCTACTACGAGCGACTAAAGTCTGTGTCGTTTGCTTCAGCATATTTTTGGATAATTGAGCCCGGTGGGGAGCGTCCACCGGAATCTGAAATAACCGGCGAGGCTCGCTTGGGTGATATCGTATTGTCGGCAGAATCACTCTCCGGAGCGCGTCGGCAGATTACCGATGCGGACAACATAATCAATATGGTTATTGAGAACCTGTCTGGCAAAAGATACTTTATGGAAAACGCTACTCTTGAGATGAAGAATGGTTTAAGTTGGGAGAAAGTAGAATTCCAACATGCCAATCTAGGAATGATCATGGGATGGCATTACTCCCGCAATCAACTCTTCCTCAACGAACCGCTGGCAACAGGGCAATACCGCCTTCGGGTATCTATGCGCACCGATATGGGGACGGTTGCCCATGAGTGTGTTTTCACCGTTATTGCACTGAAAGATGCCCTAGAGCCCAAATGGGAACGATCGCAGCTGAGCCCGTCAACCTATGACGCAGAGCAGCAAAGCACCAGCGCTAGGATGAGCACGGAAAACCCTCGACTGAACAATAACAACACCACTCTTAATATCCAACTCTCAGCAGATTGTCTATATTGCTACGGTTCAGGTTATAGCGTCGACGTGTTGCTCGGTGAAAAGTGGTATACCGTGCCTTTCACTTTTGGATATTTTACCTCGGAGGCTCGCTATATTGACCAATATGATATATGCTCTGAGACAATTCACCCTGTTTTTGCATTCGGGGTACTCCCAGCTGGACAATATCGTGTGGTGAAAGTGTTTAATCTCTGCGGTCCGGATACACTCGGAGGTGGGATAACCTACCTTGCAAAAGAGTTTGCCATCGCTGAGTTTACCGTTGAGGAAACCCTAGACTGGTTAGTGCTGTCATAGTTAGATTTAGCAAACGGAACGCTTTCGCTACCCATCATAAAGTTCATTGATAATTTTGGAAGGAGCTGAATTAATCCCATGGCTTATAACATAACCCTTATCCCCGGAGACGGCATCGGACCGGAATTAACTGAGGCTACTCGCCGCGTGCTGGAGGCCTCTGGTGTGAAATTCAACTGGGACATCGTACATGCCGGCGTTGATGTAATGGAGCAGTACGGCACCCCCCTACCCCAAAACGTGATTGAGTCCATACGTAAGAATAAGGTGGCCTTGAAAGGCCCGATTACCACACCCGTCGGCTCCGGCTTCCGCAGCGTGAATGTGGCACTTCGCAAGGAACTTGAGCTCTATACTTGTCTTAGGCCATGCAAGAGCTATCCCGGCGCGCCTACTTACTACAACGACATCGACCTCATCGTCGTGCGAGAGAACATGGAAGATCTATATGCTGGCATTGAGTACGAAAAAGGCTCCGAGCAAGCAAAGAAATTGATTGCACTCATCGGTGAAATGGGAGGCAAGATACGCGGTGACGCCGGCATCAGTATTAAACCAATTTCAGAGTTCGGCTCGCGGCGCATTGTGAAATGGGCATTTGAGTATGCCCGCGCCAATAACCGCAAGAAAGTCACCGCCGTCCACAAAGCTAATATTATGAAATTCTCTGATGGTCTGTACCTGCATATTGCACGCGAGGTTGCCGCCGGGTACCCCGATATTGAGTTTGAAGACCGCATCGTAGACAATATGACTATGCAGCTTGTGAAAAAGCCTCAGATGTATGACGTGCTGGTTTGCCCCAACCTCTACGGCGATGTCCTCTCCGACCTCTGCGCCGGGCTGGTTGGCGGGCTGGGGCTTGCCCCCGGAGCCAATATCGGTGATGGAATCGCCCTCTTTGAGCCAACTCACGGCTCCGCTCCCAAATACAAGGGCATGAACAAGGCCAACCCCATGGCGCAGATGCTCTCTGGAGTTATGATGTTACGCTACCTAGGCGAAAAAGAGGCCGCCGACCGCGTTGAGCAGGCCATTGCTGCCGTAGTAGCTGCTGGTAAGAACGTAACATACGACCTTCTGCCCGAGAATGAGCAGCGGCGCGCCGTGGGAACGGCACAGGTTGCCGATGCCATTATCGCGCAGATGGGGTAGTTCGCCATGAAAATAACCGTTATCGGTGCGGGTAACGTTGGCGCCAGCCTCGCTCAGCGTCTTGTCGAGCAGGACTTTGCTGACGTAGTCATCCTAGACATCGTTGAAGGCTTGCCGCAGGGCAAAGCCCTCGACATCCGACAGTCTGCGCACATTTTAGGCTTCACTCACCGCATCATAGGCACTAACAACTACGAGGAAACCGCTGGATCGAACATCGTGGTCGTCACCTCCGGTATCGCTCGTAAGCCCGGCATGACGCGTGAGGAACTTATCAAGATCAATGCCAACATCGTGGCCGACGTGGTGGCAAAAGCCGCAGAACACTCACCGGGCTGTGTCATCATCACTGTTGCCAACCCCGTTGATTCCATGACCTACCTCGCCCTCAAAGTAAGCGGCTTCCCGCGGCATCGAGTGTTCGGCCTTTCTGGAGTGCTGGACTCCGCCCGCCTTGCGAGTTTCATCGCCCAAGAGCTTAATGTGCCCGACTCCGAGGTATCATGTTATGTGTTGGGCGAACACGGGCAAAACATGGTCATCCTGCCGCGCCTGGCAATGGTAGGCGGGAAGGCTCTTACCGACCTTATCCCCGCAGCATCCGTGGTAGCTCTCGCACAGCGCACCATTGCCGGCGGTGCAGAGATTGTGAGTCTCCTTAAAACCTCAAGCGCTTTCTACGCCCCATCTGCCGCAATCATGAAGATGGTGCTCGCCATAACTCGGGACACAAAAGAACTGATGCCAGTCGCTGCCTGCCTCGCAGGTGAGTACGGGCTAAGCGACGTGGTCATCGGCGTGCCGGTAAAACTAGGCAAAAATGGCATCAGCGAGTTTGAACCGCTTGCGCTTACTGCTGAAGAAAAGAGGCTGCTCGCAGACTCGGCTGAAGCTGTGCGGCAGCAAATTGCCAACCTGCCCACTCGGGGCTAACCCATGAGTAACAGCTGGCCTCATGCGACCTTGCAAAGCGCCATGAGTACCGTGCCGCACCAATCCCACTACCGCTGGCTGCAGGCAACTAAAGGCTTGGTTTCGCGGGAATATCAATGAATCCGATGCTCCCCCTGACTTGACCGCTTTTTGATAATTATGGTTGTTATTACGCACGGTTTTGGCCAAAATGTATGCACTCCGAGACAGCACTTATAGTTGACAATCTTTGAAAATGATAGGCATAAACATGGTTTTTACAAGCCTTTAGGCAAGATAATAAAATTAATTGTTGCATTCTATACGTGGGCTCGTCGTGGCGATTGTTATGCGCTTTGATTGCTCTAGTAAAGGTCGCCCACATGTGGTACCAAAATATTATTCCGAGCACCATATTAAAACGACAACACTATTTTTCGTGCGTAATACACAGCAGTCACTCGGTATGCACTCTTTTGGTCAAGTCGGGTATCAATGAATCCGATGCTCCCCGCTACACCGCAAGTGCCTGTAGATATTCGGCTTATTTGTTTTCTTTAGGCATTGGGGGTATTATCATTGAGATTATGTATAATTACGGTTCCCTAATCAGTAGTTGCCATGATCGCGAAGAAGAAGAAATAGCTCAAGCCATTGACACCGGCGCTATGATGTTAAGGCGCCTCTCACCGCGGCTTGAAAGAAACTTCTTCCCCAAGTTCCAAGAGCTTGGCTGGCAATACTCTCGTCGTCTAAGATCGTTGCATACCTCTGCCGAATTCGATGACTACCATCACGAATTCGTTACAGCTTTTCGTGACACCATTAAAACCCGCAGCGGTACAGTTATAAGCTACGGAGAGGCCCAACAGCCAATCAACATCTTTCTCAAAGACTATGTGGATAACATCCACCTCTTGGGCACGGAAGAGGCTGCCAGACTAAGGCAATACATCCATGTAACCATGGATGGTGTCATGATTTATTACTTTCAGTCGTTCTTCCGCGAAGACTACCTACGGCACATCGCCCCTTATCACAACGCCAGTGGCTGCTTCGACAACTGCCACGCACCATCCTTCCATCACCAAGACCTGAGCCAAAGCCAGCTCACCCAGCTTTTATTTTTCAGCCGAGACACCTACTGCGCCTGGCAGTCATGGTTTCGCCAAATCTATCCCAGCCGCCCCTCACTACTGGATGCCGTTTGGTCTATCGCTCGCAAAACCTTGTTCTCCGGGGGCTTGTATTGGAGTGCCCCTTCTCCCCAAAACGATCACAGCCTCAAGGGCAGGCTTTTCAAACTGCTAAACCTCGGGCGGAGTGAGGTATTTTAGCCGAATTTCGGCAATAATATGCCTGCTCGCCACAAGGGCATCTGGTAGGCAGCTCTTTGCAAGAAGGATTTACTTTCCGCCAACATAGCTGGGCAGTGGCTTGCCACAAGTCTCGCTAGCCGAGCACCCGCCACATCTGTGTCACTACCAACTCAGGTTTTCTTGGACTTTCGTCTTTAAGCGAATCGACCACTTGAACTATTTATAAGCTAGGTGCTATATACTGCCTATCAGTTTGTAGAAATACAGACGTGGTGATACAGTAATACTTGCAAAGCATGCTCGTTTATACAAGAGTAATGTGCTGATTGTTGTGACATCTTGGAAAAGAAAACACGCGATTATCGACAAGCTAATGAACCACTATGGGAAACACTGCGGGAGGAATGACCATGAATAAAATGGCAAGGGTTTTTGCTCTATTATTAGTTCTTGCGGTATTGTCCGTTCTGTTGCCAAACACTCCCTTATCTGCGCAAGCGGCACCAGACATAGCAGATTTCGCCAAGGAAGTAGACGCTGCCCCCCCTGTTCCCCAGGCGACGTCATAAATTACACCCTTTCCCTCACCCTGCCAGCAGATGTTTCGCTCTATGACCGCATCCGTTTGGTGGACATCTACCCAAGCCCAGCCTTGGTATGGAAGGACTATACTCTCACAATAGGCGGCGCCCCGGTTACGCTAATGCCATCAGCCATTAATCTGAGTACAACGGCAAGCTCCAAAGTGATAAGTTTCACCATAGACGGCCCCCTGCTCGTAAACAATGCCAAAGTAGTGTTGACACTGAGTTTTCATGTAACCTCAGCTGCCAGTGATCAGCTAATCAACGTTGCTAGGCTGTATACCACTCCCCAAGGGCTCACCGAACTCGATGGCTTCTCTGACGTAGACAGTGTAACGGTACCCGTCGCACGCACCGTAGATGTCGTTAATAGCTATGCTGGGATCGGTATTGATGGATCCGGGCGTTATTTTTTAGGGGAAACTGTTTATATCGATGCTGGCACCCATCCTTCTGGCTACACCTTTGCCGGTTGGGTAGTTGCCGCTGGCATTGCTGTTCTTGATGATGCCAGCGCCGTTACAACATCCTTCAGTATGCCAACAACCGATGTCGTCATCGTCGCCAACTGGGTTAACTCCACCCCTCCGGTAACCGTTACCACCCAGCTGCCTGGGGTTACTCGCACGGTAACAGCCACGCGATACTCAACCGAAACCACCACTCAGACGGTAACCGCAACAGCAACCGTTACCAACTCTACCGTCACCACCGCCACGACCACTGCTACTACCACCGCGCTTGCAACTATTACCTCCCAGCTGCCCGGGGCTACTCAAACGATAACATCCACTCAGCTGTCTACCATTACCACCACATCCGTATCTTCCGCCCCCACGTCCACAATGTGGTCCACGACCACCATGACAGCCAAAGTATCCTCAGCAGTGCCAACAACAACGTGGAGCGACGAGCCCCCTTCAACTAGAGACACTCGGGCCACTTGGGCTATTCTTAATCTAATACTCGCTACCTGGGGAGCCTTGCTGGTGCTTATTGCGCCGATTCTTGCTGTTGTTTGGAGAGGCACCGGGAAGCTTAACCCCATTTTGCTTGTCATCGCCATTATTCTGGCTATTGTCGGCGTTATCGTCTTCTTGTTAACTCAGAATATAAACAACAAAGCGACGTGGGTGGATGTCTGGACTGTCCTTAATCTTACGATATTCGTCGCTGAGATTATCCTGCTCACCCTAATATTCAAACTAGCAAGGAACGCTATTCAGTAAATAGTGTCTGGCGAGCAATGCAAAACGAGGGTGCCGTTTCGCCACCAGCTTAGCAAGTACATTCGCTTTTCCCGAAGCTGGGATACGAATGGAATTGATGTTGCCGCCTGGCTTTCACGCCAACTCGCCCACAATCCCCCCCCTGCCCTGGCTCTCTTTGGGACTTGAGGCCAAGCCCCATGTTGCAAGCAAGCTGGAGATGGGATACCCAAACAGGGCAACCGTCGAGTGATCTTGTCACTCGATTTCTGAAGTGCGGTCATAGACGCGCTTTTTCCAAGATACCCCAGTGCCTGTAAGTGCCCGCACCATCCCCCAAGTAGCGGCTGCGAGCCAAATGACCAATCCAATCGGATGCAGGATGGTAGCCACCACGGACTCACCAAAACGACTGTCCGCCAAACAGCGCATAAAGAAAATCACCGCGACCTGAAAAAGGGTTAACGGCAAGACTGGGCTGGCACTGGTAACAGCCTGCCATAGGCTATAGAAAGGCACAAGGAAAACCACTGCCCCCAAGGTCATTATCCCAACCAGAGCCGGCAGGGAAAAGACCGCCACCGAATATGTCCACTTAACCAACCCTTCCCACATGCCCCCCATAGTGTCATACATGCGCGTAGCAAACACGGGGGAAAGGTCCACCGCCACCTGCCGCCCACCACGCCGCACTACTTCCGCCCCAAGCCAAACATCTTCAATGATGCGCGACTTTACAACTGCATGTCCATCCATGCTCCAATAGAACTTGGCATCAAAAAGGAGAAACTGACCAATGGCAAAAGTTGCTTTAGGCTTGCTACCGCGCGCAAGCCACCACAGCGGAGCCCAGCTTAGAATGAAGAAGTACATCAGGGGAATGGCTGTCTTTTGCCCGAAAGGGGTAATCTGCCGAGGGAAACCCGAGAGCAGCGCCGCTCTCTGCCTTATCGCTTCCGCAACCACGCGGCGAAGCATATCAGGGGCCGCCGCGGTGTCAGCATCCACAAACAGGAGCCAGTCGCCCCTTGCTTCCTGGGCTGCTTGATAACAGGCATGAGGCTTGCCCGCCCAATCCTTGGGCAATGGCCTCCCCGACATAAGACGCAGACGCTTGTCTCGTGCGGCAAGCTCTGCAACAATCTCTGGCGTCCTATCGCTTGAGCCATCATCAAGGACAATAACCTCAAAATCGGAGTAGTCCTGGCAGAGGATGGACTCGAGACAGCACCCAATATTCTTCTGCTCATCACGAGCGGGGATTATGACCGAAACAGGAGGCTCAACAGAGAGCCCGCCGCTTCTCGGAATGCGCAAGCTAAGCAGATTGAGGGCAAGGTTGAGCAAGAAGATCGACAGAAGCACGGCTACAATAATCTGATAGGTCATGGTTTTATCCCTGACGACGCGGCTGCCACTAGTTATATAGCCATTTTCGGGGTCGCGGCCACCCTGCTAAGTCACGAGCATGTTTGATGAGATAAAGTAGCAGGATACAGGCCATGAAGACAAACACGCCGAGCCCGGCATCGTTGATAAAAGCATGGGCTAAGGTGAAGATAGGCGCACACAGCACCACCCAAGAATGATTTTCAAAGATAAACAAACCAACAATAGCAGCAACAGCAAAAGGCACAAGCAACTCCCAGCGCATGAGTCCAACCAAGACCCCAAAAGTAACAACAACTGCTTTGCCACCGCAGAAACGTAAAAGCGGTGTAAAGGCATGGCCTAAAATGGCAGCGAACGCAATAAATAGGAGTTGATTTTCGGAGAGGCGGGAGTCTCGTGCCGCTAGATACACGACAGGCACTCCCTTGAAGACATCCAAAAGCACAGCCGCCATCCCAGCTTTTGGGCTACCGGCACGGAAAACATTAGCGGCACCAGGATTGCCATCGCCGTAGCATCGAATATCCTTATGGGCTGCAAGGTAGCCAACCCATAGGGAAAAGGGAAGTACGCCCAACAAAAAGGCGCACATTGTGATCCAGATTAAAGCAAAAGTCATCTCTTTATATATGCTAAAAACAACCGCTTTCCCTGCCACCCGCGAGTTGGTGTAACAATAATCTACCATAACGGCGTCGTCAAGAGGAGATGCCTATTGATTTTTTGCGGGCCAATCGCTACATTATGAAAATAATTTTTCTACCATCAGGAGAAAACCATAACAATATGGAAATTGAGGAAGTACGCAAAAACTCAAAGCTATTGATTAACAAAACCCCTTACAATGTGGACAACGCCGAGTTCGTGAAACCAGGCAAGGGCACAGCCATCTATCGGCTCCGTCTGAAAAACTTGCTGGATGGGCGCGTACTGGATGTTACCTATCGCTCAGGCGACAAGGTTGACGTTGCCAATATTACTGGTCAGGAGATGCAGTACCTCTACAAAGAGGGCGACCAGTACGTCTTCATGAACACTGATAACTTTGAGCAACGATTTGTTCCGGAATCGCAGATGGGAGATAAGATTAACTTCCTCAAAGAGGGGGTAGTCGTCAACATG
>Ga0209628_10004393_pt1 | contig 10179 bp, 5 predicted proteins | sample TergutCu122P4_FD_187285 | JGI IMG/M metagenome (GOLD analysis project Ga0209628, IMG submission 187285) | Cubitermes ugandensis P4 segment gut microbial communities from Kakamega Forest, Kenya - Cu122 P4 (SPAdes) (version 2) | ecosystem: Host-associated > Arthropoda: Insects > Digestive system >... | reverse complement strand
GATTTGCCGGAGCCGGACAGGCCGGTAAACCAGATGACCGCCGCCTTCTGATGTTTGAGGGCCGAGCGCTCCGGCTTGCCGATGATCTGTGACTGCCGGTGGATGTTGGTTGCACGGCGCAGGGCAAAATCGATCATCCCGGCCGCCACCGTCTGGTTCGTGCTGCGGTCGATCAGGATAAACGCTCCGGTATCGCGATTGTCCTGATAGGCGTCGAACGCCACCGGCACGCTGGTCGAAACATTGACGACGCCGATGTCATTGAGCTGCAGCGTTTTGGCGGCAAGCTGCCCCTTGGTGTTGACGTCAAGCTTGTATTTGATCGAGGTGACGGCCGCCGGTACAAATCTGGTGCCGATCCGCATCATATAAGATCGGCCCGGCAACATCGCATCATCCCCCATCCACAACAGATGAGCGGCGAACTGATCAGCGACATCGGGCCGCTCGGTCGGCCGGACCAGAACGTCGCCACGCGATGCATCAATCTCATCTGCAAACGTCAGTGTGACGGCATCGCCGGCCTGCGCTTGCGGTAAGTCACCATCCTTCATGACGATGCGCGTGATGATTGTGGCCGCGCCCGAAGCGGCGACAATGATGTCGTCGCCCGGGCGAATGGAACCTGATGCCACCGTGCCAGCAAAGCCGCGAAAATCAGGATTGGGCCGGTTGACCCATTGGATTGGGAAGCGGAACGGCTTGTTGATGCGGTCGGACGCGATATCGATCGTTTCCAGATGCTCGATCAGGCTCGGCCCCTCATACCATGCGATCCGCGAGGAACGGACGCAGACATTGTCGCCGAAGCGCGCCGACATCGGGATCGCAATGATCGATGCAAAGCCCAGATCGGCAGCGAACTGACAAAAATCGCGCGCGATATGCTCGAACACATTCTGATCAAAACCGACAAGGTCAATCTTGTTGATCGCCACCACGACGTGACGGATGCCGAGCAGCGAGCAAATCGTGGCATGGCGCTTGGTTTGTACGAGCGAGCCCTTGCGCGCATCAATCATCAAGACTGCAAGATCGGATGTCGAGGCGCCTGTCGCCATATTGCGGGTATATTGCTCATGGCCTGGAGTATCAGCAACGATGAACGATCTCTTCGCGGTCGAAAAGAAGCGATAGGCGACATCGATGGTGATGCCCTGCTCACGCTCGGCTTCCAGACCGTCAACGAGCAAGGCAAAGTCGATATCCTCACCCGTCGTGCCATGGCGCCCGGAATCCGTCTGGAGGGCAGCGAGCTCGTCCTCAAAGATCAGCTTGGAATCATAAAGAAGGCGACCGATCAATGTCGATTTGCCATCATCGACGGAGCCGCAGGTCAGGAAACGCAACAGCTCCTTTTTGCGCGGCTTGACTAGTTCGGCCAACGAGGGTTGCACTCCCGCGTGCATCAAAAATAACCCTCGCGCTTTTTCTTCTCCATGGACGCGACATCGTCATTGTCGATTAAGCGGCCTTGGCGTTCGGAGGTCGTCGTGGTCAGCATCTCGCGCACAATATCGGCGACCGTCGCGGCCTCCGAATCGATTGCGCCCGACAATGGATAGCAGCCGAGCGTGCGGAAGCGCACCTTGCGCATTTCCGGAACTTCGCCCGGCTTCAACGGCAGCCGCTCGTCATCGACCATCAGCATAGCACCAGCCCGGAAAATCACCGGCCGCCGCTTGGCGAAGTAGAGCGGCACAATGGGAATGTCTTCCTGCAGAATATATTGCCAGATATCGAGTTCGGTCCAATTCGACAACGGAAAGACCCGAAGCGACTCACCTTGGCGAATCTTTGTATTGTAGAGCGACCACAATTCCGGGCGCTGATTTCGCGGGTCCCATGTGTGATTGGCGGTGCGGAAGGAGAATATGCGCTCCTTCGCCCGGCTTTTTTCTTCGTCACGGCGAGCGCCGCCAAAGGCAGCGTCGAATTTGTAAGCATCCAGTGCCTGACGCAGCGCGTCGGTTTTCATAACCTGGGTGTGCAGCACCGAACCCGATATGACCGGGGAGATGCCGCGGGCAACACCATCCTCATTGACATGGACAATGAGTTCGAGCCGATAGCGCCGGGCGACCTCATCGCGGAAGGCGATCATCTCCTTGAACTTCCAAGTCGTATCAATATGAAGCAGCGGAAATGGCAATTTTCCTGGAAAGAAGGCTTTCAGCGCAAGGTGGAGCATGACGCTCGAATCCTTGCCGATTGAATACAGCATCACTGGCTTGGTGAATTCCGCGACGACTTCGCGCATGATGCCGATCGACTCGGCCTCAAGCCGCCTGAGATGAGGGGAAACGGTAGCAGGCAATTATCCCTCTAACACTCCGAAGCGATTCGAGCCTCAATCCCAAATGTCTATCTCGCTCAAACCATAATCTGGAATCAAGGCACTGAAACCGCTAAACATTGTTAAAACGCATCATTCAGTGGAAAACGGTGTTATATTAAAGGTTCCCTGTTGCTAAGTGTGCCCAACAACGCGAGCGTTACCCCCAAGTCGCAATATGACGATCGACCTTGGCATACAGTGCGTAAGCTTCTGCTGTTTTGCCAAGATCGCTCGTCAACAAGAGCTAGTGGTCCGATTCTGACATTTGCATCCCGCTTGGGGAGGCATGCCTGCAAATGTCAGAATCAAAGGACCACCAGCAAAATCAAGTTGCTAGTGGAGCTTTTGGATTTGACGTTCGCATGGATGGATCGCGGAAATTGGGTAGCGAACGTCAAATCCGCTCCACCAGCCTCTGAGTTCTCAGCAGCCATCACGCTGCGAGTGAGGCGCGACACGTAGTACGCTTAGTGTTTAGTAGCCATCGTGTTTAGTACCCAAAGAGTAACGACCTTTGAATTGGAAAGCGATCTCGCGAGCGCGCTCGTTGAGTTTGTGTTTTCTTGTGCTTCTTGATTTGTGGGAGGGGCTCCAATGAAGGATGTCATTCTTGTCCTGGGGATGGGGCGTTGCGGAACGTCAGCATTAACTCGTATTTTGTCACTGAGTGGATGTTTGCTTCCCAAGGACCTTCTGGGAGCCAATTCGAGCAATGAGACAGGCCATTGGGAGCCCCTTCGAGCGCTCGAAATCAACGACCGCATACTTTCCTCTTTTGGCTCTAACTGGTGGGAGCCAACCTTGCGCGTTGAGTCGACGTTGTTGGAGGATAGGCACATGCGTCGCGTCCAGCGTTGCGCTTTCACGGACGAGATTATTCATTTTCTCGAAGGCTGCCCATCGGAGGGGACAGTCGTCATCAAGGACCCCCGGATCACCGCGGTTGCCGATTGTTGGTTCGATGCAATCAAACACCTTGACGGAACCATCAAGGTCATCATTCCCGTCAGGTCTCCGACCGCAGTCACGGCCTCTCTGGCCAAAAGGGATGCATTGCCTGTCGAGCTTTCAAGCGGAATGTGGCTCAAATATAATGTCCAGGCTGTTATGAAGGCGAAGGCATTCAGCCATGTCTTCGTGAATTACGACGATCTGATGTCAGACTGGCGACATCAGATTTCCAGGATATCAAGTCAGCTTGGGGTCGACTTGAACACAGAACGTGCGCATGAAATTGATGCATTTCTGCGACGAGACCTTCAGCATCACGTTTCTGACGATCAGCCGGTTGAGGTGTTCGGTGGGACCTGGATAGGGACACTCTATTCAGCCCTGCTGGAGGCATCGCGGGATATTTCGTCGCCTGATGAGGTGATTCACAAGACCTATAGTGCACTTCTTGACGGCCGGCTCTGTATGAAGACAGCGGTCCGCCAGTGGGACGCCTTCAATATCAGACTGCAGCGCGACCAGCTTCAAAGAGAAGTTGCCCATCTGCAGCGTGCCTTGGAGGAGTCGCAAGCACACCTCAGCCATACAGAGACTGAATTGCGTCGGCAGGCTGAAGCCACGAGCATGTTGGAATCAGCCCGAGACGAAGCCGCGAGCATGTTGGAATCAGCCCGAGATGAAATTTCATACCTCAAGAATGAGGCCTCATCCTTGCACAGTCGCCTGGCCGTCTCGGTTCAGGAATGCAACGATCAGCAGGCTCGTCTTACGGCGATGCAGGCCAGCACGATGTGGCGGACGGGAGAAGGTCTGCGGATGATCAGTCGCCGGCTTCCACCCCCGGTACGACAGTTCCTCATGCAATCGATCCGCTTCGGTCTGCGGTGGGGATGGCGGATCGCGCGGCGGATCGCGGTCGGACGCCAAGCCGTAGCCCAAACGGCAACAGCGCCTAACGCCTACAAGCGATGGATGCGCGATTACGACACCTTGTCAAACGCCAACCGCGGCGCGATCGCCAAACACATCCAGCGCCTTCCCTGGCGGCCGCTGATCTCAGTCGTCATGCCGGTCTACGAAACGAATGAGCGTCTGTTGCGCGAGGCCATCGCCTCGGTTCGCACCCAGCTCTATCCACATTGGGAATTGTGCATCGCCGATGATGCCTCACCCTCCCCACATATCGCGCGCATCCTCACGGAAGCAGCGGCGCAAGATGCGCGTATCAAATGGGTGCGGCGTGAAACAAACGGTCACGTATGCGTCTCCACAAATATGGCGCTTGATCTGGCCACAGGTGAGTTCATCGCCCTCATGGATCATGACGATCTCCTTGCCGAAAACGCCCTCTACGAGGTCGCGGTCGAACTCAACGGGCATCCCAAGACCGACATGCTCTATAGTGATGAGGATCACGTCGACATGCAGGGTCGGCGCAAGACCCCCTATTTCAAGACCGACTGGAATCCGGATTTGATACTCGGGCATAATTTCGTGAGCCATCTCGGCGTATATCGCCGCACTCTCGTCAAACAGCTCGGCGGTTTTCGGGAAGGCTATGAAGGCGCGCAGGATTATGACCTGACCTTGCGCGTGGCGGACGCCACCACGCCAGACCGCATTCGCCATGTGCCGTCTGTGCTCTATCACTGGCGGCGCAATGTCGAAAACGGCACTTTTTCGGAGCGACAGTCGGAGCGCTGCGCGGCTGCGTCGCGCTTGGCCGTCGCCGATCACCTTGCGCGTCGCGGCGAAAAAGCCGACGTCGTGCCCCATCCACTCATTCCGAATTGGCAGCGCGTCGTACGACCCTTGCCCTCACCTCAGCCACTGGTCTCGCTGATCATTCCAACACGCGACAAGGCAGACCTTTTGCGTGCCTGTGTCCAAGGCATCCTGCGCCGCACCAATTACGAACCGCTTGAAGTGATCATCGTTGACCATGAGAGCCGCGAACCAGAGACCTTGACGCTTTTCAAATATCTGGCGCAGGATCCGAGAGTCCGTATCATTCCCTATCAGGGTCCGTTCAACTACTCTGACATCAACAACTTCGCGATCGCCCAGGCAAAAGGATCCATTATCGGACTCATCAACAATGACGTAGCGGTGATCGGCCCTGACTGGCTCGGAGAGATGGTGAGCCTTGCCGTGCTACCCGGCGTCGGGGCTGTGGGCGCAAAACTTCTCTATCCCGACAATCTTGTTCAACATGCCGGCGTGGTGCTCGGCCCAGGTGGCGTTGCCCATCACTTTCACCACAAACTTGGCCGGCACGAAGTCGGCTATTTTGGCCGCGCCATGCTGGTTTCGAGCGTCTCAGCCGTGACAGGCGCTTGCCTCGTGTTGCGCAAAGCTGTCTTCGATGAGGTTGGCGGGCTCGACGCCGCCAATTTGCCAGTCGCGTTCAACGATGTCGATTTGTGTTTGCGCATCCGCGACCGCGGCTATCGCAACGTCTTCACGCCGCATGCCGAACTCTACCATTTCGAATCCGCCTCGCGCGGCTCCGACATGAGGCCGGAACGCATCGAAGGATTCAAGAGTGAATGCAACTATATGCGCCAACGTTGGGGCAAACTGCTCGATTGCGACCCATTCTACAATCTGAATTTTTCCCTCGATGGCGACGTCTTCGCCTTGGCGCACCCGCCGCGTCGCGAAAAGCCCTGGCGCGAAAAGCTTGGCTACACCACGACAACGACTGCGCAGAGCGCCCTGGCGCGCAGCTACAGTGCATTGACAGCCTCATCTCCCTGCCGCAACGAGGTCCCCATCTAGTGGTCCGCAAAGGTGGGAGCCGGTTTTGCGAAAAAATCATGCTCCAACAAAGAGATTGGAGCGTGATACAATTCAACCTACGCATCACGCTTTAAAGACGATCTTTTTTGGAGGGTGCGATGGATGATTGGAATAGCCGGGTCCGAGAGTTCGTTGACGGGATTGCGGCAAGCGTAGCAATTATCAAGCATGACGACGCGGGCGAGTTTGTTGTATCGGCCTGCAATGACAGTTTTTTTGCCATGGTGGGCGGACGGCGCGAAAGCATTCGCAGTTTCCCAGCGCCGCTCGACGCGCTGCTGCCGAGCTATGTGCGCATGGAATTTCGCAGGAAGCTTCTGGAATGCTTCAAGTCAAGCGTCGCCCAGGAACTGGAGCAGGCCTATGATTTGAAGGATGGGACCCATTGGTGGCGCCTGTCGTTAAATCCGTTTCGGCACTCCGATGGAGGCGCCACTGTACACGAGATCTTGGTGACGGGCCTCGACATCACGCAGAAGATGAACCTGAGGCACGAACTGGAAGTGAGCACCTCCCGCTTCCGCTCGGTGGTTGACGCCGCTTATGATGCGATAATAACCATTGATCAGCAGCAGAACATCACCTTGTTCAATCGTGCCGCTGAGGCGCTTTTCGGATACGATTCGTCCGAGGTGATCGGCCAGCCGCTCCTGCAGCTTCTTCCAGAGACCTCTCGGAAACGTCATCCTGAATATATCAACCAATTCTCGCGATCCCCGGTCCAATCCAGGGAGATGAGCGAGCGGAATCGTATCTACGGACGACGCCGAGACGGGTCGTCAGTGCCCCTGGAGATTGCGATTTCCAAGATCAATGTCGGAGGGCTCTCGGAGTTTACCGCAGTCGTCAGGGACATCTCGGATCGTGTTCGCCTCATGGACGTCCTTCAGGGTCAGGCCGGGACGGACGAACTTACCGGACTGCCAAACCGCCAGGAGTTTCTTGAAATCGTCGAAAATATGATGAGAACAAACAGCAATTTGTCGATACTGATGCTCGACATCGACTTCTTCGAGAAGGTTAACGACACACATGGCCATGATGCGGGAGACGAGGTTCTGCGCGCTCTTGGCAGTATGGGGACTTCTTCCAGTCGAACCGTAGACATCTTCGCTCGATGGGGCGACGAGGAGTTCGTGGCAGCATTGCAGCGAACCAATCTGGAGCAGGCGCGCGCGGCGGCCGAGAGGTTGAGGGCGAGATGCGAGAAACAGGACTTCACCTATAATTGGTCCGGTGGCCGCGCTGTCCCCTTCACCGTCAGCATCGGAGTCGCGACGCGAGCGCCAAGCGAGCGCGACATCAATGCGCTCCTGAAGCGGGCGGAGCAGGCCCTTTCCAAAGCCAAGGAAATGGGCCGCAATCGCGTCGAGGTGGAAGGGGTTGAGTAGCAGGCGCTGACCTTAGGGTCTGGAGCGAAATCGTCGCTGCTATTTCACCGCATCCTTGCGCTTTCAGTTGCCTCCTTCCTTTGGTCGGCCGCATCGTCCATCGCGAAATTCCTTCTCGTGCGCGTGTTGGCTCACGAGTCGGGATTTTCGTCGGTGGGCGACTGCAGGAAATGTCAAACTTCGGCTGCCTCCCCGGCAGAGCCGAGGGACCTCCCTTGGTAGGCTAGTGGTCCGATTCTGACATTTGCTCCCCGCTTGGGGAGGCATGTTTGCAAATGTCAGAATTGAAGGAGAACTAGCAAAATCAAATTGCTAGTAGAGGGCTCGCGGCAATTGGGGAGCGAACGTCAAATCCGCTCCACTAGCAATTGATAGTGTAGTAGTGCGATCCGCCCTCCGCTCCATTTTTTCCTGCGTTTGAATCCCATGGATAATAACTGACAGTGGCGCCGCTGCAATGGCCATTGCTGTTCCATTGATTGAGCATGTAGAGGCCGTTTGCATCCTGACCCAGGTAAATGCCGGTGTGGCTCATTCCACTGACCCCGACTGGTTGGGCTTCGGACCCATACCGGGCACGTCCGCCCCAATTGTAATTGAAGGTTGCGATCGGAGTCCCAGGCGCGAGAGATGTGTTGCCACGAACCTGTACACCTTGCTTCCAAGTTGGCGTTGTTCCGACCTCGCTTAGCGCCTCGACGAGCTGCGCGCATTGTCCACGGTAGCCGCCATTTCCATACACCTTTCCCAAGTCTGACTGGTATCGCGCAAGTGCAGCTTGAATACTGGGCGGGAGGTCGGCAGCATTTGTCGTGGCGAAGTAGTGAGCTGGTGTCGCATTGCCGGTTGCATTCGCAGCGCCAGTTCCGTTCGTGGCCTGCACCTGCCCGCCTGAGGTCGGCGCATTGTCGTTGTTGCTGGAGGACACGGGCTGAGTGTTAATCACCAACCCGCCGCCCCCTTGCCCGGTCCCCTGTCCACCCTGCATCTCAAGGGCGGTGCCGTCTTGTATGAGCTGCATGCCCTGCTGGACATTGCCCTGGAGGATGAGCTGCAAGCCCTCCTGCACGAGCTGATGCCCGTCATCTATAAGGGTCTGGCCTGTGCTCCCGGACACTAGCTGAGCGTTGGCAGTGTTGTTGGACGCCGGCTGAGTGTTAGTCACCAGCCCGCCGCCCCTTTGTCCGGTACCCTGTCCACCCTGCATCTCAAGGGCGGTGCCATCTTGTATGAGCTGCATGCCCTGCCGGACATTGCCCTGGAGGATGAGCTGCAAGCCCTCCTGCACGAGCTGATGCCCGTCATCTATGAGGGTCTGGCCATTGCTCCCAAGCGGGTTCTGCTGAGGCAAGAAGCTGGGCGTTGGCTGCATTGGGCGGAAGTTCCACGGCATTGTGTGATAATGGGCGTCCGCACCACCAACGTTAAAATTCACGTCGATCTGCAGACCTCCCCTCATCATTGCGTCTCCGAAACTACTCACGCCGATGTGCATGTCGCTGTTGGCGATGCGCAGATCGGCGCGGAGGCCTACGGTGCTTGGATTTGAAATGCCCGTAATACACATATTGCCCTTGTCCTCCAGATATCCGAGATGGGGGCACCACTGTTAAGGCGATGCATCCTGGAAGCCTACAACAGAAGATTCATGTTGACATTGGTTTAGAGAGGGGCGCGGCGATTATGATTTATACAATCGTCATGTATGCAATTCACGAGGTTCGCTATAACCCCACCACTGCATTGCGGCCAGGGCAAGCCATGGAGAGGTTGCCTATGGCAAGGAGATCATGAACCTCATCCAACGTCTTCCGGGCTCAGGTTGAGCTTGAGCATCATCAACGCCTCTCGTTCCCGGAATTGTATACATTCGACTGTATAAATCACGTTGTCGCCCCCTCTCAGAACCATTGCTTCAGTTAATCCCCATTGATAGCTTTGAAACAGTATTGCTTTGGCTATACCCGGATCGTTTCAGAACCCGAAAATCTATCCGTATGCGTCATGGCCGGGCTTGTCCCGGCCATCCACGTGTATCAACATCCTCGCCAGCGCGCTGAACGGGATTCTGTACGTCGTTGTCACCAATGACCTCGTCCGGCAGACATACAAACGCCGACAGCGAAACATTCGGACGTCTCGATCGCTGCGCGACGAGGGGATGGCCGGGACAAGCCCGGCCATGACGATCGGGGAGGACCCAAATTTTCGGGTTTTGATGCGAACACAGTATATTTGGCAAAATTCGGCTTTAAACGCTTGAGGTCCATGTTGTGGCGTGGAAACTTGGCCATTGCCTCAACTCATGTCTTAAGCGTCCACTAGCAAAATCAAATTGCTAGTGGAGTTTTTGTTTTGTCGCAGGTTCTTATCGGAAAACCGTGGGACACTTTTCCGGAACCTGCTTAGGCAGTTTTTCGCAAACTGAGACTTGGCGAATCAACTGGCAGATCAACTATCCACCTTCAGCGCGGCAATGAAAGCTTCCTGCGGAATATCGACCTTGCCGAACTGCCGCATCTTCTTCTTGCCTTCCTTCTGCTTCTCCAGAAGTTTTCGCTTGCGCGTGATGTCGCCACCGTAGCACTTTGCGGTGACATCCTTGCGCAGCGCGCGGACAGTTTCGCGCGCGATCACCTTGCCGCCGATCGCCGCCTGGATCGGGATCTGGAACATATGCGGCGGGATCAGCTCCTT
>Ga0209628_10004392_pt1 | contig 10181 bp, 3 predicted proteins | sample TergutCu122P4_FD_187285 | JGI IMG/M metagenome (GOLD analysis project Ga0209628, IMG submission 187285) | Cubitermes ugandensis P4 segment gut microbial communities from Kakamega Forest, Kenya - Cu122 P4 (SPAdes) (version 2) | ecosystem: Host-associated > Arthropoda: Insects > Digestive system >... | reverse complement strand
CCGGTCTTCATATCCGGGGTTTCGCATCCGGCGCTGACGGCTCCGAGCAATTCTTCAGACTGTACACTCCCACAACCTACAAACCCGACGAGCCGTTGCCCTTGCTCGTGATCGTGCCTGCAAGAACCGCCAACAAACGGCCATTTATTGAAGGGCCGGTCATGGCAGATCACCCGCAGGCGCTGCGCTGGGCAAAGTATGCCGAGCAACATGGATTTGCCCTGCTGTGGGCTGGATATCGGGGCGACCCGGAAGGTTACACCTACGAGTCCTTGCATGTCGAAGAAGCCATTCAGGCTGTTGAGAAAATTTATAATATCGACAAACACCGCGTCAGCATATACGCGTCTTGCAGCGCAGGCTATAATGCCGGGCGGCTGGTCACGGAATACAACAACCGCTTTGCCGCCATTGTCTTTGACCGGGCCGTGTTTGACCTTTCTCTGGAAACAATAGCGGCCGCCCCATCATTGATGGAATGGTATTCTATCGCCAACCCAAGCCGCCATGTGCTCGAAAACCGGAATTTGAGGATATTTGTAATGCATGACAATACCGCGCCGCCCGGACATGGCCCGATGGAGCTTACAACCAAATTTCTCGATCAAGCCAAGGCGTCAAGGAACGATGTGGTCAGTCATCTGGACAAACAACCCATGACTCAGGCAAGCCGGATGGACAAAACATTTTCATGGCTGGCCACATGCAGAAATGAAAATCCCGATGCCAAGCGCTCCCATTTTCTGGCAAAGGCCGGCTACACCGGCCCTATCATGGAAATCTTCGCCACGCCGCTCCTTGTTGTCGTGGGCACCCAAGCACAAGGCGACGAACTGGAAGCCATTCAAATCGTCGCGGAATCCTTGAGACTGGACTACATGAAGCATTTTCACGGCGCTGAATGCACGGTCAAGAAAGACACCGACGTGACACAGCGCGACATCGACAACCATTCCCTGATCCTGATCGGAAACCCCAAAAGCAACAGTGTTTGGGAAAAGCTGCAACCGCGGCTCCCCGTGAAAGTGACCTCCACGGAGATTCTATACAACAATAACAAGCTGGCTGGAAAGCAGCCATTTCAGGCCATCGCCCGGCATCCCGCTGCGAACGACAAATACGTCCTGATGATCGGGGCGGATGATTTGAAAACCCTAGATCAGATCAAGACCGGCAATCTCTTCAATGCGTGGTATGACTGCATCACCATCAACCCGCGAGAAATCACCAGCAAACTGGGCGCGCGCACGAAGTAACAAGTATCAAGTCACAAAACCCTGAACTTCGAACTCAAACTACTAATTCAACCATGAACCTAACATCAAAAAAACTGCTCATCCTAATCACTGCCATGCTCGCCGGCGTTGCCCTTGTCACATCCTGCTCGAAAGAATCAGGGGTGCAGGGATCCAAACAACAGAAAGGAAAAGAAAAGGGTCCGTCCAAGGAGAGAATGACGGTTTTTTCCCCTGCGGAGAAAACCACATTCAAAGTCGTCAGAAATGGCCAGCACGCCACCCTCGACTGGAGCCTCAGCGCGACTGGCGGCAAATGCGAACGAATCCATATTTTGAGAAATTTGACGGGGACGGACAAGAACAAGAGGTGGGTGGCCGTGTTGACACCAGACACCACCAAATTCACGGACGAGATGCCGGATGAGCATGCGTATTGGTATTGGTTAAGGTTGTTTGGCAAGGACAACAAATTTCAGGAAATCGGCCCAGTCAGGGTGGTGCCCGACATGGCCGGCCCGACTGCGTATGCCAAACGTGAGGACAAATATAAAGCAACCATTTCCAGAACCGACGATCTGGCTGTGATCAAGTGGGACTTTGCCGGGGATGAATATAAAACAATAGAAATTGCCCGCTACCCGCGCGCCGTGACAGAGCCGTTCAGGGGCAATAACGAAGGATCCGTGCTGGTAAGCATGGAGAAAAAATCACAATACACTGATTCGCTGCCCAATCCCTATTCCGAATATTGGTATTGGTTCCGAATTACCCTGAAATCAGGAGCCATCCACTACAAAGGCCCGATCAAGGCCGATTACGTAAGACGATAGCGGCAAGCAAAGCCATTTCTGAAACCAGAACAACAACCTCCGACCCACAATCTCATGAAACACCTGCGCAAATATTTCCCCGCCCTCCTTCTGGTTTGCCTTTTTCTGGCTCCGGCCAGGCTGCTGCTGGCCACGGAGGTGTATCATCCCCCGTGCCCCTATTGCGGGGTTCCCGGCTGCCCCGGCTGGTGCATGTATAATGGTGCCGCGTTTGTCTCGCAAAGCGTGCCTTCCAGCATGGTTGCCGGCTCCCAGGCCAGCGTGACAATAGTCATGAAGAACAACGGCACGCGCACATGGACCAACGCCTCGCCGTATTCCTACAACCTTGGCAACCTAGGCAATACGACGTGGGGCGTTTCGCGCGTGAGCGTCGGCGCCACGCCGGTGGCTCCCAACCAGAACAAGACCTTCACCTTCACCATCACCGCCCCGGCGACGCCTGGAACCTATAACTTCCAGTGGAAGATGGTGCAGGAATACATCGAATGGTTCGGCGGCGCCACGCCCAACGTCGTCATTACCGTCACCAGTCCCAATCCGCTCGTCAACGACGCCGCGTTCGTTTCGCAGAACGTGCCGAGCTTCATGCTGCCGGGCGCCCAGGCAACCGTGACGATAGTAATGAATAATAACGGCACTCTTCCCTGGACCAACACTGCCCCGAATCCCTACAACCTTGCCTGCCAGAACGGTACGACGTGGGGCACATCACAAGTGAGCGTTGGCGCCACGGCCGTGCAACCCACCCAGAACAAGACCTTCACCTTCACCATCACCGCCCCGACAACCCCCGGCACCTATAACTTTCAGTGGAAAATGGAGCAGGCTGGCAAGGGAGCGTTCGGCACGCTCACCACGAACAAGACCATAACCGTGAAGGACTTGACCTCCATAGACCCGCTTACCGGCCTGCCCAAGGGCATGCTGCAGGACAGCAACGGCAATGGCATCCCCGACCTGGTGGAATACAACCTCGGGCTCGACCCCACGCAAAACAACACCGGCAACCCCCTCCTGAATAACATCAAGCGAGACTACAATTACGACAAGAACAACCAGCTCATCACAGCGCCGGAGCGCACCTACCAGCTCGATGCCGAGGGCAACATCAAGAGCCAGTGATGCAACCTCAAACGAGATTACCTAAAACCACATGAAAACCAATCTATCAAACGCCACGCTCCCAAACCCCCGCCCGCTCGCGCGCCGGCTGCTCGCGCTCGCCATTGCCTCGGCTATGACGCTGGGCGCGCACCTGCGCGCCTGGGAAAAGTCCAGTTCCGCGGAGAAGATGCCGCAGGAGCAGAAGGTGCTGCCGGCGGCGGGTTTCGGGCTGGGGATGGCTGCGCAGCCCGCGGTGGTGGAAGCGCAGACCGGGGACATGCAGGCGATGCTGGATCAGGCGCTAGGGGCGGCGAAAGGGATGTCGCCGGCGTCGATGACGGCGATAAGTCCGGGCGGGATGACCCCGAGTGATCCGAAGGATTTTTATGATGTGAAAGGTGACCCGGCGATGGCGCCGGTCACGGCGATGCCCAAGCCGGCGCCGGCTGCGGACGAGTCGCTTTTTGGCGACGTGGCCGCGGCGCTGGCGGATCAGGCGGCGGCGCTGGAGGCGGAGGGCATTGACGCGGCGGATCTGGCGCGGGCATGGGATAACGGAGGAGCGGAGGACATCATGGAAGCGGCCGAGGCGGCGGGACTCGCGCAGCCGGCGCAGACACCGAATTACGGCAAGGCAGTGCAAATGATGGCTGCGGGATCGCAGGTGGGTGGCGCGCAGTTCATGGGCGCGGGGGCGCTGCCGCCCGGGCCGACATCGGCGGCGGCGCAGTCGCCGGAAATCCAGGCCATCGCGGCCTCGCTTGATTACAGCGCGGGACGCATCATTGACTGGGTGGCAAACACGATAGACTACGAGGCCTACAACGGCCTCAAGCGCGGACCGCGCCTGACGGCGCTGGAACGGGCGGGCAATGACTTTGACCAGGCGGCTCTGGCGGTGGCGCTCTTGCGCGCCTCCGGGTTCGACGCGAGCTTCGTGTTTGTGACCGTGCAGATGTCCGCGGGGGCGGCGTCCTCGTGGCTGGGCGTGGCGCCGGACCGTGTGCCGGACTTCCTGATCAACTCCGGCTGCGACTACACCGTGCGCCCGTCGACACCCAACGGCAGCCTGCCCCTGGTGTATGCGCTGGTGGACGCGTCCAACGCAATCGTGGGCGTGCAGATGCCGCAAGTGTGGGTGAAGCTCACCATCAACGGGCAGACGGCCTACTTCACGCCCTTCTACAAAGTTTACGCAAAGGCGACGCCGGCGCCGTGGGCGACGCTGGCCGGCTACAACTCGGCCAGCATCCTCAATGCGGCCGGCGGCACGTCCACGACCGAGACGACGGCGCAAGTGCCCGCCTACGTGGGAAGCCTCGCCGGCAGGAACGCGATGCGCGCCACGCTCAACCAATACACCGTCAATCTGGCCAACGGGATAAAAAACAGTTCCACCGAATACAACCGCTCCGGGCGCGAGGTGATGGGCGGGCGCTGGATAGACCGCGGGCAAAGCCCCGCTGGGCTGGTTGCGAACCAACTGCTGGCGAACTGGCCCGATGACATACCGTTGGATTACCACGTGCGGCTCCAGGTGCAAATCGGCACGGGCTCGGGAGCGATCAACTACACGACCACCACCGCGGATCTCAACGGCGGCAAACTCTCGGTGAGCTTCAACAGCTCATCGGCTCAACTGCGTCTCAACGACAGCACGCAACCAGTGGCCACCGAAACCAACGCCTCGGGCGCCACCGCGGCGGTGCAGCTCACCTACCGCTACGTGGTGAACAGCCAGTTCCCCACGGGACTGAAGGGGCACTCGATGCCGGCGGCGCCGCTGCTGCGCGGAGCCTATAACTACGTCATCAACCACGGCTTCGAGCGTGTCACCGGGCGCCTCAAGGAGCGCATGCGCATCCTCGCGGGAATACTCGACACCGACCCCAACGGCACCAGCAACGCGGCGATCACGGAAAACCTCTACATCATGGGCCTGAGCTACCTCAACGAGCTGAACGCGATCAACGAAGTCGCCTCCGCCACGCTCCCCGCGCGCATCGTCGTGCAGCACCACGCCGGCATCATCGGCATGAACACGACTCCCTTCGTGGACCTGCCCATCTGCATGAACGCGATAGGACTGCGCACCGCGAACCTCGCCGGTGCGACGGCGGAGGAGCAGGTGAACAAAACCTTCATGGCCGGCATGTATTGGGCCTCGATGCTGGAGCACTCGATTATCGAGCAGACGCTCATCACCAACGCCGACCCTGGCAACACCTTCCTCAACAAAGGCGTCTCGACGACGAAGTTCATCCAGACCTACGTGGACAACGGCGTGAAAATCTACGCTGCGCGGAACAGCACGGAATGGGCCGGCCTGAAAAACACCGCCAACACGCTGCTCAACTACGGAACAGCGGCAACCAACACGGTCATCGCCGAGGGCGACCAAGTGTTCTCCGCCGGTGTCAGCCCGAACAAGGGACTGATGCTCATCCCCAAGGACTACAACCAGGCTCATTACAGTTACCAAGGCATGGGCTACATCTCCTCGCGCTTTCCCTCCTCCGGCCCCGGAGCCACCATGGGCATCACCGGCACCCTCGGCATGCTCAAGGGCGGCTCGTTTGGCGCAATCTCGCCGAGCTTCATTATGCCCAATCTGACATGGAACGACATCGTCATCCTGGGACTGGAGGCGACTGTCCAGATATCCCCGCAGAACTTCGCCAACGCAAGCATCCAGATAACCAACCCGGCGAGCTGGGATCCTGTGATTTTGAACAGTGGCGCCTTCTACCTGAGCGCGACCGACCTCACCGTCGGCGACGGACAGGCTCCCTACGGCCTTGCCTTCACCCGCGTCTACTCCAGCGGAATGCGCAGCACCGATCCAACGGGCTTGGGCAAAGGCTGGACGCACAACTATGACATGCGCCTTGCCTACCGGCACGCCGGCGGCCTTGACCTCGACCGCGCCGCACCCGCCGACGTGGCGCCAATCATGATAGCGACGATGGCCATGTATGACATCTACGACTCCGCCGCGAACACCCCCATCAAAAACTACGTCGTCCCCGCCCTAGTCGCCTGCTGGCTCGGGGACCAGTTCATCAACACGCAGGCGGTGGTGCAGACCGCCGACCGCACCCTCACCTTCACAAAACTGCCTGACGGCAGCTTTGCGGCGCCCCCCGGCGTGGCTGCAACGCTCGCCACCATTAGCGCCAACGACCCGACCAACGGACACACCCTGAAGTTCCGCAAAGGCCTCAAATACACCTTCCGCGGCAAGGACGGGCGCTTCACCGCCATCACCGACGAAAACACCAGCGCGCCAAAATCGCTCAGTGCCACCTACGACAAGAGCCCCGCCAACTGGGACGACCACTCCGCTCGCATCGCCCAGGTGCAAGACGCCTACGGCCGCAAACTCACCTTCACCTACTCGGGCGGCAAGCTCACAAAAGTCTCCGACGACAACAGCCGCAGCGTAAACTACGCCGACACCACCGGCGCCTTCACCGCCACCGACCCCGAAGGCGGGGTGACCACCTACACCAAGGACAGCAAGAACCGCATCACCCAAATCAAAGACCCCCTGAACCGCATCACCATAAAAAACTTTTATGACGACTATGACCGCGTCACCATGCAGCACGGCCACGGCCAGGGGGCCAAGCAATGGCTCTACGATTACGCCCCCGGCACCACCCGCGAGCAGGACCCGACTGGCGCGGTGAGCATCTACTACTTTGACACCAAAGGCCGCCAGATACTCCACTACGACCAGCTCGGCAACCGCACCCAGCTCGACTACGACGGCGCCGACCGCGTGATCAGGAAAATCACCCCCGCCCGGATCGCCACCTACCCCAATCCCGCCCTCGGGCCGCAGTCTTGGTATGAAGTTACCAATTACGGCTATAATCAAAACAGCGAGCTGACCCACACGCAGGACGCCGCCGGCAACCTGACGAGCACCGACTACTCCAACGACACCAGCTCCACCCCCCGCTACGACTACACCCCCAGCCGCCTCCAGACACAAACCGACTATTACTCCTACCACCTGCCCAGCGCCATCACCAAACCCGGCGGCATCAAGGAAACCTTCGCCTACGACGGCTACGGGCGCCTCACCCAATACCACCCCGCCTCCTTTGCCCTCAACCAGAACATCACCTACACCTACACCCCCTCCACGGGCATCCCCACCCAGGTGACCGCCACCTACCCCAACGGCACCACTGAAATCACCAAGTTTAACGCCATCGGCAACATCACTGAAAAAACCGACCGCGCCGGCGTCAAGACCACCTACACCTACAACAACCGCCGCCAGCTCACCCAAACCACCGTGTGGAACGGCGCGAGCGCCGCTCAAACCACCAAAATCTTCTATGACGCCGCCGGCAACGTCGAATACACCCTCGACCCCCTGGGCAACCGCGTCGACTACACCCACAACGAGGACGGCAAAGTCGAATCCATCACCGACGCCTATGGCAACACCACCCACAACACCTACGACACCCGCAACCTCCTCAAGTCGACCACCAACCCCCTCGGCGCCAAAGTCACCACCACCTACGACGCCGCCCAGCGCCCCGTCACCGTGACCGACCCCCTCGGCCGCACCACCCGAGTCACCTACGACTCCTTCGGCCTCGTCATCTCCAGCACCACCCCCCTGGGCAACACCACCAAGACCGTCTACGACGACGCCCGCCTCCTGCCCACCACCGCCACCGACGCCATGGGCAAGAACATCACCTTCACCTACGACGCCGACGGACGCCAGCGCACCATGAAAAACCGCCTCGGCAACACCTACACCACCACCTACGACAACAACACCCCCCTCAAAGTCATCACCACCACCCCCACCGGCAGGCAAACCACCACCTTCGCCAACACCCGCGGCCTTCTGGACACCACCATCCGCCCCTCGAACAAAATCGTCACCAACACCGCCTTCGACGCCGAGGGCCGCGTCCTCACCCAGGAAATCCGCGACCCCAACAACGCCCTGCTGACCAGCAGCACGATGACCTACGACACCGCCGGGCGGCTCAAAACCGTCAGCGAAAACAACAAAACCACCACCCGCAACTACGACACCCTCGGACGCCTCGCCAGCTACCTGGACGGCGAGGGCAACACCATCTCCTACGGCTACGACGCGGCCAATAACCTCACCACCCTCACCTATCCCGGCGGCCTCGCCGTCACCTACACCTACGACGCCAACAACCGCCTCGCCAGCATCAAAGACTGGAACAACCGCCTCACCACCTACACCTACGACGACGCCGGCCGCCTGGTTAAAACCACCCGCCCCAACAACACCATCCGCACCCGCACCTATGACGCCGCCGGGCAACTGCGCATGATCACCGAAAACAAAACCGACGGCACCCTCCTGTGGCTGCGCGCCCTGGAGTATGACGCCGACGGGCGCATCGTCAAAACCTTCACCGCCCCCTCGAACACCCCCGTGGCCACCCCCGCCGCCAACACAAACGACACCGCCACCTACGACGCCGACAACCGCCTCGCCACCTGGAAACTGGTCAACGGCGCCACCACCACGCAGCTCACCTGCACCTTTGACGCCGACGGCAACCTCCTCAACGGCCCCGACGCCGCCGGCGCCGCCGCCACCGCCTACGCCTACGACCCCCACAACCGCCTCGTGAGCGTAGGCGCGCAAACCAACCACTACCGCTACAACCCCGAAGGCCACTGCGTGCAAGAAGGCGCCACCCTCTACGTCATCGACCCCAACGCCGCCCTCCCCCGCATCCTCAAGCGAGGCAGCGCCTATTACATCTGGGGCGCCAACGGCTTGGAGTATGAAATCGACGGCGGCTCCACCAAGACCTATCACCCCGACCACCTCGGCAGCACCATGCTCCTGACCGACGCCGCCGGCAACACAATCGCCGCCTACGAATACGACTCCTACGGCAACGTGACCTATGCCTCAAACCCCACGGCGACGGTCTTCCGCTGGCACGGCACCCTGGGAGTGATCACCAGTGACAACGGCCTGTTGAACATGCGCGCGCGTCACTACAACCCCCGCCTCATGCGCTTCCTCAACCAAGACCCCATCGGCTTCCAGGGCGGATTGAACATGTTCGCCTTCGTCAACGGAAATCCTATGTCCAAAACTGACCCGCTGGGATTGTGCGCGTTCAATGCTAGCAGCAGTGGGACTATTTCGCTTGCGAATAATTCAACGATTTCAGGGCCAATCACCGGAATCCAACCCCCTAGAAATGATGCTAGTCCATGGGTGGTGGGCTGGCAATGGCTCACAGGAACGGGACCAAGAAATCAATACTTCACCGACGACGATCCATTTACTGAATTATTAAAATCGCACAGCCATATCCAAGACACGCGGAATATGATTGCGAATAACATTGCGAATGGTGCTGCCCTTGAGGATCTTCAAGGAAGGAATAATTATAATCTCGGCGGGATACAAGGCGTTCCTAAATATCTTCGTGATTATTCGACTCTAGTAACCGGCGGACTTACCGGCAATCTCGCGGTGACGTATCTTGGTTCCTACGGACTTACATATAAGGTCAATTCAATTGATTACCAAAATCAGACTGCGCAAGTAGCGTTTCACGTTTTTAACTCATCGACAATTGAATCTGCCACGCATCCACCAGTAATCGGCTACACGGCGTGGTGGAGTAAGTATATTGGCCGACCTCTGAATAACATGCTACAGACCGGACCGATGTCCAAAACAACACAAACATTTGACTGGACGGAGACAATCTCATGGCCACCAAAAAACTAAAATCAATTATGGCTTTTTTCGGCATCTCATTGGCTGCGTTGTTTGGAGGGTGTAATCCAACTCCAAATAATAATGAGGTCGTGGGCAGTTGGATTAGCTCAGATAAAGCAAAATTGACGTTTGATGAAAATGGTCAGTTTTTAGCCCATGCGATACCAAGAGCGTTGTTTTTTCGTATGGATCAATCCGGTAATGTTGATGGCAAAGGCACATGGAAACTTGAAAAAGGGA
>Ga0209628_10004391_pt1 | contig 10181 bp, 8 predicted proteins | sample TergutCu122P4_FD_187285 | JGI IMG/M metagenome (GOLD analysis project Ga0209628, IMG submission 187285) | Cubitermes ugandensis P4 segment gut microbial communities from Kakamega Forest, Kenya - Cu122 P4 (SPAdes) (version 2) | ecosystem: Host-associated > Arthropoda: Insects > Digestive system >... | reverse complement strand
GTGCACCTTCTTCAGCTTTGAGGCGATGAACAAAGAGTTTCATCTCTTTTTCAATCTTAAATTGTTGCCCTGCTATTTCTACAATTGCGTACATGATAATAATTTAGTGGTTAATTTTTTTTGGGCGGCGAAAATATAAAAAAAAACATACAAAAATAAAACCAATATACTTTTATTAGATATTCATCGTTTCATTAATGTTTTCAAGACAAACGTGACGCGTGACAAACGTGACTTTGAACCTTGAACTTTGAATATTGAACCTTGAATTAAATTTACGCTATAGATTAAACATATATGAGACAACTTGTTATCACTAAATCCATCACCAACCGTGATGGTGCTTCTCTTGACCGGTACTTGGCAGATATTGGCAAAGAAGGACTCATTTCAGCTGAAGAAGAAGTGGAATTGGCTCGCCGGATTAAACAAGGCGACCAGGAAGCGTTGGCAAAACTTACCAAAACCAATCTTCGTTTTGTGGTTTCTGTTGCAAAACAATATCAAAATCAGGGATTAGGATTGCAGGATTTAATCAATGAAGGTAATTTAGGTTTGATTAAAGCGGCACAACGTTTTGATGAAACACGTGGCTTTAAATTCATCTCGTTCGCTGTTTGGTGGATTCGTCAAGCGATTCATCAGGCTATTGCAGACCAATCAAGAATTGTGAGACTTCCTCAAAATCAAGTAGGTACTATCAATAAACTCAAAAAGGAGATTGCCAAGTTGGAACAAAAATTGGAACGTCCGCCCACTATTGATGAGATTGCGCATGTAATGGATTTGCCGGAATATAAAGTGGTGGAACTGCTGCGCATGAACACACACTCCCAATCTATGGATGCCTCCATCTCCCCCGATGAAGACACCAAATTTATTGATACTTTCATTAGTAATACGAACGAATCAACCGACCAAACACTGATTCAAGAGTCAATGAATCAAGATGTTGAAAAAATATTATTGGTGTTGCCCGAGCAGGAACGCGAGATTATCAGAATGTGTTTCGGAATTGGAGAACCCCACGAATATACGTTAGAAGAGATTGGAAACAAGTTTGATATTAGTCGCGAACGCGTGCGCCAAATTAAAGAACGTGCACTGAAAAGATTGCGTGCAGAACAAAAAACATTGAAAAACAAGAATTTAGCAGCACTTTTTTCTTAAAATAAAAAAACCTTGAAGAAAATTCTCATTGTGGATAAAGTTCATCCCTATCTTGTAGAGCAATTTACAAATAGGGGTTTTTTATGTGAAACAATATTTGATATATCACATAATCAATTTGTTGAACTCAAAGATGATTATGAAGGTTTGGTGATTCGCAGCAAATTTAATGTTGATAAAGAGGCAATTATTTCCAAGAAAAATCTCAAATTCATTATTCGCATTGGTTCTGGTGTAGAACACATCGATTTGCCGTTCGCTTCAGCGAACGGAATCCGAGTAATCAGCACCCCCGAAGGCAATGCCCCCGCAGTGGCAGAGCATTGTTTGGGAATGTTGTTGAATGCGCTAAAAAAAATAGCCACCGCCGACCGCGAAGTGCGTGAAGGAAAATGGCTTCGCGATAAAAACAAAGGTACAGAACTCGCCGCCCAAACCGTTGGCATAATCGGATTTGGGAACACAGGAAAAGCTTTTGCAAAATTGTTGCAAGCATTTGGCTGCAACATATTGGTTTACGATAAATTTAAAACCGGATTTGAGGAAACTTATATTGAAGCGGTTGCTTTGGATGAATTGCTGCAACGCGCCACTGTTATTTCTCTGCATGTTAATTATCTTCCTGAAAATCATCATTTTATTAATAACGATTTGTTACAAAAAGCAAAACAAAACCCCATATTTATCAACACGTCGCGCGGCAACACAGTAAATACCGCAGACCTGATTTTTGCTTTGGATGAAGATTATATCTCTTTTGCCTGTTTGGATGTGTTGGAATATGAAAACGTAAATCTCCAAATTCCTCCAAAAGAGGAGTGGAATGACACATTATTAAGGCTAACATCCAACAAAAAAGTTTTGTTAACGCCACACACGGCGGGGCAAACGGTTGAGGCGGAGTTGCGGCATACAGAGATTGCGGTAAGTAAGTTCGTAAGTACTTAAAATAAAATAAATTCAAAGTTCAAAAATTCAAAAAATCAATGATTTTGAACCTTAAACCTTAAACCTTGAACCTTGAACCTTGAACCTTAAACCTTGAACCTTGAACCTTGAACCTTAAACCTTGAACCTTGAATCTTAAACTCTACCGGCGTAATTCAAAATTCTTCCCCAAATATACGGTTCTCACGTATTCGTCGGCGGCGAGTTCTTCGGCTGAGCCTGTTTTTATGACGCGTCCTTCAAAAAGCAGGTAAGCGCGGTCGGTAATAGACAACGTTTCGTGAACATTATGGTCGGTAATTAAGATGCCGATATTTTTCTCTTTTAGTTTCCAAACGATGGTTTGAATATCTTCCACGGCGATGGGGTCAACACCGGCGAAAGGTTCATCTAGCAAGATAAACTTGGGATTGGAAGCCAAACAGCGTGCAATTTCGGTACGTCTGCGTTCTCCGCCCGAAAGATTTTGTCCCAAATTTTTTCTAACTTTCTGAATGTTAAACTCTTGAATTAAACTTTCCAATTTGTCGTTTTGTTCCTCTTTATCCATTCCTGAAAATTGTAGAATAGCGCGAATGTTGTCTTCTACAGTAAGTTGACGAAACACGGAGGCTTCTTGCGGCAGATATGATATCCCCATTTGCGCCCGTTTGTACATGGGAAGGCTTGTGATATTTTGGTCATCTAAAAAAATCTCCCCTGAAAAAGGTTTGATAATTCCCACAATCATATAAAAAGAGGTGGTTTTTCCGGCACCGTTGGGTCCAAGTAATCCCACAATTTCCCCTTGTTTTACATCAAAAGAGGCTTCATTAACTACCTTGCGGTTTTTATAAATTTTAACTAAATTTTCGGTTCTAATGCAATGACTCATATCTCAATTTTTTTCGGCTTCGGATTTTATTTTTTCGGATAATGTTTTCACAAAATGTTCTAACGGTTTCTGTACTAACGGTTTTAAGAAAATGGGAATATCCATATCTATCTCTACTTCCACATCGGTTTCATTTTCAGAAACGATAGTATAATTCAACGTTAAAAAAAGCGGAATATTTTTATCATTTTCTGCGCCATAACGAATTTGCGAAAAAGGCGTTTTTTCCAATATTTTCAGTGTAATTTTGGCAAGATTTTCTATGGTAAACGTGCAAGTATCTTCGGTCGCAATAATATCTTTCACTTGGTCGGACATATATCGGGTAAAATTTTGGAGATTCCCCGCCAATTCAAAAAGTTTGGCAGCAGGAAGTTTTACGCGGGTTTGGGGGCTGGTGATTTTCATAAGATTTTAATTAAAATGATGGTGTATCGTTAAAATCAGCATCTAAATTGGTGTCCCTTGTAATTTCTACCGTTTCAAAGTCCAAACAAGTAGCACCTCTTTTAAGAAGTTTTGCATGCAACGTTTCTGTAAGATCAACGAGAAATAATCTATAGCCGGAAAGCAAGCAGATTTTTAATAGAATTGACAATATTTTTTCTCTCATTCCTTGGTAAATAAATATGTAATCTTGTGTAAACAGTATTGTTGGAATTAAGACTTGTTTTTCTGCATGATTAAAATGAATATGCAAAATTACGCTACCACAGCCTTTTTTATCTTTTTTTTCTACTTTATCACAATCCAACCGTAACTCATTCCAACCTTGCGGGGATGGTTCATCGTGAGGAATAAAGTATAGTTTATATTTGTCCAAATCTTTTTTAAAGTCATTCATATATTTGTCAATCTCTCTTCTAAAAATCCACGGGATAATTATTTGTAAGGGTTCATAATCTGTTTCAAACAACTCAGTAACAAAATGATAGATTTGAGCAGTAGTTGTATAGTTTGCGTTGAGCATTTCAGTAACCAAGTCTTTTAATCCGGTTTGTTCGTATTGATTTCTTGCGTTGTTTTCTATAATCTGAAAAATCTCATTTCTAAAAACTTCCTCCACTACATCTGCGTCATCATTTGGCAGCAGCATGGGTGTCCAATCTTCTTCAAACTCAGCGACTTCTTTATTAAAAGCATCCACAAGGGCTTTTTCGGTTTGGAGTTTTTCATCGTTAAAAAATTCGGGATTATCTTCTAAATAATCTTCTAAATACATTGCAAAGCGGTTGTATTGATACGATTTTTCTTCGTCGGCAGTAATTTCAGCTAACTCGTCGTATTTTTCGATAAGGGATTTAATTTCGGATTTTTTCATAGGGGTTGGGGTTAAATAATTTTTATTGATTAAACTTTTCTTTCAAAAATATTTCAATTGTTTGGGTTTCTTCTCTCCAAATCTTAGAGTTAATTCTAAATCTTACATTTTGCTCGTCAAAATTAACGGAAATTCCGTTTAATCCTTCAAGTAGATTGTCTTTTTTAGTTGTTACATCCTGAAAATCAAAATATATACTTTCAATTTTATATCCAATATTTGAGATAACTTTTGCATTTTTTCGCAAATATTCAATGTCCGGTTCGCCATCTAATTCAACAATTATTAAAGCATAGTTGTCTTTTTCCTCCACTGCTTTCTTAGCCTGTAGCTCTGTCATTGCTGCATAGTCTTTACCGGTCGCTTTTAATTCAACGAGCCAATAATCATTTGTTTGAAGATTATTGATTTGAAACCCTTCTTGTTTATTATCTATATTAATCAAATCAAATTCATATAACAGATAATCACTACCACAAGGTTTTCTTATTATATTTATTAACTCTGTACTTTTAATGAGTTCTTTAAACAGTTCTTCAACAAGGTATCCAATCTTTTGATTTCTGCTTATCAATTCTTTTGTTTTTATACGTTTTTCATATACTTCTTGTATGTGAGGATCATTAAATATCTCTAACGCAACAATTGGCTCAATTTTGCTTACAAGCATACTTGCAATTGCTTGATCCCAGCTTTGTTTTTTTTCTTCAGGAAATGAATTTCTAATTAATTCCGAAACACCAATTCCCCAACATGACAACAATTTTTGTTGTTTTTCACCACTAAGTTTTTTAAACAAATCTTTATCCTTTTCTTTTAGCAGCTCAGATATATTTGATGATGAAAGATACTCCTTCCATTCATCATCAATCTTTCCATTTTCATTTCTTGTATTTACATTTATCCATTTTATTTTTTTTGCTCTGTATATCCAAAGACATTTTTTTAAATAAATTTCTTTTCGTCCTTCAATTGTTATTGTTTGAATATCATTGAGAAAAAAATCATCGTTTTCGGGAGCTTCTAAAAATAAAAATTCTAATAGTTTATAACTTGAATCTCGTGATTTATTTCTGCTATAAATGTGATCATCATTAGTTGTTAAATAAGCAAAATCAGAATAATCAATTACAACCTTATTTTCTTCTTTTAGTTTTCCATCATCATTACATAATAATGCTAAATCATTTTCACTCATTCCTAAATTTCTCAACATTTCTTTTGAAGCACTTTCTTTTTTTACAACAAGCGGCCATTGATGTAAAAATCCGTGATTATTTAAAAAATTAAAATCATCACTGTCAAGAATGTTAGCATAATCATCGTGCAAACAGTCTTTATCTCGAATCAATTCTTTAAATAGTGGATATTTGCTTCCGAAAAATGATTTTGGGCTAAGCAGCAAATGAGTATTTGTGGAAAAAATTACATATTCCATTCCATCATTGCGTAATACTTTTAGGTCTTTAATTACATCTTCTCTATCGTTTTTTATAAGCCATCTCAAGAATTTTGCGTTCGCAGCAATATATTCAGGCTTTTCTAAACCTATTGCTTCTAAACTATTCAATTTATCTCTTAATTCGGCTATTGCATTCTCAAGTGTGAAATTTTTCACTCCTATGATTTCAAATTCAATTATATCTTGAGATATTAATTTATTTGAAAAGTTAAGATGAAGTAGGTTAGAAATTTCAACCAATTCTATATCTTTACATGCGTCCCAAAACATTCCATCGGCTATTCGTAGCTTGTTTTCCTGATTTAACAAAATAGCATCTTTTATCTGAAATTCTTTAGTCTCTTTTAAAGCAAAATATAGCTCATTCAACCACTGAGTAGCACTTCCTTGTATTACTGCATTGAGTTCTTCTAAACTAGAAAAGTTTCTTTTAATATAATCAACAATATCAGAGATTTTCCAAACATATTCTAGTTCATAAACATTTACATCTCCCCTTATCTCTTTAATATTATTCATAATTTGGATCCAGTAGCAAAGATCTTCTTTTAAAGGAACTTTGAAACTTTTGATATTATTAAGTAGATTCCAAACAATATCAATCATGTCTGTATTAGATGTGTATGGAATTTCTAAATTTTTGAGATTAACAAAATTGTCTTTTTCATCGTAAAAAGATAAAAAATCAATTTCAGATAGGATTTCAATTGTCTTCATTTTGGTTTTATTAAACCATTCTTGATCAATCCATTTGTAGTTTGACTTATAAAAATCAAATAAACAAAAACTGTTTTGCATATTTTTTTCGGTAAAAAAATATGCAAATTTCTGACATGAATTTATAATAGCATTTGAAAGAATTTCTTTGTTCTGTTTTATTTTTTCATTCGAGGAATTACTATCTAAAAACACTTCATCTCTTTCTATACCTAAGTGAAATTTTGTTGAATTAATAATAATAGGAATTCCCATTTCTTCAGTGCCAAGTAAAGGAAAGGTGAAAAATAAACGTGGATGACTCGATGTTAATTGAAAAATTGTTTCTTTATTGTTTTCAATTTGAGTTATAACACAAACACTATAATCAGAATGTTGTAAAACATAAGCATTGTAATTCACTTTAAGTGCGTCATTTACTTTCGTAGTAACTTTCCATTCTTTTATAAAAGCGTCTAAGATGTTATGTTCATTGATCAGAGATTTTGTATATGTTATACTCGTATCCTTTTCTATTACTGTAACAGATTCTATTTGTTCATTAAAAAGTTGAGTAATATGAATTAGTTCATCAAGGCATTCTAGCCCCTTTTTTGCTGTTTGCCTTCCATTTTCGTCAAGAATATAAGTGAATTTTGTTTGAAACTCTGTATTTTGCAAGTAACTGTCCTCAATAAAGGAATTTTTAAAGGATTGAATTGACTCTTCTTGAAGTTTTCGAAACAATACTTTATCAGAAGAGTTACGATTTAATAAGAAATTAAAATGTCTCTTCTCATTATCTTTAATCAAAGTGCCGGTAATTTCAACCTCTTTCGAGAGTAAATATGTTGTCAAAAAGCCTGTTCCAAATCTACCAACTTTTTCTCCATCATCTTTTGATGAGCCCTGAATAATTAAACTAAAAATATCCTCAATTTTAAAAGGATTTCCTGTATGGGAGAAAGAAATCTTATTGTCAAAAACCTCAAGCTTTATTTTAATATTTTCTGTTTTATCAATAGAATCAATAGCATTCTGTAATAATTCCCAAAACCATCTTTTTTCATACCGACTTCGTTTATTTTCGCGTGATTCAATGTCTCTTAAAACACTATCTGCATGTATTTCTTTAGTAATTTTATTCTCAATAATATCTATTTCACTATTTTTAAACATTCTTTTGCGTTTTTATTTGATACATATTCTATTCTTCTTTCTTCAAATCTAATGCTTGTCTTACAAATGCCAAAATCATTGGAATTTCGCCATCTTGCTCTTCAATACTTAAAGCCATTCTATATGCATTTATTTCATCTTTAACTAAGGGAGCAAATCGTAAATACTCATCTCTAATTGATTCTTTTGTAACCAAATGTTTTTTTGGATAATTTTCAAATTCATCAAATGCTGCATCTACAGCATCTTCAATATTCTTATGTGAAGCAATTAATTTTACTTGATTTGCAAAAACATCCAAAAGTCCATCACGTGTTAAATTCATAGATTGCGCGTCTTCTTCAGAGAGTCTTCTGCCTAATGATTGCATCATTAATTCATGTAATCTTCGTTCCAGTACTTCATGTTCTGAGTTAAGTATCCTATGCACATGCAAATAAATTTCATCGTCGTGCACATTGTCTTCCATATCGTCGAGATAGGCTCTGTAAGCATCTATTTCATTAGCAAATTCTTCTAAAGTTTCATCAAGTTGTTTCTTTTTTGACTTCGGAACGGTTTTATACTTAGGATCCAACTCAATTGCCAATTTTAATGCTAAATCCATATCGTAATCAGAAGCAGCTATTGCAATAATATCATTCAATATCAAGGCTATAAAAACTTCTTTGTCAATAAAAATATATTCATCATTTACTTTTACATAAAGTTTTTTAAGAATAAGTTCTCGAACCCTTTGTTCTATTGGTTTCGGGTTATCATTGTCTAAAAATAATATCATATATGATTTTTTTGCCCGCGAAAATAATTATTTCCAAATATGAATAGCATTTTTTAATTTCTACGGCAAAAATACAACGCCTCTGTGCCAAAATATGTCGTTGTTGAATTTATTTTGAAAATTATTCCTATGCATAAAATGGGTAAACCTTAATTTTATCATACTTAACCTTTTAAAGCATACCGGTGTAATTTTTTATAGGCAAAATTTTATAAGTTTTGCAATTTTTTCGGGGCGAAAATACAGTTTTTTTAACATAAATACGAACCGAAACGCTTTTTTGATTCTATAATCTTACGTCAAATCCAATATAGCTTGAATTTCCCCTTGCTTCAATTTTGCCTTGTAATATCAACTGTTTCATCCTCCATAATAGAAAACAATCGTGAATATAAATAGCCGACATTGACTTGCCAAGAATGGATGCCGCGCTTTGAAATTCATCCGTACAATAAGACAAAATAATTGAATCATAATAACTTTCTTCTTTTTCTAAAATCTGATCATCATCATCCAAAATTCTTAATACCGAACTTCCTGCCTTGATTCGTTCCCAAAGTTGTACAAAATTTGTTAAACCCTCTTCTGAAAGTTGATAAAAGTGTTTTGCCATTTCAGCAACTTTGCTTGGACAAGTTTCACCTAAATTCTTGGGAATTCCGTTGGGAGAGTAATTAAGAAAGTCCATAATAAATATGTTGTTACAGGGTTTTGGCAAATGATACAGCAATCTTGCAGTATTAAGAATCTCATCAACAGTACTATACCCCATCCATATATAGATTTTTTCGTTTTTATAACTCTTCACAAGAGTTTTTATTTTTTCTATATCCTCACTTAACATCTTATTTATAGACACGTCTTTATCATAAATTTCTGATAACCAACCAGTTCTTTTTTTTATTTCTTCATTTGAATACAAGTCGCAAACAGGTCCAAAGTCTAAGGAAGCTTGCAAGCAAATTAATTTAAATTTGTTTTTATTGAATTTATGACCTTGATTAAAAGCAGCTTTGGCAGAATCTCCAAAAACGATGTGCAAATCTTTTTTCATTTTTTCCATTTTTTTTATTTCTGTGGCAAAAATACAACGTAGCTGCGCCAAAATATGTCGCTGTTGGATTTATTTTTGAAAATGATTCTTTAAGGTTTCAAAATGAAACCTTAATCATCGTTTTTTCTTTCATTTTTATTCTATTTTTAACCCATTATTTTGTTATTTTATATCTATCTGTAAAACAACTGTTTATGAAAAAACACCTCATCTCAAACGAGTTTCTTAGCCTCGAAATTATCCAAAAAATCATTGCAAAGAAAGTTAAAATTGAACTTTCTGAAGTATCGAAAAGCGCGGTGGCGAAGTGCCGCGCTTATTTGGATGCTAAAATTGAAAACCAGACTACCCCCGTGTATGGCATCACTACCGGATTCGGTTCGCTCTGTAATACAAGTATTTCTAAAGAAGACCTGTCGCAATTGCAACGCAACTTGGTGGTTTCTCATGCCTGCGGTTTCGGCGAGGAGGTGCCGCAAGAGATTGTGAAACTGATGCTGCTCCTGAAAATTCAATCGTTGTCGTATGGAAACTCCGGCGTGCAAGTAGCTACCGTTGAGCGTTTGATAGATTTCTTTAATAACGGTGTGTATCCCGTTGTGTATCAACAAGGTTCGTTGGGTGCTTCCGGCGACCTGGCTCCGTTAGCCCATCTATGTTTGCCGCTGCTCAATTTGGGAGAGGTTTGCCACAAAG
>Ga0209628_10004389_pt1 | contig 10184 bp, 4 predicted proteins | sample TergutCu122P4_FD_187285 | JGI IMG/M metagenome (GOLD analysis project Ga0209628, IMG submission 187285) | Cubitermes ugandensis P4 segment gut microbial communities from Kakamega Forest, Kenya - Cu122 P4 (SPAdes) (version 2) | ecosystem: Host-associated > Arthropoda: Insects > Digestive system >... | reverse complement strand
GAGTAAAATAACATAATAATAATAATAATAATAATAATAATAATAATAATAATAATAATAATAATAGAGGCAACTGGAATCATCTCAAAGCCATTCGGAGAATACAGTACCTGAGCAACATACCGGGAAAGCACGAAATCAAGGAACTGCCAAAGCAGCCATATTGGACCCTGTACATATACTTTGCAAAGTAATAATGTGGAAGTACAAAACATGTTTGACATGCGAAATACAAAACAAATTTTAAATACAGATCAGCTGCAACACTGTATACCCTAGAAACATGGTTTGTTGCAGGTGTATTATTGTAAATACCCAGCATAAAAGTGATAACAAATATAATAATAATAAAAATAAGAAAAAGAATAAGAATAAGAATGAGGAGAGGGAGGAGGAGGTACACAAAGACTGGGTACTACTTCCCGCTTCACTCATGCCACGCTTCCTCTGCTGATGCTGACCGCTGACCAAATCACCCGGGAAAGACCGAATTACTGTCGGTTCGAAATTACCGGAACATCAACGGGTCCGAACCGCCCAGGAATTGCTGTGTTACGGTTGCGATGGTCTGGGATGTGACACCACTAGGTTGGTGCTTAGGAAGCAACCCGCACGGCGTCACATATCAGAACTACGTAATATTATTACACATTGTTTTGCCTTTTACCGGACAGCAAATATCAGATTTCTACGTCTGTTGCAGCCTCCATGACTCTGAATGTGGTGTTGTTGGGCTGTGCAGTTTGTGGTGTGTTCTCTTCTGTGCTGCTCATATACGGCATCTATCGGGTAAGTCATTAGAGTCTTATTTCTAATGCGTTATATAACGACGCTGTCGTTGATATTACATAGCGTATGTGGTTCATAAAGTAACGAGTGTGGAGTACAGAAGGAATGATACTGACAGTAGAAAACTGAAGTAATCGGAGTAAAATCTGTCCCAGTGTAATTTTGCCCGACACAGACTGTACATGGAATGGCCTGGGATTGAACCGGTTTCTTCCCGGTGAGAGGCTGGCGCAGGCAACGGACCTCATGAGACATGGTACGGCCTCGAAATCTGATTAACATTTTGAATATCAGGGAGTGATATTTGTGGAGGGGTTAATCAATAAACTTGCCTTCTCGGAGCGTTCCATTTAGCAACTTCAATTACGTACCATCGAAAATGAGAATGTGGAAAATTATTACTCTTTATTTTCGCTTGTAATAACTCTATGACTAATAAATTATCGAATTTCCTTCAATCTGTATAATTCTGTATAATTCACCTCAGTTTTGATATTCAGTGGATTTTAAAGAAATATCAGGGTACTGCAGTTGGGAAGGTCTGAAGGTCTGATAAGCGACGGCTTCAAATTTTCTAGATAGACACGTACCGACGTTTCGTGCCTCCCGTAAGCCACAAACACAAAATTGCGCCAAGTGTGCATAACGAATCGGGGCAGGTAAAGTAGGGATTACTCCAATCAAAACTGACACTGCAGTGGAGAAGCAAACACCAGCAGTCAGTGATTCATTTGCCGGGCGTCACTTTATTTACAGAAAATTAGGAATCTCTCGTAGTTAATTAACAGAGCAAATAACTTGGAAAATCAAATTACTTGAGTTATTCGGTTGTGTGTCTACCAGTCAGCAGCGTGTCGGTGTTTGTACTTCATTATAACCAAACTCATGAGCTACTCTGTAAGGTAACTGGCTTCTCTGGCTGTTCTTTGAATGAATGCATCAGTAGCCTGATCCTGTGCCGCTACCATAATGTCCCCTGTTTACGCACTTAACGCTCCATGTTTAAGACATATAAAGGGAAAGCTGTCCGTCAATACGCCATGAAAGCACTGGGGAAGTAGGTGTTTAGCTCCACTTATTCTTAACCTCGGTGTTGAGTAATCACTCTCACACAAGGGTCGCTTTACCCCCTTGAAAAGAGCCCCCAGTGCCCTTTGAATATGATGCTAGGTGGTACTAAGAGCCGGTCTGGACATTTTACAGAAGAGAAAAATCTCTTTTTCCTTCCGGGATTCGAACCCCGACTCCCCGACCTGGTGGCCTGGTCACTATATCGAATACGCTAACCAGGCTACTGTTTTTAAGTCACGTGTTGTTATAACTTTGTCGAATTCCGATTTGTTCGTCGAAAGTGCAGCGGCTATAGAAGGGCCTTTTTATTTCTACCCCAGTTTATCTTTAAACCACTGTGTTATGGGTTATTGTATCGTGTGGCACAATAATTGGCTCCAGACCTTTCGGAGGAAAGAATGAATAAGAAGTAGAAGGATTCCGAAGCACACATCATCCATCCAAATAACCCAGTGGACTCTCGTTTTAGAAAGGCTTGTCGTAAATCCCTGAATTATTTATCTTCTTGTGATTTGATTAAAAGGTATATCTGGACATGTAAACGCTGAGTGTGACTTCTCACTCTCTAGTTCCTTCCGGCTGTCGCGGTGCGACATAAAAATGCCATGGATCTAGTCCATCCATGTGGGCCGGGAGAGCTCAGTCCGTATAGCGACTTGCTACGGGCTGGACGGTCAGGGGATCGATTCCCAATGGGGGGCGGGATTTTCGCATCCGGCCAGACCGGCCCTGAGGCTCACTCAGCCTCCTATACAATGGGTGCCGGGTCTTTCCCGGTGGCAAAGCGGGCCGGGGCGTGGTGTTGAGCTGTACTTCTAATCACCCTCTGGGCCTTCGTGACCTGCTATAGGGTTAACTTTGACCTTTTCCAAATCCATCCACATCCATCGAGATTGACGCTTCTCCTACGCCCCCTTTCCCCTCTAGCCTTTCAAACTCGCTTTGCTTCGTGAAGAAAATAATTGATTTGTAGATAAACGTTACGTTTAATGTTTAAGCTTCTTGGAAACCAGATCTATAACGGCACTTCGAAAATTGAATGGCATCCATTTCAATGGGCTGAGAGTTCGATATCTGACGTGGCGAGCAAGTGTCACTGTATGCATCCAATTATACCCCTCGCGATTAGGCACGCTGTGAAATTATTCACAGTTCACATATGTATGTGTATTTACAGAAACAAGACGACAGTGTCCGTTCTGGAACCGATAAAAAATTGCAGCTTTTATAAAAATGTCCAGTGTTATCAGTAATGATTAATTGTACACAGTGTCTGCGTACGAAAACAAGTGTCTGATAATAAAGTGTCATGTTTTGTTACGAACAGTTTCTGTTATCTTGGTCTCATTGACACTAATGCAAATATGTACAGACTGCATTAAATTTCTGTACGGGACAATGCGTCATCAAATTCAAATACAAGCGCCATAATCCATGCTATTTATATATACCTACTTCCCAATTGCATATATTTGTAGTCCTGCAGATATTATTATTATTTTAATAAGTCATTTTACAAGCACAAATTCGTACTTTCAGTTTGTTCGACATAATTTCGTAGTTCCCATCATCACCAAGTTGTTACTCGTTTCCGAACGAAAAATGTTTCTTACAGGGTATCGACTTCCGAGATTAAGTTGCCTATAGGAATGAAAAATTCTCTGTGCTTCGGCAGATATTAGAACTTCCTTCTTCATGTTTAACAAACTCTAAGAGAGTTGGGGTGACGTTGCTACTGACGGCCCGTCAGTCTATCAGTCAGTCAGTCCGTCCGTCCGTTATTCCCCCTACTACGGTGTAGAGCTTCTCTTTCTGTAATTCATGACCAGGAACACTATTTGTCGGCCGCTCTCCGAATGGGTGTAAGAGTGGCTTGGTGCTTCTGTTCTGACGACAGAACGTGTCTTGTTGTCCGCTGTCACTGTTGCTACATTTGTACCTTACGGTACTGCAAGACCACTTTGGTCCAGGTTCAGCCAGCTGACATTCTCTCTGCATAACCTAAGCAAGGGCTGGCGAAAATTTTGAGGATATGTGCCCAATTTGTCCGGATTTTTCGGAAAAGATTCAAAGCGTGCGCATTGGAACTTTGAGAAGCAAAATTAGGTTTTGGAACTTTCCGTATTAATTACAAATTATTACTATATATTCTAATTATCACTGCATAGTGTAATTATTATACGTTATACAAGGGTTTTCTTAAGACTGCGACATGAAGAATAATAGACGAGCACCTTAGGCTGTTAATATTGCCTGTTTTAAAATATTAACCCAATAAATTAAATGAATATTATGAATATTATATTATTATTATTATTATTATTATTACTGTGAAAATTATTATAGAAGAAGAGAACAACGTACTTGAAGCGTTGTTAGGAATCCGTCTAGGCAAATAATAACACTTCAAAATTATTTACATATCTGAGATAGTGTTAGAATGCAAATGTTAGTTATAACTAGTGATCCACAAGAGACTAATTTAGCGACTTAATGGATGTCATCATAAAGGAGCAATGAGGATTTATTAAGACATTAAAAATATAATTAATTTCAGTTATTTTTTATTTCATAGTTTTATGTACGTGTGTTGATATTGTATTACTTATGATATCTCATGGCAGAGAGAGATTAAAGTCAATACAAACACTTTAGGAAGCATGTTTACATAATAAAAAACACAGCTATATGTTGCATTCTTTATGTTGAGTGATTCACCGGTGTCTGAATTTTATGTGCCGAAGTTTCGGAACACTTTGTTCCATCTTCATAGGTGGTATTCCTGCTTACACGACCTATGAAGATGGGACAGAGTGTTCCGAAACGTCAGCACATACAATTCAGACGCCGGGGAATCACTCAAAAGAAAGAATACAACATCCAGAACACGGCGAAAGTTTGATATCAAGAACAGAGCTCTATGTTTTGAAATAGATAAACTATAAGTGAGCACATTTGTTTACAGTATTTCAGAGGAATTAAAGTACCGCCACTGAGAAGTACCACCACTGAGACATCCTCGTTCCCTTTTCTTTCTTCATATTCTACCCATTCCCGATACTTTCTCGGTACATCTCTCTCCCTTTAATTTATTCTATGATTATTTTATGTAATTTCGTTACTTCTCCTATTGCACCTAACTTTCTTCCATAGATACTGCTTAATCACATCTCCCCACAACTCTGCCCTTCGTACTGCTTCCTCTTACCCCTTTCCCGTAAAAATACTCACTTCTCTATATCAGTTACATTACACCCCGCACGTCTCACCCTTCACCTTGAAGAAAGATGCAAACTGTTACTCCGAAACCTTGACACCTATCTACCGAATTACATGAAGACACATTAAGAAAGACCACCATTTTATGTAAATAAGTTTATTAACAATAACACAGGATAAAGTCTGCGGTGTGCTTGTCTATTATTCCTTGAGAATGTACAACTACCAGCAACAGACAATGCTTATATTTTTGGAAGACAAACAAGACGAGGCTGAGTCAGATTGAACGATCGTCTTGAACGCAATTTAATTCTGCTTCAACGCTCACAGGACAACGAGGCTATAAATGTCTTCCATTCCCGATTTAAACAACTCGTAGATTCTTGTTATTTTGTGCGTGAAAGAAAGAAACAAGAAGGATTTGTGCGTATAGCAACAAAATATACTGCTATAACGTACCCCAGAAGGCCTCCGATTGATATTTCTTATATTCAATATGCATCGTCTTAACAGAGGCTGATGTTAAGTGAATAATGTAATTTGTTCATCTTTAGAAGGAAACAAAGTTAATATTCTTGATGGAGAAAATACTCTCTCGCGTAGGAAAAAATGTAATTCACACAAAATAATATCGGCTGAAATATCACGTATCAGGGATGTACTGTTTATTGGTGTGTGTCAGCTCATGTGCTTCAAAATACAGCGAATCAGCTGATGTGGTCACTGATCCTCTTCTAAATGTTTTCTACCAATCTACGTGCCAACAAACAGTATTGCGTTCTGCGATATAACGCCGTCGTGTATTTTGGTTCACGGCTGCCAACTTTACGGAGCAAATGGCGTCCTCGACGTTCCGGGTTAAAGATATATTACGATGATACATTTTGTAAGCTATTCATTAGCCCATTAATGACTCCCACTCTTCTATAACAAAGCTAGAGGCAGCAGACTGCTACCAAACTACACGGTGTCATATTCAGAAGACAGTGTTGTATGTTTAAAACGAAACGTTTCCTTTTTAAGTTTACTATAATTGTTACAAATGCACATTATCAATTAACAATAGTCGAACACGGCTATTTGTTGTTAAAAACCCAATCACAACTACATGTTCCGTCCGATATCAAGTCATGTTTAAGTTCTACACCATGTCACAGACACAACTTAGAGTGCTTCTTAACCCTCTATATACCAAATTATTCATATGGAAAATTTTTTCTTCACATTTGCAATGATATTAATCTAATATCACATAAATGATAGATTTTTTCAATAATATTCCATAATTTATTTAAAACGTGGCCGTGACTTGGAAGTAACACTGGTATACAAAGGAACGTGCTAAAACTTACGTATATGACTGATTTGATTTTATTTGTGAAATTCCATGAAGCAATTTGAGGAAGGTGTGAAACATAAATATACCTTACATTTTGTACACATTACTTTAGGAACACCGACGCAATTTGGTTTCTTACAAGGCCCCCTTTTCTCGGTAGATGTTAGCCAGTGTCCAGTTTCATCTCTCTTATTTATTGGACAGGAACAGGAGCTGCATTTGGCTTCTTCTTCTTTACTTCAATATCCAACTGCACTTGTGACAGAGTCCCTATATAAGTCGTTCGGCGTTAAAGGAACCTTTAACGCCGAACGACTTAATATATACGTCGCAAACAGTGTGTCGATGTTTGGAGAAATTTTGTTCACTCCTGTTCCGTTAACTGATGTGGCTTGCTATCCTGCAGGACCCTTGAAGTTCAGGTTTTCATGCGGGAGCCACAATGTACCCCCTCCACCTCCTAAACCCCTCCACAAACACCGATATACGTAGACACTTCGTAACGACGCATTTTTTCCAGCTGACATAATACGGTTCTAATTCTGCGTGCTTTGATTATCGCTCGCTCTGGAGTTCACTCTGGGTTGAAATATAAACACTGGCCTATGAAGCGAACTCTAGTTGTTGACCAGAAATTTTGTCAGTGGCGTACTGTATCCGTATACTTCAGACAAAACTAATGCTCAAAAATCGGAGATATCCACAAAACTCGATGTTTGCAGCTATAGAAGGGCCCACAGACATGCCTCTTGTAGTGCTGGGGTAATCTGTAAGGGTTGTGGGGTAGTAACATGCAACATACAGCCATAAGTGTAATAACAACGTTTTGGGCACCATCCAGTAGCTGGAATTTTTATAAGCAGTCACATCGTAGCTTTATATCTGTTTTGCTGTCACTGTAGAAGACGTTCATACTCACTGGTATTACGTGTCTGAAACTGTGCCGAGTCATACATAGCAGTCAACAAGGCAGATGATTGTGGATCTCGAGCAGTGGCCGGGGTGGAAACAGTAAGAGAAATTCTAGTTACTGGCACCGCCTAGGAATCAGGTGCGAAAGCTTGCATTTTATAAGATTATTTTGAGGAAGAAGAAGAAGAGGAACAGCAGCAGGAAGCCTCAGCACAAGTAGCCACAACAAACAATGGCCAGCGAATTCACCCCACTGCTCTGTCGTCTGTGTTCTTTTCTCGGCCAAAGAAAGGGTAAAGCGTACAAGTGCACCAGACGTGACGTGGAACTTTGCACGGTGCCTTGTATCGCGGAATATCACACAAATTAAATTTGTAATATATCACCCTCTTTGTGAATACTGTGTGTCGTGATAAAACAATGATCTAAGGTGCCACAGACCTTATGCAACAGCCAGAATTATGTGAGCAATGAACTATTTACACCACATTTTATATAATACATGCGATTCACAGGCCTAAATTTATTATAAAATTGGGTGAACATTTTTTCCCGAATTAACCAATTCATAAGCACAGTGAAAAATTTTATTTCATTAAATTTGAAAGAAAAATCTATGAAATATGCTTTTTTTTTTTCCAAGAGTAAGCATTAAAATTTAAAATCCCCAGTAAAAAATTCCGGCAGGGAGCCTTGCTCGGAGGCATTTAATTCCGGCGTCAAAGGAAACACAGTAAGCTGGTGTTACCTCAGAGTCACAACCACATTTATCCTGTTTCTTACAAATTAGGGCTTTCAATGCATTATGAAACTGTTCCATTCAATAAAGGACACTAATGGTCATTAGAAATAATTTTCTTAGAAAGGAAAAGTACAAATGACCCTAATAAATATTTTGTCAAAGAGAGATTAGTTACTGAAAAGAAGTTTGATTCATCAACATGTCACCACAACAAAATCCCTACTGAAAAGGGATAATTGATGGGAAACCCATGCCTGAGTAGAAGGTTGTAGCCCTCAAGCAACTTTGGTTTATAAGGGAACAAAGTCAAAAGCATGCCAGAAAACATATTAAACGTGGATGTTACCTGAAAGTAACACTGGTCTATAAAGGGTTAAAGGTTTCATTCCCGTGCTTCCACATATTCTGCTAGTCGTCCTGGAGGAACAGAGCGCGTAGCTGAAGAAGGGAGGCGGTACAGCGAGTTTGTCGTCAGAGCTGTTAGCGAAACCGAACGCAAAATGCAGTGCGTACGGAAAGCCACTGTGCACTTAGGCTACAGTACGTAGATTTGGTTGTCAGTATCGAAGTTGCCGTTGAAGTGTGGTGCCCACGCACGCTTAATCAACTAAAAACTGCCATAACTGGGTACATAAGAAACATCTCACAAGCAGACCTGCAGAAAGTGTTTGCGAATAAAATTCGACGGGTTCAGGTCTGTATGGACGCTCGTGGACATCACTTCCATCGCCTTTTATAAGTGCACAGCGACTTTCCGAACACACTCTAAAAACGTTGCTCGTATATATAATTGTGGTACATTTAAGGAGAGTAGTTAGCGATTGCTCGAGAAGAGGCCTTAAGAAGAATGTTAGGAACCTAAGAGGATTGGACGTAGCAGGAGACTGAGTAAGACTGTACAATGAGGAGCTCCGTACACGAAATCTTCGCCAAATATTCTTAAGATTATCAAATAAAGAACTCAGCCGGCATAGCGTAGTTGGTGCAGTGACTAGGCCACCGACTGGATGGTTCGGTGTTTGAATCCCAGCAGGAGCCAAAGATTTTTCTCTTCTCCAAAATATTCAGATGGGCTGTGGGGCCCATCAAACTGCCAACACAATGGATACTGGGGGGTTTACCTGGGGTTAAAGCATCTGGGACTTAATCTTGGCCACTCACCTCCGTCTATCACAACGTTTAAGAATGAGTGGAGTTTTACCTCTGCTCCCACTGACTGCCTTCGTGGCGTGGACACACATAACTTTACGCTTTTTAATCAAATGAAGAAGAATGAGACAGGTGGGGTGTGTGCCGTGTATAAGACAAAAGAGGATTGCGTGCAGGATTTTAGTTGGAAAACATGAAGGAAGGAAAAAACTTGGAAGATCATGTAAATGAGAGAGTACTATTAAACTGGATCTTGAAAGAAGTAAGGCAGGAATATGTGGACAGAACGTATCGGGATCAAAATAGTGTTCAGTGGTTGCATTTTGTGAACACGTTGATGAACCTACGGATTCCATAAATTGCGGAAAATTCCTTCACCAGATGAGGATCTATCAGCTTCTTAAGACTGACCTAGCTGCATGGACTTCATCAGGTGTTATTATTTTACGGATGGTTTAAATCCTAAATATTTTATGTCCAGTTATGCACATTTTACCGTTTTCCAATACACCAGTTTCATTTTCTGTATATTGTAAAGGCAAAATTTTCCCTCTACACGCTATGAAGTATATGGGGGGATGGAAATGTAGCTCTACCCATTATTAATTATGACGATAGATAAAGACGAGTGGTCAGCTTTACGACCCGGTCGTTGTGCTCACGGCTATAGAGCACAAAGTTCCCGTTGAATACGAGGCTGGGTGGGCTCTAGAACCGGAGTGTATGCGTTGGAAAACAGAAAATATCTTGCAGCCACCGGGTGTCAAACCACGATTGCTTGGGTGCCCAGCCCGTAGCCTAATCACTGTACAAACTTCACTGATATAAAGTTCGTAGTCCGTAATTACCTGTCCCGCCACCAATATAGTTCCAACACTTAACCTTTCGAAGCCTAACGACATATATATATGTCGTACCGCAGCGCTAACCTCCAGAAGCTACATTTTAAATATTTATTCAACA
>Ga0209628_10004387_pt1 | contig 10184 bp, 4 predicted proteins | sample TergutCu122P4_FD_187285 | JGI IMG/M metagenome (GOLD analysis project Ga0209628, IMG submission 187285) | Cubitermes ugandensis P4 segment gut microbial communities from Kakamega Forest, Kenya - Cu122 P4 (SPAdes) (version 2) | ecosystem: Host-associated > Arthropoda: Insects > Digestive system >... | reverse complement strand
GATATTTATATATTATTAATATGTACTGTTAATAATGTTTATATGTTAAGAATGTAATGTAACTTGTAAATGTAATGTCCAATGTCACATTTGTGGCTGAATGGATGAATACAGTAAATACAGTAAAATACAGTAACACTTGTATCATACACATCCTTGCCACGCTCCAATGCAAGCTGCATATTGACTATAGATAAAGACCTCACCAACTTGTCTGTAATCAGTGTGGGCAAAATCCAGTGCGTGGACCTGGTGTATAACATGAACCTGACAGGAAGGGAGTCAAAATTGTTTTCATTTGAAATAATGGCTATATAAGAGTTTGGTGGAATATTTAGCTTGGTAATATTTTCAATTATCCTGACCTGTACATTGTATATTGTATAATTTTGAACCATGGAATGTAAGTATGTTTGTGTAAATGGCTGCAGGTTTATAATTGACTCAAAAAAAAAATTAAATACATGAAAGATTCAATGTAAAACCCTCACCACCACATTTGTTGCAATCCATCGAATGATGGAAAACTGCAACAAGATCATTCCATAATTTATGCATTTTACTCACTTTGTGCTCACAAGAAAAAACCACAACTCATACTCGGAAGCATTCAGAACTTTTTGTAATGCAAGTCATATTTATCCTTGAAGATAAGAGTTCACATATTGCCTGATATGGTATTTTCTTAGAAACAAATGTTAGGCAGAAATATCTGTAACTTGGCAGAAACATAGTGGTATTATCAAAAATTACGGAGGGAAATTGTGATAGATGAAATGTTTGATTGGGGAAATAAATATTCAATGCATTACTACTAACTTAGTTATGAATTTACAAAGATTTGCCATATTTTGTATTATTCTATACTATTCCTTCTCTTCTCAGTACATTCAGATATGCATAAGTCCTGCAGGTATAGAACATTCTGTTGTTGTGGTAATGCTGCATAGCTGCATTGTAAAGGTACTGTTCCATGCTTTCTTAATTGTGGCACTAGCTGGAAGTTTGTACAGCTTCACCCTGACACCCAACTCAGAGGCTGGTGGAGTCCAAAGAAGCACTGATGAAGGGAAAAATCTCTGCCTTTGATGGGAATATAATTGTATTTTACATATTTTGATTGGATTTTTGCACCAAAACATTGAGCTGTGTATGCTAGTATCACTATAGGTTATGTCAGTTTCTCACACTGTTGGATGCTGTACTTTGTCCCCATTCGGGTAATGGCACCTGGTAGAACGTGACTACACTTTGTCCGATATTAATAGCATGATCTAAGGTGGGAAATTTTGGACACAGAAATAAGTATATAACGTGACTACACTTTGTCCGATATTAATAGCATGATCTAAGGTGGGAAATTTTGGACACAGAAATAAGTATATAACGTGACTACACTTTGTCCGATATTAATAGCATGATCTAAGGTGGGAAATTTTGGACACAGAAATAAGTATATAATCTGATCACTTGTTCAATTTATTGGAAATTTTCAAGTCAGGGAGTAGGATATGTTGAGAATAATATATCAAATATAATATTATGGTAATTACAGTTGCACAGAAAAAAATCTTCAACATGAAGGAAACAAGAACAAGATATACACACATATTTATGTATATATATAAAAGTGGAAAATTATTTACAAGCAACATTCTGATATGGAAAGAGGGGGTAATTAGAGGGTTGATCTGTATAATACATTTCTTTTAAAATCGACAAACATTCCATCTCTTTTCCTGTTTTCATTTTGCAAAATATAAATATACAGATGTCTTTTAAGACTCTTGTGCTAAACAATTTAACATAATAAGGTTATAACAAATCTTATGCATTTCAAGCAATCAACATTATTCTAAAGATTCTGGTTCTTAAAATAAATAACACATATTTAAAACACAACAAACTGAAGAGCCACATGATTTCCAGTTCTGTAATGTAAATAATTGCCTCAGGCAAGCCACTGTTCATGCCATGAGGGCAGAATTCAATTAGGCTACAAGAGCGTTTATCATGTTGTCTGTAAAAGTTTATGAACTTGGAAAATGAAATATATCAACTTTCAAAACACAAATGCAGTATCAGAAACATCAGTGTACTGATTTCATAATTCACACGCACACACAAGTGAATTTAAAACATGAATATGATTAGGAAATTCAGCTCTTTACATAATTAATGATGATGATTCAACATTTCAGTGTTCAGTTTCAATGCTGATGAAACAATACAGAATTCAGATATTTTATCAGGAATGGAAAAACACATATCTACAAATGAATTAATGAATACAACACTTCTCTGTTTCCTTCAGGTAATGAATTCCATTCATTTTCTTACCTTACCTAGAAATTCAACTACCTTTTGAAGGTAGTAACATTGTATTTTAAAGGTATATTCAGCAGTGACTAAATTTCCTATGCAAAAATGTTTGTCTCTATATGAAATATAACACATTTTGTTATTTTAAGGAAATATCAGGTACAAACAAGACATCTCTTAATGTAACAGTGTTGAATTAATCACAAAGGCTCCATAACAAACTGTAATTTGAAAATTGCCCTCATGGAGTTTTGTATTAAGAAGAATACAGATGTATAGTGGTTTGTAAGCTTTGCAGGTACCAATGGTAACTTCTGTTAAAAACATGTGATGCCTCAAACACATGCTCACAAGAAAAAAATTAATATTTTAGATTTGTGGTTTTCACTGTGGTGACTGTGAAGACTGTAGACTTCTGGGATGTGAAGCCATATAATCTGACAGAAGTGCATCCACATTTCAGAGAATCCTACTGCCTCCATCATCAGATGGTGATTAATCATCATGGATGGTGAAAGCACAAAGCATCACATACCAAAAGGCAGCAACCTTTACAGAAATAATTATTTAATATTTGACACACAAAAAAAAAAAAGAGAGAGAGAGAGAGAATAGAAGCATGGTACAGTATTTCTTAAGAGCTTAGGTTCACCTCCCAGCTAGTTATTATTCAAGCCAGTCAGTTGTAAGTAATGAGGAACTAATGTTTAAGAAACATGAAAAATCAACAACTTACTGAAGGGTAAAATGCTGCCCCAGGTAACCACTGTACTGATGCATCTGTTTGCCTTCTTCATCTCCCCAACATTGTAACATATTCAATGGATTAAAATGTAAGAAACATCTTACAATGTGGCCCAAAAATAGAAATCCTAGCATAGTACTTAATTACATATAATAAAATTCTTATATTCTGTATGTTACAATATTTATAAATACATACTATGATAGTAAAACGTGTTTCCTATATACATTAACTGTATCATGTGTTGCATGTCACATGAATTATAGCTCTACATTGTTGACACTGATATTAAAATGGATAACAATTTAAAATTTTCTGTGCATTCAACTGCACATTGCTACCATTTCTCAAAATTTGACATGTTACCAACAGGTATGGGTCAGTGTTTTGTCACTTGGAACAGCTTGGGGCATGGTGAATTTGCAGAATGTCTACTGCACTATTACCATTATGAAACATACCTTTTCAGTGCTGTATAACTATTAGGCAGTACATGAAAACCATTGTTTCGGCTGCACTTTATGGTGTGTGCTACTGGGAAAAACTAAGTTTCCATCAATAGGAACAAAGTTTCTTTCAGCAGGGACTTGAAACAGGAGGGATTCACACAGACACTTCCCCATCAAAATTTGTAGTCAGTGGAGGCAGAATGCACTCACAGAGTTAAGACAGATTTGTTGTTAATGGTGCAGCATCTAGTAGGATTAAAGATAATGTTAATGTGAATTTAACTATTACTTACACAGAAATCCACATACCAATTGGAGCAATGAGGGTGTTGTACAAGGAATTTGTCTGAAATCTGAGCCTAAACTGCTTGGAATTACTTCAACATCACACAGAATCAGAAAATATTTACCACTATCTGACTTCTAGACATCTCTAACATACAGTATGGATGAATGTTTTATTCTTGGCAGTGCTGTCACACATGCATATTTAAATCAGCAAGGGTTCACAGGGCATAAGCAAATGTTAATACATCTATAGCAATTTATTTTGTTTCTTCAAGTTCATGGAAGGCTAGTACTTTGAAGTTTGCAATGTGACAGTAAGGAATATATATTTACTGTACTTCTAAAACCAAAATATCATCATTGGTCTATACCAATGCCAAAATCTGGCAATATTCATACCCTTATCAAAATATTTTCTACTACAAAGTGAAAAAGGACACTATCATGCACCTTTTCTCCTCTGCTTAATTCCGAGTTTTTGCTGGACTTTAATAAAATTTGGACCGCTGGAAAAACCCACCAATAATAAAGCCAGCTATGATATGTAATAAAGTTTGAAGGGTAAAACACTTTACAAAATACAGTAAAAATGGCATTTTATGTTTCTCTGGGGACCACCTAAAATGGCGTGAAATCCAGGAACAGGGCCACCGAAAGCAGGTTTGGGCACAGGTGAAAATTTTTTCAGGCCCACCAGCAAAGGAAAACCAGCTGAAAATCTTTACATTAAATCAGAAACACCAACTCTCAATTGCAGGTTGGCTTAGGCTTGATACAAAAGGGTTGATCTGTATAATCGGCAAATTGTGGTATTACCGAGGAAGACAAAAACATATACAAAACAGGCAGGCCCCAGTAATTTGTACAGGCTTCTTCTTCACCTCCCTCCACCCCCACCCCCCACCCCCTTCAACAGCATTGTCCAGAAAAGTGTAAAATCCGGGAAATATTGTTCTTAAGGGCATTGGGATAGGACTGTACATAAAATGCATAAAATCACAGAAGACCCAAAATTTGGGGATGTAAAATCTGCATTTTACTACACTTACATTTCATTTAGAGTATTTTTATCTTTCACTGTACTATGCACTTCATGAAACTATGAAAACAGCTTACAATTACAAAGTAAAACATGTGCCATGCAAAGATTTGTTTTTCTTTTCATGAACAAAAGAGGACATTGTACAGGACATTGAAGAGTAACAGGTGCATGTGCCTAGTGTTTTCTTACTGGCAGAAAATGTGGTGGTACTCACAAAACAAAACAGACAGTTTAACATGCTCCAGATCTGTGCAATAAACATTAATTCAATCTACACAATAAAACCAGCAAATGCATGCATGTGAATTGTATTTATCACATGTTATTCATTTCTGATATGTTTCAACCACTGTCCCGGTCATCATCAGGGTACATACATACGTACATACATAAATACATACATATATACCTCTCATTGGACAGCTGAATGTGAAAAATGTCAGGCAGTCCAAACAAACTGTTAAAATGCATAAGTTAACCATTCACTGTTACAAAGCATTTCTCAAACCTCCTACATAGTCACTGAATATCAGCTTTTTAAATACTAAAATCTGATAACATTCAATTTCTTTCAAAATTGGACGTATTGCTTTATGTAGTTAATGTGCACCCCGTGTTTTCCATGGGGTGCACATTAACTACATAAAACAATACACCCAATGCTTTGTAATGGCGAGTGGTTAACTTATGCATTTTAACAGTTTATTTGGAGTCTTGTAAATTGTAAATAGTTTATTTGCAGTCTTGTAAATTACCCAAATGATGACAGGAACAGTGGTTGCAACATGTCAGTAATGAATAACATGTGATAAATACAATTCATGTATTCTTATAATAAAACCAACGAGATGCACTAATTTCTCAAATTTATTTTAGTAATAAAACTCTGCATGTTTCGGACAGTTTCTCTGTCCATCATCAGGAGTCTAGTACTGTACACACAGCAATAGGTATATGTCATACAGTTTATGCTGACTGCTTGCTAGTGGGATAAGGACAGAACTCATGGAGTTCCATCCTGATCCCATTAGCAAGCAGTCAGCATAACCTGTATTGCTGTGTGTACAGTACTAGACTCCTGATGATGGACAGAGAAACTGTCCGAAACATGTAGAGTTCTATTCCAAAAATAAATTTGAGAAATTAGTGGATCTCGTTGGTTTTATTATAAGAATATATCATGATGCACCGTCCTCTGAATGTCAAAAACAATTCATATGCATATATTTGCTGGTTTTATTATGTAGATTGAATGATCAAAATACACAGCTTTTAGGATACTATAGTTCACTTTCCTTCCTGCCAGCATTTTATACCACCAGGAAAAAAAAAAAAAAAAGCAGAATGTAGGCTGTACACATTCTTTCAGTAACTGCAAGCACTGATATCTAAGATGTAGTATCATGGGGTGAGATGGCCCAACTCCTTGTAGCACTGCCATGAGAGAAGCTAACAATTACTGAGCTATATATTATTTAAGTGCTACTAAATAAGTTTCATACTACTAACTCACTCTGTTTATACATTCAGTATGCTGTCTCATGTTCAGTGAGGAAAAAATTCAATTCTCACATGCCTAAATTTATCTCCCATTTGTAACCAGGTTTGTAGAGTACACAACATGTTACACACTTGGAACTGCATAAGAAACAATGACCCAAAAGTAGAATTTGACATAGTCAGATGTCAGCTTTCATTAAAAGCTATGCAATATATGTATTATGGCATAATCTAGGAATTTTAATTTGTGATTTCACACAACTGAAGAGTTCTACTGACAGGCAAAGACTAGGAATGGCAGTTATAAACTGTATAAAGCACAACAAAGTTTGTTTATCTTGGTGCAATACATATGTTGCAGTAGAGGACATGCCCCACCTCTATCAGGCATTCTGTACAATTTAACTGTATGCATTGGAATACAATTATGATAACTTATCAAATATGCAACAATATGCTCTACAATGCTGTGATTTTGACATCATATAAACTGAACCACTGCCCTCACAGCTGACACCACATGTATTATGGTATAGGAAGTAATAACATGGCCTGTACACTGCAACCTGATGTCAACCAAGAACCTTGCACTCACCCCCACTCTGTGCTATGTCTCAAGACAAAAAATGCAATGAATGACATGCCCAATTTGTTGAAATATATCCAGTATTATTTTAGTGCATACAGATATAAACACTGGATAAAACAATTATATATTCTTTGAAGTATATTTATTGTATCATCTAGAATTAGCAAATAAGTACAATATGGTACTACTTTTTAAAAGTGTTCCAATACATGATGTTTTAAATACAGTTTTATTAACTGAAAAATGTGGTTCCCAACCAGCAGGATTTTGTGATATGAGGAATCATGAAAAATTTTAATTCTAAATTTGTACGATCTCACTTTAAGAACTACTAAATTCACCCATTATCAGCCACAACAGGGCATACTTATTTTTATACAATGTAAAATTTAAAAACCTTGACTGTGATGGTTGCCCTGACTACCTCACATATTTATGGTATCCATAATTTGGTCACACATATAACTTGCTGAATTATCACAGACACAATGTAAATGATGTAATAACAATTCTACTTAAAGCACTAAGAATACGTCTATTACAATCATAAAATAAATACTGAAGCCTAAAATGGGACTAAAATAAATGTAGGACACAATTATTGTTAAAGCTAATTCTGTTACAGGTGTGTACTGTTTTGGTTATTCCATGCCAATTGAAGGATTTAAGAAGATATGTTAGTGGAGGCTTCCCCCGTTGACATTATCTAAATAGCAAAGGAAAAGAATGCTAACTCACAAGTAAAATCAGTGCTACACAAACGGATGCTCTGACTGAAAAAAAAAAACAAAACAAAACAAAAAGGGGGGAGGGGGGCTTAGAAGAGACTGAATATCTTTACAAATGTTAAATTAGGAACATGTTTTGTCTGTACATGTAGTTGCATCCTTAACATGTTACTGACAGCAGAGAAAAGTTCCCTTCAGTATAGCATAATGACATAAGAACTGCAAATAACATGAATCAGCACAACAGACATGCTGTAATTTACATTTTAGTAACAGTTTTTAAATACACATCTCCATTTATAAAAACAGTTGATACTTTTATTCCACATGTAACAACAACTCTGCCTTAATCATCAGTATAGTGGGGAAAGTTAAAAAATGTGCTTCAAACATAGCTGTGGGATAGAACAGCTAGAGAAGCTTTGGAAAAATCTGCTGTAGTGTGTTTATAATTCTATATTCTTCAGCTTTGCAACAAGAACTCTGAAAGACATACTTGTGGACTGGGAAGGGCATGGTCATAATTTACCTGCTGGTGATATTCTGTCTGACCAGCAGATACTACAAGATAAATGCAACCAAGATATATTATCAACATGATCATTGAAGTGTGTCATTACATTTGAATAAGAAATCGAGACTGAACACGGTGAAAAATTTTGGCTAAATTCTAATGTAAGACAGAAAGGCTACAGCTCCTGGCAACCAAGGACACAGCAGTTGGAAGCAGGAAGTGTTAAGTGACATTTAATGACCTTTCAACAGACATATTGTTATGATTAATTCAGTATTTAACTAGCACTACTGTCACATGTGACAAGATGAATTTCAAAATACTGTTTGATAAAATAAACTTCAGTTTAGGAAGCAGCCATATTACATTATATTATACAAAAAACTGCATCTAGGTTTAAGGTACATTTTGATATAACTGAAACTGTGGACAAAGATAGCAGACATCATTAAAAATATTTGGCATTACTCTTAACTGACAGAACTTTAGCACTGATTGTATAGTAAGAATGCATATGTGGCACTGATATGTGGGAGGGTGAAATGTTGGTACCTTTCACAGAGGACTGCTGTAAATGGATATTTTCTGTAAATCCAAATACGAAAGAATAGAAACCAAACGGCTGAGCCCTCTGTTTGTGAACATTAAATGGGTTCTCTGCTAGATACACTGTCATAAATTTTAGCCATAAATTTGATGATTACTGGTCCAGTGCAATGCCTGGCAAAGTGCCTGATATGCATGCCATCTCAGTTGGATTATTAAAATAACACATGATATAATGTTTCTCCTAGAGGACAGGAAACCACGATAAACACATAAATGATGTAGGAAAGAGAAACTTATTTGTCAGTTGTCGCACTTCACCAGAATACTATGCTGAGTAATAAATAGGAAGGACAGAACACTGAATTGTAAACAAGAGTAGTGAGGCAGTAAAGCTATCAACAATAAATATAAAAACTCTGTGCATGTATAAAGATAAATGGATGTGACAAATTAACAAAAAAATATATTAAAAATTTGTTTTGCATGTAGTTGGAAAGGAGCACATACATTAGATAAAACGAGTATGAAAGACTGAAAGTAAAGCCATACCTCAGATGCAAGTACAGCACTAGAGAGAGATGGATGATTACGTACAGGTAATGGCTGCAGACAACAACTCATAATACGAGGTATTGGATGCGAATTGTACACAGTACGTAAATGTATCACAGAAAGTTTCTTATGACTAGAGTTTGGCAACAACAAAACTCATACAAAACTCCTAAGAATAATTAGAAGCCAGTTGGGTAGGACAAGGAGGCAGCTGCTATAGTAAGAGATATCAGGATTAAGGCCATATCAGATGTGCTGACACATAAAACACTGGATTCAGTCTAATGTTTCTAAGTTTAGTAGCAAGTATAAATGTGGAAATGAAGCTGGGAAGTAGAATGAAATGTCATATGTTACCTACTGACCAACAAACTCTGACCAATTGATAAAGATTACTAAATTCTGGCCAATGACTGTCTCCTTGTCTTCATACCACTGGTCTCCACTAGTTGCTAGAAGAGTTGCAACCTGTCACAGGTGAGTATGATGGGGTTCCTTTATGTCACATATGCTGGGCCTCCTACAATTTTTCCAGACTACATCGAAGCATTGTTCAAGATTTCCACACCCTGAGTTTTCTAAGCGAGACCTTCTTGAGTCGTGACACAGTAGTCCTAAGGTCTGCATCTCTTGTCTCATCATCACTAAGAGTTTCACCTTCTGAATGCACTTCTCGGGTTTGCTGTGGCACTGATGCCCTGGCTAATCTACCCCTATCAGTCAATGCAATCATTCTTCCACTACCTAGTCGCAACCCCTCACCTCCTGTGGGAAATTTTAGCTTAGTGCTACGAGCTGTAGTGGGATCACTTAATGCTTCCTGCACCGGAACCTTTTCCTTGTTACCTCCACCCATACCTGCTCGATGTGCAACAGAAAGACCTTTACTAAGCCTTTCCAGAGTGG
>Ga0209628_10004386_pt1 | contig 10184 bp, 9 predicted proteins | sample TergutCu122P4_FD_187285 | JGI IMG/M metagenome (GOLD analysis project Ga0209628, IMG submission 187285) | Cubitermes ugandensis P4 segment gut microbial communities from Kakamega Forest, Kenya - Cu122 P4 (SPAdes) (version 2) | ecosystem: Host-associated > Arthropoda: Insects > Digestive system >... | reverse complement strand
TTGCCCTTTTTGCACTTTATCGCCCAGAGCGAAGTAGGTTTTTTCCACAATTCCGCTAACCAAAGGCGTGTAACTGATTATTTTATCGGGGTCGCACTCAACCTTGCCCGACAACATCAATCCTTGTTCAAAATTGCTTAAAACAACTTTTTCTGTTTTTACATTTTCAAGGAACGCCTTGTTAATGCCTTTGTTTTCAGCATTTTCCATTTCCCTTTCACTGCACGAGCATAAAAATAGTGCCGTGCCAAATATCATTGCGTTTATTTTTCTTTGTTTTGTCATTTTTATTATTTTATTTATTTTTTCTTTTTCTAACTCTAACTCTAACAGGGTTTTGAACCCTGTTAGAGTTCTGTGTTAGAGTTCTGATAATTTAACAATCTTCATTCATTAGAGATAATATGCTTTCGTGTTTAATTTTTTGAAAATCATGCCAATAATTAAAGTTTTCGGTGTTATCAAAATAATGCAAAACTTCGTCTCTTTTTAGTAATGTTTTCTTGTTGGAAATCATTGCATTATATGAAGAATAGGGGTATTTCAAACTATCCGAAAATCCATGCTTTATCGGATTCAAATGAATATAAGCAACCAACTGGATGAAATAATTTGCATCTGTTACCCGAAATCGTTTTAATTGTTTTTGAAAAAGACTTCCTTTCCGATTATACGCTTTGTTAATTGCCTGTGTATATGAATTGAGAAAATGTGAAAACCCCAAATAAGGCTTTTCTTGCATAGACTTATCCTCAATATTTGTTTTTTCTTTTATTTTTACAAGTAAATGAAAATGATTGTTTAGTAAACAATACGCATATACGTCAGCAACCTTTAAAAGATATTTTTTTATTAAGTTTAGAAATAAATCATAATTTCGTGGTTCTTTGAAAATGTTTTCCAAATTATTACCACGACTAAAAACGTGATAAACAACTCCGTACTCAAAAGTATCTTGTTTCATTTTTTTCTTCTTTTTTAATTTTATCAAACACTTAACTCTAACAGGGTTTAAAACCCTGTTAGAGTTTCATCATAATATCATTGCGTTTATTTTTCTTTGTTTTGTCATTTTTATTATTTTTTATTTTTTGCCACTAATTACACGAATTTTCACTAATTGTTTTTTCTTTTCTAACTCTAACAGGGTTCAAAACCCTGTTAGAGTTTCCTCTCTTGCCGCTGTTGTGCCAAACCGCTTGTTGTAGGCGTATGTTTTTTAGTTTTATCTATCTATTCATTGTCCAAAATTTGCTGTTCTTCATTCTTTATTCTTTAATGATTCTATATCTATTTTTAAATCTTTTAGTTCGTTTATGATAATATTTTGATTGTGAATAATTGAAGTATCAGGATATTCCTTATAGGTAATTGATTTTGTGTTATGATTATTAGTTGTTGGATAAAATACAATTTGCATAAATATAGTAACCAAAATTAGCCCTAAATAAAATGTTCTAATTGATTTGAACCACATAGTCTTTTTAACATCCGCAAATTCTTTTTTATCGTTTTTATTATATTGTCTTCCAATTGGGTCAAGTAAAATAAAATCGTTTAATTTCTTTTGTTTAAATGAAACTTCCAATTTTTCACTATTAATGAATTCAGATATTTTTTTGTTTCTATATAAAAATAGTCTTTGTCTACGTCTAAAATGGGCATCGACAATCCAAAATAGAAATGGAATTGCAACTATGAATAGTATAAATTTTCTTAATTCAATATTTGAACTACCAATTATTAAAGATATACTCCCTGCCCAAATAATAGTCCAATATTTTATTTGTTGAGTTATTTCATCAATTCTTGCAACAATTTTATGAATTTGGTTTATTTCAGTTTTAAGAATATCTAATTGAAATTCAAAAAAGGAATCTTTAAAAGAAATACGTTTATCTTTTTTCTCATTCATACAGTTTCATTTTGCTCTGACTTTTTTCTTTGTCAAAAAGTTAATATTTTTGTTTAACATTCATTTTTCTGCTTCATTTTCCCGCTACACTACCCATAACGTATAAATTCGTGTTTTTCGTGCAATTCATAGCAAAATTAATTTATTTTAAAATACCTATAAACAATTTCAATTTTCTCCGATTTAGACAAATCGCCGGGGTTAGAACCTTGACAATTTTCGGGAATCTCCGCATTGTATTTCTTAAAATGCTCAATCCAATACGTTGGCAAATTGCCGTTACTATCACGGAAATTCATTTTTACCATTTCAAATAGTGGCGTATCTTGCTGATTTAGAAACGAAAGCGTAACCAATTCACTGCAATAATACGCATCGTTATCAGGCGAATACACATAATCGTAAGGCTTGCCTAACAACTTTTTTGCTCGAACAAGGGCTTGCGGAATCGTTTCGCTGTATGCTTGTTTTAGCCGTCCGACAGCCGCCACAGGCTTTCCCGCCAAATGCAACGACCGCAACAGAAACGTATCCAAAAGCGTTTTACAGACTTCGGGCGGAGCGGCTTCAATCACAAATACCGTATCATTCTCAATAGAAACAATGCCTACGTGCGTATAATGAATATTGCTCTCCCCAAACGTTGCTTTGGCTATCGCCTCGTTCCATTGTGAACTTTTGCCAACCTGAAATAATAAATCGCCCGTCTGAAAGCGGAAATCCTGAGCAAAAACCACCTGCATACAAAACAGAAATAGCGTTGCCGTGATACCTGTTAAAATTCTCGTTTTTATTGTGTTCATCTTTAATTTATTTTTTTTGCCACTAATTACACGAATTTTCACTAATTGTTTTTTCTTTTTCTTCTAACTCTAATAGGGTTTTAAACCCTGTTAGAGTTTCCTCGCTTGCTGCTGTCGGTGTCCCACTGCGCTGTCCCCCCGCTGGTACATAACGTATAAATTCGTGTTTTTCGTGCAATTCGTGGCAAAATTAATTATTCAATTTTACTGTTTATACTAAATTCCAATTCCGCAAAACTTGTATCTAAATTCTTTTTTGCGGTTAAAATGGCTTGTTTTGTCGTTTGGTAGGCAGACATAAAGTCAATATATTCAAGCATATTGATGTTTTTATTCAGGAAATTTCGGCTATATACCTCGACCATATTTTCCAACTCATCGGAAAAATCGTTGTCTTGCAATTTTTTATAAAAATCGTAATTCATTTTATAATTTGCATAGATTTCGATGATTTCTTGTTGTAGTTTATTTTTCTCATAATCAGCGAGATAAATGTTTTGTTCGATGCTCAATTTTGCCATTTTTATATTTCCCTGATTTCTGTCAAACACAGGAATATCAATGCCAACGCCGATGCCGATGAAATTTTTCCACACGCCGCCGTACCTATCGTAATTGAAACTCAACGAAATATCGGGCGAGCGTTGCGATTTTTCATACCGAAGCAATTTTTCGTTATACTTGATATTCAAGTCGTTAAGTAGAAATTCGGGGCGGGATTTTTTTGCCGTTTCCAACAAATCTACCAGTGAAATTTCAGCAGGATTTTTAACCGAAACGATAGACGGCAAAACCGAAATCTCCGTTTTTGGCGGAATATTGAGCAACATTTTCAGTTCCTTATACCGCTTATTCAACTCCATTCTGACCTCGTTTGCCTCCGTTTCCAACTCAATTAAAGACGATTGCAGGCGTATCAACTCGCTTTTTGCAATATTTCCCTTTGACGTTTGCGTTTTATAGATTTCCACCAATTTATTTGCCGTTTTAATCTGTATATCAATAACTTCCAAGTACGATTGCAAATAAATTGTTTCGTGCAAAGTAATTTTCAGTTCAGTTTTCAATCCCAACAAAAACGCCTCAAACTCTTGAATAGCAATCTCTTTCGATACTTTTTCCACATCAACGAGTTTCCGTCTTTTTCCCGCCGTCCGTATAATTTGTTCGAGTTCAGCACTGAAAATAATTCGGTTTCCAAATGGAGTAGGAGGAACTTCTAATTCATCAGTCGCATTGGGATTCCAAAAATTGACATCGCCCACCGAAATAGTCGGATTATTCAACAGTTTAGCCTGTACAATCGCCGCCTCCGCAATGTCGATATTGCAACGTTGTGCCAACACTTGCAGATTTTTCTGTAAAAACTGCGTCTCCGCCTGCTCAATGGTAAATTTTAACGTGTCTTGAGCCTCTATCTTCTGCCTGCATAAAATTATAACTATGCACAGCAATATTATTCTTATGTTTGTCATAAAATTATAAAAATTTAGTTTAAAAAATGATTTTGGGGTTACATTAAGCCCCTCCCCGAAGGGGGGAGGGAGTGTTCCCCTCCTTTGGAGGGGTTAGGGGAGGCGTATTTCTGGCGGGTGGTCAATTTGACAATAAAAACTTTTATGAGGAATGTTTGTCTTGCGAAGGACAACAAGTTTTTCTATTTTTTTTGAAAATAAATTTGTCAAATCAAAATTTTTCGTCAATTGTTGAGAAAAATCATGTTGGACAATTTTCACAAAATTACAACTGTTTTGTATGTCGCCGTCTTCGTCAATACCGTTTTCTTTGCCTGTAATCATTTGCATAATCCATTCAATAACGCTATTTATCTCTCCTTTTCCCTGATTATCAATCTCATAAGCAGAAGAAACAAACAAACCTCTGTTAATGTAAACCATCAACAAAAGAGCAATCATCAAATATTTTACAACTATTTTTGGCATCTGTTTTTTTACTTATTTTTTACAAAAAACGTACCATAGTAGGAAATATTGCGTGGATTTGGTTTACTGTACTTTGATTTTCATAGTTTATGTACACTGTTTTATAATTTTTTCATTGCTATTTTTCGTGTTTCAGTATCTGTTTGTACGCAATCTTCGATGGAAGGCGTTGCAATGTATGAAATTTGTTGAATTGTTTGTTCTATTACGTCTGCTATTTGTAAAAATGGAAGTTTTTTTCGTAAAAAGGCTTCTACGGCGATCTCATTAGCAGCATTCATGCAACAAGGAATATTTCCTCCCCGCTCAATAGCAGAATAGGCAATAGGTAAACAACGAAATATATCTGTATCAGGAGGAAAAAACGTTAATTCAGCGTAATCTGCAACGGATAGACGCTTATAATTATTGAACAAACGAAATGGGTATGATAAAGCATATTGTATCGGAAACCGCATATCAGGCAGACTCATTTGAGCCTTTGTAGAGCCGTCCTCAAAATGAACTAACGAATGTATAATGCTTTGAGGGTGAACACGTATATCTATTTGTGAAGGCGATAAATTGAATAACCATCTTGCTTCTATCATCTCCAGACCTTTGTTCATCAGCGTTGCAGAATCGATGGTAACTTTGTTTCCCATTGTCCATTTTGGGTGATTAAGTGCTTGTTCGGGAGTAATATTTTGCAATTCTTCTTTATTTTTTCCGAAAAAAGGACCGCCCGAAGCAGTGATTGTTATGGATTCTATTTTATTAAATTCTTCTCCTGCAAGACATTGAAAGATAGCCGAATGTTCCGAATCCACAGGAATAATTGCTACGTTGTTTTCCGCTGCTGCTTTCATAATAAATTCTCCGCCGACAACCAATGTTTCTTTATTTGCCAAAGCAATCGGTTTTTTGTGCTGTATTGCATTGTAAGTCGGTTTTAAGCCCGAAAATCCAACCAAAGCAACCAAAACCAAATCAATAGTACTCATTTCCACAATTTGCTCTATTGATTTTTCTCCCGCAAACACCTTAATATCTTGCGAATACAAGGCTTGATTCACCTTTTCATATTGATTTTCATCAGCAATTACAACGGCATTAGGCTGAAATTTAATTGCCTGTTCTATTAGCAAATCGGCGTTTGAATTGGCAGTAAGCACTTCCACAACAAACAAGTCCTGATGTGCAGAAATCACTTCAAGTGCTTGTTTACCAATACTTCCTGTCGAGCCTAATATTGCTATTCTTTTCATTATTATAATAGAAAAAAATAAGTTTTTACTTTGTTGCGAATTACGAGTTATAGAATATTATCCAAATTTAAAAAATGGTCAAAATCAAAAAGGTCGTTAATAGATCGGTTGGCAATAACGCTATTTATTACAGTCGAAAAAAGTCTATCTACCGATAAAACGGTAATTTTATCCATTTTTTTCTTTAGCGGAATACTGTCGGTAACTATCACCTCCTCCAGAGCCGATTTTGCTATTCTTTCGTAAGCCTTCCCTGACAATACGGGATGCACACACATTGCTCGCACACTTTTCGCTCCTTGTTCCTTTATGACATCGGCAGCCTTGCAAATGGTTCCTGCCGTATCGATTATATCGTCCACCAATACCACATTTTTATTTTGCACATCGCCGATTATCTGCAAACTTGCTATTTCATTAGGTCTGGGACGTTGTTTGAAGCCAATTACCAAGTCTGCATCTAAATATTTTGCATACGTAGCGGCTCTGCGTGTACCTCCTGTATCGGGCGATGCTAAACATAAATTTTTAAAATTTCGCTTTTTTAAGTAAGGTAAAAATAGTCGAGATGCAAACAGATGGTCAACTGGAACATCAAAAAAACCTTGAATTTGGTCGGCATGAAGATCCATTGTAATAATTCGGTCTGCACCAGCCGCTGTAAGCAAATTTGCTACCAATTTTGCACCAATTGACACACGCGGTTTATCTTTCCTATCCTGACGGGCATATCCAAAATACGGAATAACGGCAATTATTTTGTGTGCCGATGCCCTTCGAGCAGCATCAATCATATACAATAATTCCATTAAATTTTCAGCAGGCGGAAAGGTTGATTGTACTATAAAAACATCACATCCACGCAATGTCTCTGAAAATGAGGGCATAAATTCACCATCATTAAACACTGTAACTTCCACTTCTGCCAATTTTAAATCACAAGCCTTTGCAATTTTATCAGCAATTTCACACGAGGCTCTACCCGTCGCAATCTTTATTGTTCTCATTACTCATAAAAAATTTTGTCCGCTGCAAAGGTACAATATTTTATTTAATTACGATTTTTTTAGCACATATATATTTTTTCTATCAATATGAAATTTTTATATTTTTTTTTACATAAATTTGTATAATTTATAAATAAAAAAGGGGGTTAGAAATTGTATAATACTCAACTAAATTGTCTGATTAAAAAAAAAAATAAACATATTCCTGAAAATATTTACATAAAAAAAAAGTCCTTATACCCTTTTTTTTAAGAAAAAATAAGTAAAAAAAATTTTTTTATAAGTATTTTATTGTTACCTTTGCAGTTGTATTTTTAGAATAAAATTTTCTTTTTAAAGCATTATTTTAAAGCAATTTACTAAAAAACGAAACAAAACAATTGTACTATTTATTTTTTTAATTATATTGATAATCAAATATTTGGAAAATGAGAGCGAAAATTGAAGATTTTCAAGCAGTGTGGAATGAATGCCTAAAAATTATAAAGGATAACATTTCGGCAAAGAGTTTCGAAACTTGGTTTCTCCCTATTAAACCAGTAAGTTTATCAGGGCAGATATTGACAATACAAGTTCCCAGCCTATATTATCACGAATATATAGAGGGAAATTTTTGGCAATTATTAAAATCTGCCATTCATAAGATTTTAGGACCTGATGGAAAATTGGAATACAATATTTTAGTTATCAACAAGGGTCCAACTATTACCTTGCCACCAACGGGAATTGGAAAAGTGGATGCCCAAAACAAGCCCGTTCCAATACGTATAGACGAAAATACCGACCAAAAAGAAATTCCTAATCCGTTTATATTACCCGGACTTAAAAAATTAAACATTTTATCGCAATTAAATCAGGATAAAAATTTTGATAATTTTATTGAGGGTGAATGTAACCGTTTGGCGCGTGCTGCAGGGTATGCTATTGCCGAAAATCCGGGAAAAACAGCATTTAATCCGTTGTTTCTCTATTCGGGAGTTGGATTGGGAAAAACACATCTTGCCCATGCGATTGGCTTGGAAACGAAAGCACGGTTTCCCGAACATGTTGTACTATATATAGATGCTGAAACATTTATTCAGCAGTATGTGGAAGCAGCCAGAGGCAATAACATCAACGATTTTGTACATTTTTATCAAATGTTAGACATGCTGATTATTGATGATATTCAATTTTTAGCGGGTAAAACGGGTACGCAAGAAATCTTTTTTCATATATTCAATTCCTATCATCAAAAAAATAAACAGATTATCATAACAGCCGACAAGTCGCCTGCTGATATTTTGGGGTTTGAAAAACGCTTATTATCCCGATTTAGATGGGGTTTGTCTGCCGATTTGCAATCTCCTGATAAAGAAACGCGTATAAAAATTATCAATCAAAAATTGTATGCCAACGGAATCGAATTTATTTCCGATGAGGTAGTCGAATATTTAGCATACCGTATTGTAACTAATGTTAGGGAAATAGAGGGTGCAATTATATCGCTTATGGCACAGTCTTCTTTGAATAAAAAACAGATAACTATGGATTTAGCCAAGCAAATGATAGATAAATTTGTTCGCAATACAGCCCATAAAATTTCTCTTGATTATATTCAAAAAGTAACCTGTGATTTTTTTAAAATACCTGTAAATGAAATATTTACATCGTCTCGGAAAAGGGATATCGTAATAGTCCGTCAAACTGCGATGTTTTTTGCAAAAAAATATACCGAACTATCTCTGGCGGAAATAGGAATGAAATGTGGAAACAAAGATCACGCTACAGTACTGCACGCATGCAAAACCATAGAAAACCTGAAAGAAACAGATAGAAAATTTAAAGATAAACTAGACGAAATTGATAAAATAATAAGAAATCAATAATTCACTATTTACTGATAGTTTTATTTATTTCTATACAAATCTCTGATATCTCTTTTTTGTATTTATTTCGCAAAAAAATATTTTTCAATATTCTAAATTTTTCAATATATTTTTTACAAAATACGGTAATTGGCATTCCCGTAAGAAAAATAATAAGCGGAACCAACCATAAAGATGTAATTACAGCAACCAATACAGAAAATAATAAATGATTAACAGGAGAAAATAGTATAAAAACAGCATATTTCATCGTGGCGGTAAATCCTGAGTTTTTTAATTTTGGTTCTAAAATCCATACCAACAATATGACTAAAAAATTTAATAAGAATCCATAAAGAAAAACGGGAAAGAATAAAATTACGTAAGGGAGCAAAAAAACAAACTGCTGTTTTGGATAATTGTTGGCTATTGAAATAAAATCGATGTCTTTTTTTAGCAATGAATTGTATTTTTCTGCCAATAATTGCATTTCGGAAAGATTAGTAACCACTATTTCATCCAACCGTTTGGCAATAACTTGTCTTGCCTTAAATCTATTGGTTTGATTATCTTCTAAATTCAACTTTTTAAGCATCGAATAATTATATAAATATGCAGCCTTATAAATTACATCATAATAATTTTCCGACTGAATATCAAGCATATTTTTAGATAAAGATTGATATGCTTCTTCTTTTAATAAATTGAGCGTTTTTGCAGGATTGTCTTTGTATGCAGACATATAGGAACGAACATCTATCGGTTTGGCAATATTCAACACAAGTGGATAACCCGCTTTATCGTAATTTCCATAATCTAATCCTACAGGAATTAAATAAATACTTTTGTCTTCGGGTAGTTTTTCTTGTGCATAAAGAGCAATCCGAAAAGGACCCTTTGCAAACGGACGTAAATTATGTTTTTCTTCTTGTCCCCCTTCGGGCATAATGCAAAGCGGAAATCCGTGCAATAGTAAATCTACTGCTTTTAGAAAATTATCTTCATTTTTTGCTACTTTTTGAAGTCCATCTTGTTGCCGATAAGCGGGCATAATTCGTAAAAAAATAAGAAAATTTGAAACTAAAGTATTTACGAAAAGTGAAGACTTAGCAAAAAAGGTAATTGGTTTTTTAAAAACGGCTATCACGGTTAGGCAGTCCATTAACGCATTCTGATGACAAGGAAGTATAATACACGGGCTATCTTGCGGTGTATTTTCTTTTCCATTGACATCTACCTCAGAAAACCAACGAAAAACAAACGCATTTGAATACTTACGCAACAAATAATAGGCTACACTCGGTTTTTGTTTGACATCTTTCATAAATATCCTGCATGTTTTTTGTTTTTTGCAAAGGTACATTTTTTTTGTGAAAGGTGAATTGTGAAAAGCGAAATGAAAAAAAACACCTTTTTTTTGAC
>Ga0209628_10004385_pt1 | contig 10185 bp, 10 predicted proteins | sample TergutCu122P4_FD_187285 | JGI IMG/M metagenome (GOLD analysis project Ga0209628, IMG submission 187285) | Cubitermes ugandensis P4 segment gut microbial communities from Kakamega Forest, Kenya - Cu122 P4 (SPAdes) (version 2) | ecosystem: Host-associated > Arthropoda: Insects > Digestive system... | reverse complement strand
TCATCAACTGCTTCATTCCTTGCGACTTAGCTCAGTGTTCATAGAGAAGTAGTTTTTGTACAGATTTGTACATGAAATGAAATGGGCGGTTAAGCCCATGATATCAAGCGTTTTGAAAATCAACCGCGCCAATGTTGTTATAAATAATTTCTACTTTTTGGATGCGGTTGCCCCGCGCCTGTTCGGGGTCGTGAATGATAATACGGTCAATGAATTCGTGTATGATAGCCGGGGATAATTCCTTGATTTCAGTATACTTGCGTACTACTAACAGGAATTTATCAATGTTAACGGCTTCGCTTTCTAAAACGCCGATTTCATGTTCAAGCACGGCGGCGGTATCTTTTAATTCAGCCTGTTCCGCTTCAAACCGCGCCGACATCTTTTCGTATCGGCTGTCGTTTATTTTCCCGATTACATTATCTTCGTAAAGCCGCTCTATCAGCATATCAAGCTCATCTATGCGTTTTCGCTGCTTGTCAAAGGCTTTCTTCTTTACGATCATATCGCTTTGTTGTTCAAGTGCGCTTTTTTCCATTATGAGTTGGACGAACTGTTTTTCATGACTGGCAACAAAGCTTAGTAAATCCCGTAATTCTTCAAGGACAAGCGCCTCAAGCGACGACTCGGCGATATAGTGGGCTGTGCAGCCCAGCCCTTTATCATGCTGATATTGGGTTTGCTTGCGGTAAACCGAACAGCTATACGAGCCTCTTAAATGTGACTCGGTTCGCGCTTTATTGAAAATCTGCTGTGTATGGAAATATAGTTTGCTATCGCAATCGGAGCAATATACCACTCCGGAAAATAGCCCCGGCTCGTTGTAGCGCGGCGTCCGGCGTTTGTGTTCACGCATTTTACGCACAATTGCCCATATCTCGTCGCAAATAATCGCGGGATGGCTGTTCTCAAACACAAGCTGGTTTTCCGGAGGGTTTATCCGGCTTTTATTGTCCTTATACGACTTTGACCATGTCTTAAAATTGATTGTTTGCCCAATATATTCCGGGGCGTCCAATATTTTATGGATTGTCGTCGTATTCCAAAAATACGGGTCTTTAAACGGCCGCGGCTTAGCCATTATGCCATTCTCGTACTTGTATGCGCTTGGGTTGAGTATATGGGATTCATTCATCATTCTGGCTATTTTCGCCGGCCCGTGGCCGTCAACCGACAATTGAAAGATGCGGCGCACAATTGCCGCGCTGTCATCATCAATGATAAGCTGCTTTGGGTTGTCGGGGTCTTTGCGGTACCCATAAATGGGTATCGCTGCCAGCCTTTGCCCGGATTTGCCCTGCGATTGCTTCACGGCGCGTATTTTGAGGCTTGTCGATTTTAGATACCATTCGTTAAAATAGTTGATAATCGGGGAAAAATCGTTTTCGCCTTCGTCGCTGTCAACGTTGTCATGAATCGCAATCAGCCGGACATCAAGCTGCGGAAACAAGATTTCCTGATAATAACCGACTTTCAAGTACCCCCTGCCGAACCTCGACAAGTCCTTAACGATTACGGTAGATACAAGCCCCGCTTCAGCTTCGTCAATCATCCTGCAAAACGCCGGGCGCTCCCAATCGCCGCCGGAATAGCCGTCGTCGAAAATAAATTCGAAGTTTTTGTACGCATTGTCCATTGCGTGCTTAGTTAAGATCTTACGTTGATTTTCGATAGAGAAAGAATCTCCCTTGTTTGCGTCTTCCTTGCTTAAACGGCCATATAGATAGACTTTTTTATCAGGCTGCCTAACCATTAACACCTTCCTTTCCGACAGCCAACAGATGGTAATGTGTACAAATATACCACACATTACCATTGTTGGCAGCTTGATAATTTATGATAAGCCTTTGAATCAGGCGCTGGGTTTTATGGCGTTTTCGTTTTGAATCAGCCGTACGAAGGTTGAAATGATGTCGTGCTCCTTGCCTTCTTTGAAGCTCGACGACACAATGTAAGTGCATTTGCCAATTTTTCGCGAATTGACACGTTTTTCTTTTGTTGCCGAGGGGAGTAGAGCAATGTTTTTTGCCGTTACTTCGTGCATTAAATTCTCCTTTATCATTAATATTCAATGCCTGAGCGGTGTTTTCGTTCCGGCGATGCCCGCTCCGGCGACATCCGTTCCGGCTCCTGTCTTTCGGGAGGTTGCCGCATAATGTCTTCGATGACGGAAAGCAAACGTTTAGGGGCGCGTTTCAACGCCGCCATGAACTTATTGATTATGGATAGATGCTCCATGACGGACGGGCGGGCCTTTTTTTCTTTGTCAAGCTGCGTTTTCAACTCACAGAGCTCATTTTCGGCGGCCGCCAGCTTATGTTTCATATTTGAGACGCTTTCATGGGCGGCAAGGCTCTTTTTAGCGAGCGTTTTTAGTTTTTTCATGTCATCGGCTGCCACGTTGACGCCGCCAAGTAAGGCGGGCTTGCCCATCGCTTCGATTTCGGCGACGGTTAACGCCGCTTTTGCCTTGACATTAATTTCATCACTGAGTCTATCGACCTTCTTTTGCTTTTTCGCGGCTTGCTCATCCAAATCGGCAATGACCTGTTCCTTGCCGATAATCGCCGTGTCCAGGGCGGCGGCGCGTTTGGCTTCCTGTTGCGACTTGTATTCCAAAACGCTCAGATGCTCGGCGGTACTGCCGCGCTCCCCACGCTCAAAACCGGTAAACCCGGCATTCCTCATATGCTCGTGGAAACGGTCTTGAAGCAGGGAGTAACTGTTTATCCAGCGCCCGTTCTCTTTGAAGCGCGGCCATTTTTTTGAGTGGCTTACTTGCTTTATGACTTCCTTTACCTTTCCAACAAGGGCAGGGTCTTTACAGCGCTTCGACCATAGGACTTCTTTGTCTACGACGGGTATATAAATGACGTGAAGATGAAAATGATAGATGTCTGAACCCAGCTCGCTTGAAAGGGCTTTGTTACGCTCGTCCGCGTGCATCACGGCGGATAAAACATATTGTTCGCCGCCGATTTCTTTTACGGCGCAACGGTATGCTTCTTCAAAGAAGGATTTGGCGAACTCATATCCGCCGTTGCGTTCAAAATAGGCGCTGTTTACGTCGAATACAAACTCATTAAAAACTTTTGCGTCGGTTTTAAGGCCCCTTGTGTTGATCGCCCCGGCGGCGAGCATCGCTTCGAACTGTTCGGCATAGCTGCCCTCGCATTTTTTAAAGTATACATTCAGGTTTTGCCTTTCCGGATGTATGTCGGAATTGTAGTATGATTCGTTTTTACGCTCGTTGTGGCGCTCACGGACTGAAAAACTGGCTTTTGTATACGCTTGGTTGCGGACGACGCTCCGGTCAGTTTTCTTCACAGCAATCCGCCTCTCTGTCGTTTATGCTGCTGTCACTGGTGAAACCCTTGATTTGAGCGGTGTTTGCGTTGTTTGTGACAGGTGACGGCAATTTATACGACACCTCGCAATCAAGATTGCTGTCACTTAAAATCGGTGACGGTACCCCTCCCGTGATTTTGCTGTCACCTGTCACCTTTTGCATTGTTATCAGCCGCGCAGTATTTGTCCGGGTGAATGAAACCTTGATGTTATGCGACTTTTCGAGCGTTAACGATTGCTGTTTAATCCTCCGGGTAATATTGTTGGCAGTGATGCCGCTATGCTCCGTGACGGCATTGATGTCACGGAGTACCGTAATTAATTCGCTGGCCGTTCCTGAGAAAACATCATGTTCCTTCATAAACGCGCATAACGTTTTGATTATGATGTCTTCACTGACGTCAGTATCGCCGCCGTAGCCAGCGAACTTCCAGACAGGCGGATCCCTTTCAAATTCAAGTTTAATCTGCATATCTTCAATATCACGCCCGGTCACATGCAGGACGGCGGTGTTTTCGTCGCGTTTCTGCTTTTCAAGGACATAGACGCTGTCGACGGCGCCGATTATTCCCGTAGAGCCGGACACCATGTTAAATGGATCGGAATCCGGCGCCTTGCGCAGGTGATGGACAAGCATAATGGCGATTCTGTACTTATCTGCCAGAATCTTAAATTTACCGATTTCTTTGTAGTCGTTCGCATATGTGCTGTCGCTTTCGCCGTCGCGTATGCGTTGGAACGTGTCTATCACAATGAGCCCCGTATCCGGGTAGCTTTTCATGAAGGCGTCCAGTTGCTCAATCAATCCCATCGATAAGCTGTTTGACGATGTGCTGAACAACATGTCTTTCGAGCCTTTGTCTGTTATCAGCGATAGGCGCAGGTATAGTCTGTCCAGGTTATCTTCAAGCGATATATACAACGCCCCGCATTTGCGGGTAACGAACTCCCAGACTTTTTCGCCTGTAGACACTTGATGGCAGAGCCACAAGCTTAGCCAAGATTTGCCAATTTTTGGGCTCCCGGCCAATAGATGAATCCCTATAGGTATAAGCCCCGCCACGATGAATTGCGGCGGCTCGATGTCAAGCGATAACAGGCTTTCGCCGTCTATTACCGATAGTATGCCACTCATTGATAATCCTCCTTTCGCGTTTATCTGTCTTAGAGACGTTTACCATTTGGTTTTCTTTCAATAAATAATCCTTTCATGCTGCATTTGTTTTATTGGGGGTCACGATAGATATCATAAATCCTCATAATTTCGTGTGCGGCATATCCCAGAAGTAGGTTTTTAAATGAAAAACTCGTTTAATCCCATATCTGGGTATATAGCAGATATAACGTAAAATCATATGAAACATTGTGTTGAAAATGTATTGGGGGAGTGGCGACTTCTTGAAAGTTAAACTGTCTTTACAGGAAAAACTACGTGATTTGCGTGAAGAAAAGAAGCTCCGGCTTTCTGACGTTTCAAAAGAAACGGGCATACCGACGTCAACTTTACAACGTTTCGAAAGCGACAAGGATATCCATGTCGGTTATCAGGACATCGAAGTCTTGACGCGGTTTTACGGTGTTTCGGCTGATTACTTGTTTGGCTTAACTGACAATAGACAACATTTAAATACAGACATCAATAAACTCTCCCTATCCGATGAAGCGATTTCATGCCTAATCAGTGGCAAACTTAATAACCGGTTGCTCAGTGAGATAATAGCCCATCCCGAGTTCGTTGACTTTTTGGCTGCGTTCGAAGTATTAATAGACCGAAAACTTTCGGAGAATATGAATATAATTAACATGAGTTACCAAGCGGCGGTTGATGCAATAAATAAACAAAACGTTACTTTAAGTCGCGATGAATATTTAATCACATTAAAAGAAGCGAACATAGATCCGGATGATTATTTATGCTTCCGTTTAACAAAAAGATTTGATAAAATTATACAGAGCATATATAATACACATGAGAAGGAAGCACTAGCCGAAACAGGCGGGGGTTATTTAAAAACGATTAACGACCAGCTGAAAAAATATCAAAATGCAAAGCATGAAACAAATAATGAAAAACATGCTAAGCTTGCATTACTCGCTGACCAATTGGGTGTTGATTTGGGTAAGGCTCCCGAAGAAGAAAAACAATTTCTGTTAAGTCTCCTAGGCCGCTCTAAGTTTAATCGACTTTTAAACGACGAAAATAAACAGCGTGGCAGACAAGCCGACAAGCGTACATATACTTTTTCAAAGTATATGACCCACTCTGACACTTTCCGGCTACGCCGGCAAAGATGTCTCGTGGGCTCCTGCGGAGGGCCATCGCCGCCGATAGCGGCGATCCGTCCGAACGGTAAGTCATCGCGTGACCCGTACCGCCTTTCCGTTCGTCCGTTTACGTGCTTCGCATGAGCCGCCTCGCTTGTCGGTGTATCGCTCCGTTTGCCCGTTAGGGTATGCACCGAAATCAAACGAGGAGAACAGCGAAAAATTAACATTTTCATCTTAAAAATGATTGGATTATAATATAATCCAATATAACGCATATATAACAAGATTGATTCGAAGGTATTTGTAAATGTCAATTATACGAGATGCAAGTGGTAATATGATAAGCTGTGCTGATGGTGAAAATTTATACGATATAAACGGCAGTTTGACATGATATATTCGCAACGGTAAGTTTTATGATGCTGTCGGTAATTACATTGGTGAGTTTCGCGATAATCACATTTACGATTCTAACGGCAACAGGTAGGGTGAAATGCGAGGTAAGCATTTTTATAATGTAAAATGAAATTATAAATATACAGTAGAATAAAACCGGAAGAGAATAATAATATGCCCAGAACGAAAGCAGATATAGAAAGGGACATAGAATCATGTTCCAAAAGGCTACAAGAGATTTGGAAACCCTTTAATGAATATGAATCAAATCGTTTACGCGGTTACGGCGGTGACCGTGAATATCAAATGAGCCTTGAAAATCAAGCTCGTAATAATTCTGTTGGTTTACGTAACCAAATAGATAGACTGAGAGATGAATTGGATGAATACAGCCGTGACCCGGTAGCTTATCAAAAAAAACAAGTGTGTATTGATGAAAATAATCGTAGAGAGCAAGAACGAATTGCAAAGGAAAACAGGAGAGAACAAGAACGCATTGCATATGAAAAAAAGAGAGAACAAGTACGCATATCAGTTGAAAAGTTACATGAACAAAACCGCATTGCAAAAATGACTGAAATTGCTTCATCTAAATCAAATTTTGAAATTGCACAAAAATTAAAACCGATTCGCGAACATTTTTCGCAATACCAAGATTGTTTTTCAGCTGGTAATGGTCATATGTCAAGACTAACATCCGACGGAAATGTAGTATCTGGTGGAATATGGGCAAATTTTAGTAACCGAAAAGTACTATGTAATACGCAAAATTGGCATAAAGTAGTAGCGATTTCTTCGGGAGAAGGTACAATAGGGTTAAAAGCAGACGGTTCAGTTATTGCGGATGGGTGCCAATTTCAAAAAGAGAACTTGCATATTGCTCGTGAGTATCGGAGAGCTATTAATTCTTGGTATAATATTATAGCGGTTTCTGCTAGTTGTAGTGCGGATTACCCATTTGATTATAATTTTGTCGGGTTAAAATCGGATGGCACAGTAATTGCATATGGACACAAATTCAATCGCAAGCCCGTTGGATATAGTGCGGTAATTGCACGTTGGTGTAATATTGTTGCAATTTCCGCTGGTGCATTTCATGTTATTGGATTAAAAAAAGATGGTACCGTTGTTGCTGTTGGAGATAGATGGGGTAATCAACGTAATGGGAATGATTTTTGTGATACTAGAGATTGGCGAGAAATGGTTGCAGTATCAGCTGGTAAAAGACATACTGTTGGTTTAAAAGCGGATGGTAGGGTTGTTGCTGTGGGAGATAATGAAGATGGGCAATGTGAAACTCAATACTGGGAAAATGTTGTTGCAATTTCCGCCGAACCGTCTCAAACAATTGGATTAAAAGCAAATGGAACTGTGGTTGCGACTGGGAAAAACAAGGGTTTTTGTACGAATTGGAAAGATATTTTAGCTATTAGTGGTAAAAGTGGCTTAAAAACTGATGGTACGATTGTTTCAAGTTATACTGCTGATTATTACAAAGATTTAAGTAATATACCTTTAGTTACGAAAATTCAACTTCGTGAAAAATTCAAATTATGCAGTTATTGTGGTAGCAAATTATCATTTTCTAAAAAATGTAAATCTCCCATTTGCGGAAAGTAAAATTTAAAAAGAAAATGTTGTAATTTTATGCGACAATAAAAACGGGGTTGTCATTATTAACTACCCAGTTTATACATTGCCATCTGTTATCTAGCATATATATTTTATTTGCTTCCTTATGGACACTGAGCTTTCACACCAAGGTTTTCGTTTCCATATCTTTACAGTTTCTGAGATACAGAGTATAATAAATATTAAACACCAGGCAAATACAAAAGGAATAGATAAATGGATAATGCGGGAATAATTGAAATGCCGAATTTTGAATATACCCAACAAGGTTTTAAGAACTAAAAAAAGTGCTTCGAGAGGGGAAAATAGTAAGGAATCCTTTTACGAAATTTTATACTGGAAAGATTAAGATTACTGTTATACAAGAATCTATTACGGAGCAAAGCAATATGGCGGAATAATTATTCGCGATATTATCAATACAAACCGAACTCTTTGAAATATACGGCTAAAACGGGTGTAAACGAAGCAGGGGTTATATTATGTCAAAATGTGTACTGATGAATATGTGCATGATTTTTGATAATGCCAACCAAGTGCTGGTACAGGATAAAGTTCATTCAAGATGGGCGGGCATTACTTTCCCCGGCGGGCATATTGACGATGGCGAGAGCATTTATGAATCGGCAATTCGTGAAGTAAAGGAAGAAACCGGATTAACCATATCTAACCTGAAACAAGCGGGCTTAATTCATATGTTCAACACGGAAAGACAGGAAAGACGTATAATCTTCCTTTATAAAACTTCGTGTTTCGAAGGCGAAATGAAAACCGAAACAGATGAAGGCAAGGTTTTTTGGGCGCCCCTTAACGAGTTGGGAAACTTGAAACTCGCTCCGAATGTGCGGGAATATTATAAAGTATTTATGGATAACGATATAAGCGAAGCGTATATAGAATCGAACAAGGGCTTTACCCAAAAAATAGGTAAGAGCGATGGGGCGAATTGAACGCGTAGAAGGTTTTGCTATACGAGGAATAATCATAGATTTGAATATGAAAACAGAAGGCGAAAGGAAATGGGCGATTCAAGTTTTTAATCAAATGGCGGATTATTACGATAAATACAAGCCGGATTACCCGGAAGAACTGATAAAACAATAATAAACATAACTCATTTGACTGAAAAATCAAAAGTTCATGAAATAGGCGCTGGCAGCGGCGAAGCAACGATGATGTTCGCGGATTTTGGGTTTGAAATAATATGTATTGAACCCGGCGCCGATATGGTTGAAAGCGGAGCGCTTCTTCGACAGCCAGTGGCAGATCGTCAAAATGATCGCGGTTGTGTTGCATTTGCGACCATTTTAATATATATTATAGTCGAGGTGATTAAAATGGCTAAAACAGCGAATATAAATATCCGTATTGACCCGAAAGTAAAATCAACCGTTGACGGGATCTTTTCTCATTTCGGGATTACAGTAGCAGATGCGGTTAATATCTTTCTTCATAAAGTTATAATTGTGGGAGGGTTGCCGTTCGATATGACGTTACCGAAATACAACGAAGATACATTATCCGCCATGCTTGAAGCGCGGGATATTGCTAGCGGCAAAATAAAAACGAAGTCATATGCTTCCATAAAAGAAATGGTTGCGGAATTAGGCTCCGAGGACTTGGAGGATTAGGTGTGCCGTATACAGACTTGTTGGAATTGAAAATGACCGCGCAATTTCGTAAAGACCTCAAGCACATGGTTAAACGTAAACTTGATATAGATTTGCTGGACGTGATTATTCAAACGCTACGAGAACGAAAACCGCTTGACCCAAAGCACCGCGACCATGCGTTGATCGGGGATTATGCCGGATTTCGAGAGTGTCATATCCAACCGGATTGGCTTCTTATTTATTTAATCGACGGTGAAAATCTTATTCTAACGGCTTCCCGTACCGGTACCCATTCGGATTTGTTTTAGTCGTTGTTTATGGAAAAAGCATAGAAGCGACGGGATTATTGATACAGAGTATCTTTTGGGGAGTGTTCGCTTCCCTTGTTTTCGTGGTTTTCCCAGCGTACACAGCCCCATTGCCTTGATTGTTCTTTCTTTCAACTAATTAGCCATTACATGAAACATTGTCAGCGGTTTTCATATTTACCATCTGTTAGCTACCATATATGTTTTGTTTGCTTCTCTATGGAAACTGAGCTTTCGCGCCCGGGTTATCGCTGCCATATCCTTTTAGTAGTGTCAAAAAAGATTTGTGATAAAATGCTTGATATTATTTCAAAGTAGGAGTATATTTATATTACCGATGGTAATTACCGCTGGTAATATCGTTGGTAATACAGTAGATAATATCGTAGGTAATATCGTTGGAGGAATGTCAGATGAAGAAGAGTATCACCAAAGGGCAGATTGTTGAAACGGCTCTTGAACTTATGAGGGATAAAAACGATTTGCGCGGACTTAACCTACGAGAGATAGCGCGGACGTTAGGCTGCGCCCATACCAATCTTTATAACTACTTTCCGTCATACAATGATTTGCTTTGGGAAACCCATGCTACTTTATTGGAGATGTTTATGGAAATATTA
>Ga0209628_10004384_pt1 | contig 10186 bp, 8 predicted proteins | sample TergutCu122P4_FD_187285 | JGI IMG/M metagenome (GOLD analysis project Ga0209628, IMG submission 187285) | Cubitermes ugandensis P4 segment gut microbial communities from Kakamega Forest, Kenya - Cu122 P4 (SPAdes) (version 2) | ecosystem: Host-associated > Arthropoda: Insects > Digestive system >... | reverse complement strand
ATTTGATTTTATTGATTTTATTGATTTTATTTGATTTTGTTGATTTATTGAACCAAACTCGCCAGAGTTTTGCCGTCTGTATCAAAATCCGGTTTATACCCGTTGAAATTCAGCAAATCTTTGTCGTATATATTAAAACTCGATTCGGGTATGGCGTTCTTATACGGGTTATAATACTTGTTTATGATTTCGACCGTTTCTTTCTTGTATAATTGATAGCGCAAAACCGACGGGATCCAGTTGCCCGGCATTGTATGGGTCCTCATATCTTCCATTTTCACGTTCAATACTTTGGTCGCAAAATAGATCGCGTTGGGCAGGGATACATTTGTTATCAAATATTTAGAGCCTATTTCATAAATATTTTTTATATTTTCTATGTCAAATTTCATGATTTTTTTCATGAGGGCCGCGATAAAAATTTGCTGCGTCCTGATCCTGCCTATGTCCGCATCCGCATACCCCGCCCTGTATCTCACAAGCTGTTCGGCTTGATTTTCGTCCAGATGCTGCCATCCTTTTTTCAGGTTTATCAGCAGATTCTGATCGGGGTCGCTGTAATACATATCCCGCGGGACAGTCATATCCACTCCGCCGACCGCCTTGACAAGGGCTTTGAATCCGGTCAAATCCATAAAAGCGTGATATTTGATTTCAATGCCCAAAGTATATTTTATCATGGCTTTGAGATATTCGATCCCCGCTTTCTGCGATTCTTCTTTTGTGTTTCCGGAATTTACCGCATTGAGCCGCCCCCTGTTATATACGCCGTTTATTTTGCCGGAATAATTTTTTGTAGTGACATACGTGTCTCTCGGCAAATTTAAAATCGATAACGTATTTTCCCTCACGTTAAGCATCACGATCATCATGACGTCCGTATTTGTACCCGTTACGTCTTTGCCGAGGATCAAAAAATTATAGCAGTCTTTATCCCGTTCGTTCACCGGAGCCGCATTCGCATTCGGAGCCGGCGGATTGTCCGGGTCGGCGGTATCCCAGTCTATATCGATATCATGCAAAAACTCGTCGCCGAAATCGATATCCGCGGGATTATCGGCCGGGACATAATAATTCAAAAAAACATATACCAGAAAAAAAAGCGTAAGCAGCAAAAACAGGAACGTCAGCAAAATAATTCTTCCGACGGTCAGGACCCTCTCGCTTTTATTTCTATTCAGTCCCAAGTTTTTATTGCCGCCGCTCAAACCCGCTATTCTGTATCGATTCATATTTTCCCCTATATAAAATATATAAATATATAAAATAACTTTTGTTCAAATGCGGACACGGCATAAACGAACGAAGTTCGCATAAACGAACGAAGTTCGCATAAACGAACGAAGTTCGCATAAACGAACGAAGTTCGTTTCACGTGTCCCTACTTTACCAAACTGTCCATCGTTATGCCGTCGATGTTTGCAAGATACGCATATGTACGCGAAGGCTCGAATATATTAAAATTATTCGCGGGTATCTCTTCGGTGTACGGGTTATAATATTTATTTATGATCTCCATGACTTCGGCTTTATAAGTCGACAGGCACGAATCCGCCCCTACCCAGTATTCTTCGCCCGGAATCGTGTGCATTCTTATATGCTCAAACTTTACGTCCAGCATTTTCGCCGCAAACCAGCCTGTTTCAATCGTCGTGATATTGGTTTTCACATATTTCGAGTTTATATCAAACAATTTTTTTATCTGCCCCACGTCAAACTTCATCATTTTTTTCGTCAGCGCCGCCATGAATTTCTGCTGGGTTCTGATTCTTTCTATATCAGCCATAGGATAACTTCTGAATCTTATGAGCTGTTCGGCTTTGCCGCCGTCCAGATGCTGAAAACCCGGCTGCAAATCGATATATAAATCCTGATAGGGATCCGTATATTTCATTCTTACGGGGACATCCATGTCAACTCCGCCCACAGCGTCCACAAGCGCCCTGAATCCGTCCAGATCCGCCAGGATATATTTATTCACCGGCAGCCCAAACGTGACTTTTATCATTCTGACGACAGCTTTTACGCCGTCTTCTTTTGCTTCGTCTTTGTTTTTCCCCGCATTGATTGACGCGTTATAGCCGCTTTTAAATACTCCGTTTATTTTCTTTCCCGCATAGCCCAGGGCGTTCACATACGTGTCGCGCGGGATATTCAAAACCCCGACCGTTTTGTCCACGGTATCGAACGTTATAAATATCATCGTATCCGTCAGAAAGCCGTCGTCATGCAGTCCGAGGAGCAAAAAAGTATAAATCCCGTCTGTCCTTTGCATAGCGTCAAAAGCATATTCCGGGGGAAGATCATCGTCGTCAACCCAGCCGGCAATGCTCGGGTTTTCGATTTCGGCGATTGTCGGGCTGTAATATCTCAGGAAAAGAAACGTCAAAAGAAAAAGCACAAGCACAAGCGACAAAAACGTCAGAAAGATAATCCTTCCGGCGGTCAGAACTTTCTCTCTTTTATTTTTATTATTTTTATTATTTTTATTATTCTTGTTTCCGCCTGATTTTTTATTGTTTTTGCCCCCCGTCTTTTTTGGGATTTGTTTTTGTTTTATCATAATTTATCCTATTTTTAATTTATATATGAATTCCTGTATTTTACCGTGTTTTTGTGAATATAATATTTTTCTTTGATCAATATTTCCAAAGTTTTATCCATCGAAAACAGCATCGTTTCATTTAAAACATTATATTTTTCTTCCATGCTTTTCGCGTTTTCCATACCCGCGTAAAAATAACCGCGCACGTCGACGCACTCCTGAAAAGTCCTGTAAGGTTCCGTGTAATCGGCGAGATAGACCAGCTTCGCGGATAACGCGTATGATTTATAAGCCCCGACCGTGTGGTAATAAATCGCGTTAAATATTACATCGTCCGCGCCGAATTCCGATTTGGCGATACACGCCGCGGTTTTTGCGTGCCATTCTTTTTCAACCCTCAAATCGTCCCCCGATAATTTGATTTTAAATTTATCGCAGATTTCAAGCTGTTTATTGCAATCAAACTCTTTTGTTATATCGTGAAGAATCGCCGCCGACCTCAATTTTTTTGTCAAGTCGCCGCCGCATTCAAAAATCTCCGCGAGCCTGATTGTCTCTTCCTCGACTCCGAGCGTATGAACATATCTTTTTTCTTTCACGAGCGATTTCACCGTTTCGCGAAGCCCGTCAAAGTCGTCCCAGTTTAATTTATTTTTATTGCAGAACATAAATTTTTCTCTCTTTTATATAATTTATGACTTCGGGGCTGATATAATTTTTCAGGTCAGGCGAGTCAGGCCCGCAGTTTTTTATTTTTTCGCGCAGCTCCGTCGACGATATCTCAAACGGATGATTATTTAATATCTCGATTTTATATCCCCGGCTTATCAGATTTTCGCGCATTCTTAAAATTTCCGCCTGTTCAAAATCATTCCTGTTTCTGAAAGCGATCGTAAAAACGCACATTTCGAGCAGTTCTTTATATTTATACCATTTTTCGAGATACAGAAACATATCCGAGCCGGCCAAAAAATAGATCGCGTCGCCGGGATATATTTTTCGAAGCGTTTTCATTGTATCATAAGTATAGCTCACGCCGTCTTTTTTTATTTCAATATCCGAAACTTCTATGTCATAATTATAATCGCGGCGATATTTTTCAAAGCAGAGTCCGCACATTTCGAATCTCTGCAAAGCCGAAACTTTTTCGCCGATCCATTTATGCGGGGGCATATTCGCCGGGATAATAATCAATTTATTTAATTTAAATTTTTTATAAAACCCGGCAGCCGTGATCTCGTGGCCTTTATGGACCGGGTTGAACGTGCCTCCGAAAACTCCGATTTTATTCATGCGGTCCGTTTATCCTCCCAGATTTTATACCAATTATAGCACAACAAAGTTCTTTTAATATAACAATTTCATTAATTTTTTAATAATTTTATAAGGCCATATATTTTCGGCAATTTTCAATTATTTTTAATTATTTTCAATTCTTTTCGACAATTCGCGCTTTTCGGGTTTTCTCGATTTCCTGTATAAAAGCGCTTTCGAGCCGATGACCTGCACAACTTCGCTGTCTGTCTTTTCCGCAAGCATCCGAGCCGCTTCATTTGCAGTATATAAAGCGGTTTCAAGGATTTTTATTTTGATCAGTTCTTTCGCGTCGAGCGCAAGATTGATCTGGATTATATAATTTTCGTCGATATCGTTTTTCCCCATTTGATAGAGCGCGTCCGTATTTGCGCCGACTGATTTTAATTTAGCCCTCTGTTTGCTTGTAAGCATTTATATTTTCGCCTTTCTGTTTGTTTATTATATATATTTGACGATTTCTTTCGCGAATTGTTCCAATGCCAGCGCCCTGTGGCTGATTTTATTTTTTTCTTCCCCGGACATCTGCGCGAAAGTTTTCTTTTCCGGCGGGTAATAAAACACAGGGTCATACCCGAAGCCGCTTTCCCCGATTAATTCGCGGGTTATGATTCCCCCGCACTTCCCCGACGCGAAAAAACTTGTATTTTTATCAATCACGCAGCATATCGCGCAATAAAAATGCGCGGTCCTTTTATCATCGGGAACATCTTTCAATTCGTTTAAAAGCTTTTTTTTGCCTTCGCCGGCAACGCCCCCGCCGTATCTCGCCGAATAGATCCCCGGCGCGCCGTTCAGATAATCCACGCACAACCCCGAATCGTCCGCAAAGCAAATCATGCCGGTTTTATCGAAAACCGCGCGCGCTTTTATTTCGGCGTTTTCTTCAAAAGTTTTGCCGCTCTCGATTATCTCATCCGTAAACCCGACGTCTTTTAAACCAAGCAATTCTATTTCAAATCCGTTCAGATTCTTGTTTATCAGACCATTAATCTCTTTGATTTTTCCCGCGTTCGACGACGCGAAAACGATTTTTGTTTTTTGCATAAAATCCCCCTAATCAAACAACGCCTCCACAAACTCTTTCCCGTCGAAATTGTCCAGATCGTCGATTTTTTCTCCCACGCCTATGAATTTGATCGGTATGCCGAGCTCGCGCCGGATCGATATCACGATCCCGCCTTTTGAAGAACTGTCGAGTTTGGTTAAAATAATCCCCGTGATGTTCGCCGAATTTTTAAATTCTCTCGCCTGATTTACAGCATTCTGCCCTGTCGTCGCGTCAAGCACAAGCAAAGTCTCCACGCTTGCGTCGGGGATTTCGCGGTTTATCACTCTCGATATTTTCGCGAGTTCGTCCATCAGATTTTTTTTGTTGTGCAAACGCCCGGCCGTATCGATGATCAACACATCGGTTTTTCGGCTTTTGCACGCCTGTATCGCATCAAAAACCACAGCCGCAGGGTCAGAACCCTCCTGATGTTTTATCATATCAACCCCCGCTCTTTCCGTCCAGACTTCAAGCTGATCGATCGCGGCGGCCCTGAATGTATCGGCGGCGGCGACGATCACGGTCTTTTGGCCGCGGCGCATGATATTCGCGATTTTGCCGATCGACGTCGTTTTTCCCGCTCCGTTCACGCCGATCACAAATATCACCGACGGTTTTGTTTCGAGATTCAATCCTTCGTTTTCGCCGATCATATCCTCTATGATTTCCTGTAAAACTTCTTTTACTTCTTCCCCGTTTGATAACCTGCGTTCTTTTATTTCCTCGCGCAAACGCCTGATGATCTCCGACGCCGTATTTACCCCGACGTCGGACGCGATCAGTATTTCTTCAAGTTCGTCCATCAAGTCATTGTCTATTCTTACAAATGCCTTTAAAATATTATTGACTTGATTTAATACCGTGTCTTTGGTTTTTTTTAATCCCTGTTTCAATTTATCGAATAATCCCATAATATTCTATTAACGCTCCTAACTTTATAAACTATACGCGAACTGCGTTCGTTCCGATTCTTTTTTCGGCTTCGTTTATATCCAAAGCCAGATATTTCGATATGCCTTTTTCCTGCATCGTGATCCCGTATAACCGGTTCGCGATTTCCATCGTGCCTCTCCTGTGGGAAATAATTATAAACTGCGTCTGTTCCGCGTATCTTTTTAAATACGCCGCGAACCTGTCGACGTTCACTTCGTCCAGGGCCGATTCGATTTCGTCCAATACGCAGAAAGGCGCGGGGTTCATTTTCAGCAGCGCGAAATATAACGCGATCGCGACAAACGCCTGCTCGCCGCCCGATAACAGAGAAATATGCTTGACGTTTTTCCCCGGGGGCTGGACTTCTATTTCAAGCTCGCTTTCAAGCACATTATTGGGATCCGTATAAATAATCCCCGCCGTTCCGCCGCCGAAAAGCTCCGAAAAGACCTCTTTGAAATTTTCGTTTATTTTCTGCATAGATTCCGAAAAGACGGTTTTCATCTCGATTTCAAGGTCTTCTATTATTTTTTGCAAATATTCGAGGGAGCCGCCCAAATCCGCGGATTGCCCCATCATGAAACGATATCGCGCGTTCAGCTCTTTATACTCTTCTATCGCGTTGACGTTTACGTTGCCGAGTTCTTTGACCGCCGATTTGATTTTAGACAATTCTCTCGGAATATTGCCCGCTTTGCCGATTTCGTTTATTACGTCAATATATTTCCCGCTCGTTTCTTTTGCCTCCGAAAAAGACAGATTATATTCTTCCCATAAACGGTTTATGATATTGTCATGCTCTTTCTGTTTTTCGTTTTTCATAGATTCAAGCTTTGACGTTTCCATCATGACAATATCCCTGTCGCGCCCTTTTTCCCTGATATTGTTTTTTGTCTCGGCGTTTTCTTTTTCGAGGCCGTTTCTGCCGCTTTCGAGTTCTTTCAGGGAAACTTCGATTTCCCCGGCTTTGTTTTCGAGTTCTTTTATTTCGTTCCGTACGGTTACGATATCATTTCCGGCAGAAGTCAGATTTGATTTTTTCTCCCCGTTTTGACTTGATATCTTTTCGTTTTGCGATTTTAAATTGATCTTATTTCTGTTTAAATTTTCAAGCCTTTCGTTTTCTATGTTTATAATGCCCTGAATATTTAATAAAGCCATCTTTTTTTGGCTGATCTGCGATAAAACCGCGTCTTTTTCTTCAATAATCCGTTTTGCCCCGTTTTTATACTGATTCAGCAGATTTGCATATTCCCCGGATTTTTTGACCAGTCCGGCAAGCTGTTTTTCGTAATCGTTCTGTTTTTGCGCGGCGATCCGCGCTTCGTTTTCTTTTAATTCCGTTTCGGCGGATTTTGTCTGATTGTCGTTTACTTCCATCGCGGAGAGCTTCAGTTTTATTTCCGAATCTATTTTATACAATTCAGATATATGCGCGTTCAATTCGCCTTTTAATATCCTATCGCGTTCCGAAAGTTTTGATATGCCGGCAATAATTCCGTCGATTTCTTTTTGGATCGCGTTTTGTCTTTCTTCATGCTCTATATTTTTCTTTTTTAGATTCTCTATTTCGTTTTTATTTGACAAAAGCGAGCTTTTCTTTACGGTCGAGCCGCCCGTAAACGATCCCCCGGCATTGATGACCTGGCCGTCGAGGGTTACGATCTTGAATTGATACGCGGTTTTTTCGGCGATTCTCCCCGCATGATTGATATTTTCGCAAATGATCGTCCTGCCCAAAAGATATTTGATTATATTTTCATATCTTGAATCGCATTTGACTAAATTAGACGCAATATCCACGAATCCCCATGATTTGCCGTTTACGCGCAAAAAATCGATCCTGTCCCTCTCAATAAACCTGCCTTTTATGATCGAAACCGGATAAAAAGTCGCGCGGCCCAGATTATTATTTTTTAAATATTTGATAGCCTCTTTCGCCGAATTTTCATCGTCGACGATGATATTCTGCAAATTCTGGGACAGCGCGGTTTCGATCGCGGCCGCGTATTCATCTTCCACGCCGATCAGCTGCGCGACCGTGCCGTTTACGCCTTTTAACCCGCTTTTCACGACGCTTTTCACGCTTTCGGGATATCCTTCGAGATTTTCATATATATACGTGAGCGACTGGATAAACTTTTCGTTTTTCTCGTGTTCCAGATACAGCGCATCATATTCTTTTCTTTTTAGTTTTTCGGATTTTTGCAGTTCTTTTATTGTTTCGTCCGTTTCCTGTAATTCTGTTTCTGTTTTTAATCTGTCGCGTTCGGCGGATTTTTTGCGGGAGTTCAGATTCGCCAGATCTTTTTTGTTTTTTTCTTTTATGTCAAATATTTTTTCGATATCTGATTTTAAAATTCCCTCCCTTTCGAGAATGTGTTTGATTTCCGCGTTTTTTTCAGAAATTTTTATTTTTAACCCGTTTATTTCATCGGTCAGATTTGATATAATACTGTTTAATTCATCGGTTTTATTATTTTGTTCGGACAGTTTCAAATCGATATGTTCCGCATAGGATTCAACGTCTTCTATTTCCATTTCAAGTTCTTTGTATTCTGAATTGATTTTGTCTATCGCTTCGTTTTTGTCTGTGATTTCTTTGTTTATATTCTCGATTTCGATTTTGTTTTTTTCAAATTCAGATAAACTTAATTCGATTTCGGCCTCGATTTTCGCGATATTGTTTTTTATGATATCGATATCGGCGTTTTTTCCCACTATACTGATCTGGGCCTGAGAATATTCTTCCCTTTTTTTCTCAATAGACGCATTTAATTCCAGGAGTTTGTCATATAAATTATCGCTTTTTTCGTTCAGCCTTTTATATTGCGCGTCCGCGTTCTCATAATTAAATTTTGAAATTTCATAATCGCTTATTATTTTTTCGAATTCGGATTTCATTTTTTCTATCGAATTTACCCAGACATAGATTTCAAGCGCTTTTTTCCTGTCGTACAAATCCAGATATTTTTTCGCTTTTTCGGATTCGATCCTCAGCGGCTCGACCCGGCCCTCTATTTCAAAAATGATATCTTTTATTCTCGTCAGGTTGTCCCTTACGTCGACGAGTTTCTTTTCGGCCTCGGATTTTCTATACCTGTATTTCGATATGCCCGACGCTTCCTCGAATATGCTTCTCCTGTCCTCGCTCTTTTTAGAGATCAGCTCCGCGATCCTGCCCTGCCCGATGATCGAATATCCCTCTCTGCCTACGCCCGTGTTTAAAAATAACTCGTATATATCTTTGAGCCTCACGCCTTTGTCGTTGATAAAATATCCGCTTTCGCCGGATCTGGCGAGCTGGCGGGTTATTTTTATTTCGCTGTAATCGCAGTCGACGAGTTTGTCCGAATTGTCGATGATGAGCGATACCCTCGCAAAACTCGAAGGCTTGATCTCTTTCGTGCCGCCGAAAATCACGTCTTCCATTTTGGCGCCCCGCAAAATTTTGGACGACATCTCCCCGAACACCCATCTGATCGCATCGGATATATTCGATTTCCCGCTGCCGTTAGGCCCGACGATCGCCGTTATCCCCTTCTCGAAATGAATCGACGTTTTCGACGGAAACGATTTGAATCCGGTTAATTCAACAGTTTTTAAAAACACTTTTCTATCTCCGTATCCTCTATGATTTATGATTTTATGATTTTTATATTTTTATCGGGAAATTTTGCCCTAAGCCGTTCTATGTTTTTTCTTTTATGCCCCACAACTTTTGACATATTATTTTTATTTGCGCGAATAATTATATATTTTTCCGTATTTTTTTGAATATCGTCAACCAATTTGTCATATATGATTTCGCCCTCGACCAGTTCGCCGAACGCGGGGTGATATGCCCCGATCATATTTTCGGAATTTTTTATATTGACATCGTCCGAAGAACACAAACCCATTCTCAATATTTCTATATTGTTTAAATCAAAGATTTTTTTTATTTCTTTGGCCCTGAATACAGCTTCGTCAAGATCGAGGGGATCATATTCCCCGTTTTTATACAGATCATAAAGCCGCGTGCCCGATAAAATCACAGTCGGATATACCCTCGCGGAATTTATGCCAAGATTTACAAGTTTTACGGCAGTTTCTATATCCTTTTCACGGTTTGATTCCGGAAGCCCGATCATCATTTGTCCGGTCAGGCTTATCCCCGCCGATTTTATGATTTCGCAGGCGTTTTCCGTATCATTGACCGTATGCCCCCTTTGACATGCCGTCAAAACATCGTCAAACATGCTCTGTATCCCGAGTTCGATCGATTTTACGTTATATTTCAACAGGATATCTATTATTTCCCGAGAAATATAATCCGGCCGGGTCGAAAGCCTAATCCCGCA
>Ga0209628_10004383_pt1 | contig 10187 bp, 4 predicted proteins | sample TergutCu122P4_FD_187285 | JGI IMG/M metagenome (GOLD analysis project Ga0209628, IMG submission 187285) | Cubitermes ugandensis P4 segment gut microbial communities from Kakamega Forest, Kenya - Cu122 P4 (SPAdes) (version 2) | ecosystem: Host-associated > Arthropoda: Insects > Digestive system >... | reverse complement strand
ATCACCGCGACATGACCGGCCTTGACCAGATAGCCGACGTAGTGCATCAGGAGAAACCGGACGAAACCGGTGGCGGCCAGCCACACCAGCAGCAGGAGCGCGGTGACGCCATCGGCGTGGAATAGCCAGGCGATGGCCATGAGAAAGGCCAGAATGACGGCGGAAATGGCGGTGGCGAGCAGGCCCAGCATGAGCTTTGCCACGCAAAAGGGCATGGTTTTCGAAAAGATTTCACCGGCGCGCATAACAGGTTCCCCCCTGCTGTTGATTTTTTGTCTCCTTGTTATTTGGTGTGGGTTTAAAATATATAAGCATCAAAACCACGCCAAATGACGAGGAGCCGTATTGTTGTTGGTTTCAAGGATTGATTGATCATTTTGTCAACCAGAGGGCCGGATAAGGGACTGAAGGGGTGGCATCCGGTTTGGCGTCCAGAGTATCCCTCCTACACCATAGCCGCCTGACGTTGTTCAGCAGCCTGTGACATGGCGGCCATATCTTTCACTTTGGCCACGCATCCATCAAGGTCATCGCGCACTTCTCGATACCAGAAACGGCAGACCCTCCAGCCACAGGATTCCACTTGCAAATCCCGGAATATATCGTCCGCTTTGCGCTCACCGTATCGGTTCAGATGAAAACCTGCCCCATCCACTTCGATGTCGATTTTTTCATCCACCAGCGCCATATCAAGATAGCGCCCAGCCAGCGGATATTGTTGCTTTGGAGCAAACCCGGCCTGAAGTAACGCCCGGTAAAGCGTTTCCTCTCCTGGGGACTGTGACTGATTTTTATGCGGACGGTGACACGCATCTTTGGCTAGATTGCGCAAGGCTGAAGATGGCGCTTGCCTCGCCCGCTCTCTGTCTCCCACGACGATCAGACAAGCCCGCGCCCGGCTGACCGCCACGTTATAGATATAACGATTTTCATCCGCGACGGCGTACCAGTCTTCACCGCGCTTCAACTGGCTGGTATAACCCAAGACGAAGACAATCAAATCCCGTTCGCCGCCTTGAAAACCGTTGGCGGTGTTGACATCCTGGTCGATGTTGAACTCTTTGAGTTTGGCTCCATACAAGGCCTGTTTGATTCGTTCAACCACCTTGCGAAACGGTGAAATAACGCCAACGGATCCTTCGTAGCCGTTCGCCGCCAAATCTTGAAACAGTTTTTTTACCGCGTTGATTTCGTCATCCAGTGAATCCTGGATTTCTTTCCAGACCAACGTCGCCGTAAAGCCCATGTTGGCCGGAAATTTCAACCCGCCTTCCGGGGTGCGCACCCGCAACTTGTTGCCGTAATATTCCTCGTTGCAATAACCAACGATGTCTGCATGGGAGCGGAAATGTTCGCGCAGCATCAGTGGCCGCGCTGGAACCACGTCAAAGGCGTTGTGTTTGGTAAAATCGAAGGCGTTATCGGCCAGCTCGTTGAGCTTATGTTTGATATGGCGAATATAGGCATGGCGGGAATCACGCAGAGTAATAACCGGTGGAAACTGCTGTGGATCACCAATGACCGTTACCCCTCTGGCGCGAAACAGGGCTGGTATGATGGGCGGCAACTCACACTGCGAGGCTTCATCAATGATCACACGGTCAAAAATTCCAGCTAGGCAGGGTGACGTTTTGGCAAGAGACAGTAGGGTGGCCGCCCAAGCTGGAAAAAAGCGACTGAAAACGCCAAAAAGATCACCCGCTTGTCTGGTGCGGTCATCTCCATCGACTATGCTGCTCAAAAATGGCAAAGCGCCACGCGCCGCGAGTTGTTGCAAGTCATCTTTCAGGCTTTGGCGCATCTCGTCGGAAACTTGTTCGGGAGCGGTGACGCGGCGGTACAAAAAAGCCAGTTTGAGATGTTTCTGGCGGAAGTCCATATCCCGCGCCAACAGCTTTTTACTTTCTTCCGGCAGATCAAGCATTTTCCCGGACAAAGACAACTCCTCTTCCTGAACAGATAGCCAGTCGGCAATGTCTCCACACAGGCGTTCAGCACGTTTTTTAAACGTTGCCGCGCTCTTTGATTCAGCGGAGATCGATGCCAACAAGGCACGTAATTCCGTTTCAGCATTGAGGGCGCGGTATTTACGCCGTAGGATGAAATCAAAAATTTTTTGAAAAAAGGTCCGCCTATTGCCATCGCCGCAATCCATTTGCTTCAACAGGTTTTGCAGGCGAGTATGATAGTCAATGGTCAATTCGTTTTCCGGGATGGACAAGCGTTCGAGCAACGTATCATACCGCGCTTGTATCTCCTGGAATCGGGCGCGTGTTTCATCAATTTCCGCCATTTCGGTACGGTAATCCCGCCAGTTGTCCAGTGTATCTTCAAACTGATCGGCAAAAGGCGGGCGCGAAGGGAAACGTGATTCCCTCAACGTTTCCAGTTTGGCCGCCATCTGGTCGATGCTCGTTTGTGAAGACCAGTCGGCGCCGCCATCTCCGGCTGGTGTTGAACAGAATTGCACCAGTGCCGGGGACGTGACGGAACTTTCTTCATCCAGCCGCGTTGGTTCATCACAGCGCTCGTAAATGGCGTGAATCGCTTTATGGTTTTTGCTGGTAAAGAGGACGGAGCGGCCATAAAAAACCAGGTTGGCGATCAGGTTGGCGGCTACCTGTGATTTGCCGGTGCCGGGTGGCCCCGTCACTTTGGAAGCAGGGCGGTTCAAAGCTTCTTCCAGCGCCGTTCGCTGTTCCTGGTTGGCGGGAAAAGAGAGAAAATCCAGCGGTAACAGCGCTGGTTCTCGCTCATATTCGTTGGCCCAAATCGGGTCACGAAAAACGTAGGCCAAGGCTGTCCGGTCAAGTACCGCCGCCGGTTGTTTGGCGATATGACGCAACTCTTTTTTGAGTGTCTTGCTGTATTTCAAGCGATTGCCGACGAAAAGCGCCGCCGAATTGACAACACCTTTCGCTCTGTGGGCGACATCGTAATCCAGATGATCGGGAGCCAGTGCCGCTTTGAAGCGGTTGGCGATGTATTGCACCGCCACGGTTGCGTTTAGCAGGCCAGTATTCTCGCCTTCAGAAAAACAGATGCTGGTTTGCACATCTTTTTGATCGTTTCTGGGAACATTGGCTTCCAACCAGGAACGGTTGATATCCACCTCTTCATGACGAATCGTCACCCGCAGGCTGTCACGGTCAAAAGCGATATCTACCGGGAAAAGCAAGATGGGGGAATACACCATCTTGCCATTCACATCATGAAACGCGCTGAGCGGATAACCGATATACACATCCTCCTCGTCATCCCGCCGGGTTTTGATGCGGTTCACGGCCGGAAGGCTCCGCTTGTTGTATTTAATAGGCAGTTCCGTGTGATCGGTCATCCAGCCGACAGGTAGGACAGGCAGCAGATATTTGTTGTCAATGTCTTGCGCGAAAAGATATTCCTGCACTTTTTCCGATTGGGTTACACAATCGGCATAATAGGCGCACAAAAGACGAAAACGCGTCCAAGCCTTTTCGTCGCTCACACCGCCAATCGGTTTCACCGGGGCGGGACGGCTTGGCAAAGGAATGCGGTTGGCAAGACCCATGGCGGTCAGGATCCGCTTACCATCGGTGCGAGTGGAGATAAGACCTTCCGCTTCCAGCCGTTGCACCGTCTTGTAGCCCGTTTCCTCAGGATTGAGCCGCTCTATTTCCCGGCGCAGGGCATCATAGTCAAGAGGCACGCTGCGACCATCTTTTGTAACTTGCCAGATTCCCAGATATTCTTCAGATTGCATCATCAATCCATTGGCAGATCATCAATGGTGCCTTTGCCGTTTAAGTAAGCGAGCACCAATTGGCGTAATTTGTTGTCGTCCACGCTTGCCACCTTTGCGGAAAGACACCTGGAGATTATCTCGTAGTGCTCAGGGTCATGCTCTTTGGTCAAAAATCGTTTGCCATCAAAACGGCGGCAGTGAAGAAAATAGAGAATGCTTTTCAAGATATAACTGATTGTCGTGCTGCGTTGCTCCCTGTTGTTGTATTGTTTATACCAGAATGGAATATGCTGCACCCACTCCCAGCAGGCGTCATTTTGATGCAATCTGGTATTTTGCAAAATAGTCGGATGAAATTGCAGTAAGTTGTACAGCAGATAAAAATCACGGCTGACCTTGTTGTTATGGTTTGAAATGCGAAGACGGATAGCCTCCAGGCAGCCGCGCCATTCTTCTGGATCGATACAAAGATTGGCGCAGAGGGTCAGTCGCTGATATGAAGGTGCGTCAGCCCTTCCTTGTGCGTAAGCAAGGACGCTGGCGACAGTCTTTTGTACGATTTTTTTGAACACCGGATTGTCAGCTTGGTACGTCCAGGCAATCAGACGGATAATCTCCTCTTTTTTATCCCTCATTCTCGGATTGCTGTAATCCGTGACTAATTTGTTGAAAAGAACGGAAAAATTGAATGTTGAAGTTGGATATCTGGCTTCGGGGTCATTGCCGAATACATTGATCCGGCGTAGTACATCCAGCTTGTTTTTCCCATTGGGCAAAATTCCGTCCAGGTACTTCTTTCGCGCCTTGGCGAACCATATTCCCTCTGGTTGGACTCGGTCTGACATATAGTCTTTGATATCCGTCTTTACACTTTCCCATAATAGACCATCCGCCTCCACATCCGGCGAATAGGGCGGGAAACTGCGTTCGAGCTTTTCCTCAAGAGAAAAAAGAGTCTCACCCCTATCTTCCATCCCATGCAGAAAATCGAGTTCTATCGGTTCGCGCAGGAAATCGGCGTGGACCGTCACCACCGCCATGCCCTGGCCGGGCGTCATTCGTGCCGACAGATCAAGGGCGTGATCTTCCTCCAACTTCTCGCCAAATTCATGTGTTTTGGTTTTCAACGGCGCGTCAGGCAACGCTTCCCCCATACAAAGCCGGAAACCAACGGAGTTAGAATCGCGTTGCAATACAGCCACTCGTGCGAGCAGCGGTGTCTCTTTCGTTCGCCCGCCGGGAAATTTTTCATCCGCTTCAACCAATGGCTTGGCGGCAATCCGTTCATCCTCGGTTTGCACAACTAATGATAACGCTTCAAGTTCATCATAGTAGGCGATTTCACCCCGGTCGTATTTGCCAATAAATTCCCGCGCTCCTTTTTCCAACAGGTCGGCTTTTACATTCATCCAGCCCGGCATTGCCAGACCATTACCGGCGGCGTCGACAAAAACGGCGTGGTGGGCGCCGCCACGAAAATCCCTTAATTCCGCCTGGATATCCCCACCGGCGGCGTATTTCTTTTTCTTCCCGAAGAGAAAGGCGTCCCTCTCTGTAGGTTGATGGATTTCTTCCAGCCAAACGTGGTCATACAGTTCCTGATGCCGCTTAAATGATTTACGTTGAGGAATCAATTCTCCGGGCGTTTCACCAGCAACCAAAGTCAGTTTGCTCAAACAGATTCTATCGCCCTGCGGCGCATCAGCGATGATAATGGTGTCGCCTTCCCGGACATCGCGCAGCCGGTCGCGAATGCCAAGAGTCACGGCCACACTTCGCCATAGCAGAAAAACGTGGTTTCGGGCCAGGGGAACGGATTTGATGATGGTTTCCTGCCAAAGGGCATCCCAGTGGTCAGGAACAAGGACAAACCAACGCCGTCCGCCAATCCGAGCATGAAGCTGACTGAAATAGTCCCGCAAGCGATCGTGCCGTTTGTCGTCATTCGTGTCCAGTTTTCTGAGCAAATCGGTCAGGAAGTAATGCTCGCCGCCCATGTCTTCGATCGATGGCTTGGCATAATTCTGAAGATAAGGCTTGGCGTTGCCATGGCGGCTGTAAATCAACAAATCCCAGGCCGGCAGACGCCCGGTCAAGTCAATCACCCGATCATCGCCAAAAGGCTGAGGCGGCACGTCAGGAAGAGGGCTTCTTTCAAATTCGTTGTCGTAAAAAGGCTGATCAAGCAATTCCCGTTTGCCGTCAAGCACAGCAAACCAGATGGGACAGTGGAACCTGGCCGTCGGTTGCCGTTCCGCTTCCTCCTTCAGTCGCGCCAGCGTTTGCGCCAATTCTTCCCGGCATCGCCACAGACGTTCAGCTATGTTCACCCGCTGCATCAATTCCCGATACGCCTTCCAGATTTTGCTATAACGGCGTCCCTGCCGCAGGACGAAATTAGGAACCGGCATCTCATGCAACGTCCCGACCTCTTCCATAAGCGGATTGCTCAAACCGATTTCGCAGAGACGGCGCAGTTTCTTCATCTGCTTAATGGTGGCGTGGCCAGGAAATTTCCCTTCGTTTTCCCGCAGATACAAAGCTGCCTCGCCACCGGCGCGATACAAGAAATCCTTGAAAACCCGGTTTTCCAGCGTGTTGTGATTTTCTCGTCGGACCACGGCCAGAATACGTTGCCGCGCCCCGGCTTTTTCTACGGCGTCGCGGCCCGGCTGACGAGAAAGCCAGCGCAGACAATGGGAATCCACCTGCCGCACCGCGTTCAGTGCCGCCGTTTCCCGTACCCGGATAAGCACCTTGCGCATGCCACCGATGATTTCTTCCATTTCCCGCGAAACTTCGCGGCTTATTCGGGTGATCAATGTTTCCGATGGAGTGTCGGCAGCCGGATGGAGAATGGCGGCGATTGCTGACCAATCCAATGGCAAGGCATCACGTCTGCTTTTCGCTTGATGCGATTTGAAATTTTTTTCCGCTTCAGCGCGCAGTTTGAATATCAAACCGACATGTTCCAGGAAAATCTCAATTTCCGGAACGGGGTTGGGATTGTCGCGACGCAGATAGCGGCGCAAGCCGCTGGCGTTGGCATCGTCCATGGTCAGCGCATTACGCCCCGCCACTTGAAAAAGGAATCGGCAGCTTCCCCACGCGCCGTCCGAAAAGACGAATGCAGGTTGTCATCTCGCAATTTATCAATCACGCCTTCAATCTTATTCATTACTGTATCAAAACCATTGGCCTGTCCGTCCAACCCATTGAGTTTCGGCAAGATTTTCATTTCAATCTGGTCGGCCAAGGCGGCATTGGAGTTCGTTCCGGGATAGCAGGCGACATATTTTGTTATCGCCTGATTGACGCGATGACCAAAGGGACGTCCCACCGCCGTCATCGCCTCGTTCAACTCGTTTATGGTCGTTTCCAGCCTCTTCGTGTCGCCGGGCTGCATTCGGTCCGCGCACCATTCACGCCAGTTGGCGAAATCAGTTCTCGGCTGGTTTCCACAGTCATGCAAAAATCCTTCTTTGTCGGGTTTTTTCGCCAAATCCTTCGGGCGGCCAAAACGGATGACATTGGCGCGGTCCAGTACCTTGTCAGAAAGCGTCTGGGTGCTTTCATCCTCGTTCATCGTGCCGATAAACAACGTGCTGAGGGAGACAAACAGCCGCCGGGTCTGGTCATTTTGGGCGGCGGCATTGCATTCGATTTCCACTTCCGCCTTTCTCCTCTCCTCGTCGCGCTCGTAGTTCAAGCCATGGCGTATTTCCAGTTTGCTGAGGAGATCGGAGAAATAATATTCCACCCGCGCCAGATTCATTTCATCCAGCAGCACCAGATTCATGGGGATCTGCTTTTGATACCGTTTTTTCGCCTCCGGGTTGTTGTAACGGTCAAACTGCCACAACAGGCGGGAGAGTTCCGTCGCCTTGTAACGGCCTTCCATGTAGTTGTAAAAGCCGAACATGTCCTGCGGGCTATCCCAGCGCGGCTGTACCGCCATCGACAAAAAATTCATGCCCAAAGCGGCGGCATAGAGTTCTGGCAACAGACTTTTTCCTGTGCCGGATATGCCCGCCAACACCACCAACGGCGAGATTTCCGCACATTTCAGGCCGGTATGAAAGGCGTAAATGGCCCGCTGGTTGAAAACCAATCCATGCTTTTGCAGCGATGCATCAAACGCGGCCAGCCATTGGTCTTCGGCAAATGCTTTGTGTGTTCGCCCGGAGTCTTTGGGGATGAATGGCCGGTCCAGGTCTTGCCATCGTTCCTTGTTCATTTCCCGACTGGCGGCCCACTCCGCCAACACCTTGCGAGAGGCAGAGGCTCGACCTTCAAGTTCCACTGTTTCCAACCTTATTTTTTCCAGATCGGCCTTGGTTTTGGTGATTTCACCCTGAAGTTGCCGCAACTTGCTTTCCTGAGATTCCGCCTGTTGGCGAAGGGCCGCTATTTGCGATTCCAGTTCAAACTTCTCTTTTTTTAGCGTATCGAGTTGTGGAGAAAGTTTTTTGGCTGCCTCTTTTTTCTCGTCGAGTTTGCTTTGAGTGTCTTGCAGCACCATGCCAACTCGTCGAAGTTCAATATTTTTCTCGTCAAGCTGCCGCGTAAGGTCATCACGCTCAAGATGCTTGTTGGCAACTTGCTGGGTCAGTGCATCCAGTTCGTCCTGACGTTTTTGCCCATTGTCCGCAATCTCCTTCAGACGCGCCTGTTCCCTTTCGATGGCAATGCGTAATCCCTCAAGTTTAGACTCGTTCTCTCGTAGCCATTCCTCCGCAATTTTACTATCGGCAATCAATTTTTCGGCGCGGGCGATTTCAGTTAACATGGCGCGTTTCTGCGCATCTATCGCCGCCAGCGTGTTCTGACCATCGGCAATCCGGCGCTGCAACTCATCGACCTGGTGCAAAAAAGGGGCAATATCCTTGGCGCGGCTGTAGTAATATATGGATAAACCGAGGATAACGATCAGTACGCTGACCAGAGCGACTCCCGCGACATACAAAACAGTTGGCTGGAACATTTCAGTTGGAATGGTCATTTCGGCGAATTGAAGATATGGGTTGAATGGCAGATGACGTTTGTCTGTATCGAAACTACATCACATTAAAATGGCCACCAGCTTTTACCGGATTTCTCCGGAGAGGTTTCCGCTGCCTGTTTACGCGCCTCCAAGGCGCCGATTTCACTGGCAAGCGCCATCTTTTTTCGTTCCAGTTCCGTGACTTCCGCGCTCAGACGTGGAATGTCTCTTTCAGCATTTTCTTTTTGTTGCTGAAGTTCGGCTATGTCCTGCTCCAGCGATGCTTTTTTGGAGATTCTGGCGTTTGCCGTCTCCAATTCTTCCTTTACTTTGGCGATGTCTTTCGTAAGTTGGGCAAGCTTTTGCTGCGCGGTGTTAAGGCTGCCACGTTCTTGGGTCAACGCGGCTGTAATTTTGGATAATTCCTCTTGTGCGTCTTTATTTTCTTTTTGCGCATTATTTTTTTCCTGCTCGTATGTTTTGATTGCCGCTTTCAACGAGGCAACATCTATTCCCAGTGTTTTCTTGCTTTCTTCCAACGCGACATTATCCGTCCTTAACGCTTCGTTCTGTTGCTTAAGGGTTTGAAGTTCAGCTTTGGCTTTCATCAGATCACCTAACACGGTTGGATACTCTTTTTTGGCTTCGTCAATTTTTCTAATCAAAGCGGCGTTATCGTCAAGTGTCTTGCTTTGCTCTTTAATTTTCTCTGTTCCATTGGCGATGAGTGTAGCTTGGTCAGATTTTTTCTTCTCGTTGTCTTCAAAAGAGAGATAACCTTTTAATAAAATACCAAAAATCACGAAAACGCCGATTGCTACCAAGCCAACGGCGACCACCAAAGCGGCCATTGCTCCTTTTTTCATCGTGGCTTTGGGGTCCCGCGTTCTGATCTCTTCGTCATCAATACGAGATGGCGAGTTGCCCCTTGGTTTTGTGTCGATTTCCGTTTCCATAGTGTCCCTCTTCGTATCGGTAGCCATAATTCCTGTGTCAATATGTCTCCATGAGACGGCCAGCTATTCTGCAATCTCCGGCGACACTCCGCTTTCGCTGCCGATGACTTTCGGCCTGTTTGTTTTCAGCTCTTTTCTGGCTTGGCGGGCGTTGCCGCCGACACGCTAGCCGGCAACCTTGTTTTCTTCAAGGTCGGTTGCGTTCATGCCTTCCGCGATCTGACGGGTGGAGAGTTCGGCAAGGGCAGAAAAAACAGTTCGGCTTCAGCCATGTGGTCGCGCAGTCTTTGCGTCTTGAGTCCCTTCAGACTCTTGTGCTGGTTGACGCTGGATTCAGATCATTCCTGATGAATGATATTGGTCAGGTGGAGCATTCACTCCACCTGTTTGGCGCCGCAGGCCCCGCAAAAGCGCGCGCCCGGCGTCAGCGCGGCGCCGCAGGCGACGCAGAAGGCCCTGTCCAGCTTGGCCCCGCACTCCTGACAAAATCGCGTCCCTTCACGGTTCTGGCAGCCGCAGGCAGGAC
>Ga0209628_10004382_pt1 | contig 10187 bp, 9 predicted proteins | sample TergutCu122P4_FD_187285 | JGI IMG/M metagenome (GOLD analysis project Ga0209628, IMG submission 187285) | Cubitermes ugandensis P4 segment gut microbial communities from Kakamega Forest, Kenya - Cu122 P4 (SPAdes) (version 2) | ecosystem: Host-associated > Arthropoda: Insects > Digestive system >... | reverse complement strand
CCTAAAGGATCTGTGCTCCAAACTCACTGCAAGATGCCCCACACACGTACAGTTTTACCTTCAATTTTAACTGTGCAAAGTTTGCACAGTTTGGCCTGCAAGAGGTTTTACCACACACGCGCAGTTAAACCTGAAGAATATAGATCAGTTCAGTTTGTAATTTAAATGGGTGCAAAACATCTCCATGATGTCAGCTCTCAGTGAACTGTTGTGCTATGCTGCTATTGCAGTGGTCTTAGACAGGAAATATAGACGAAATGCAAGGAAAAGTAGGGAATGGACCACAAAGTGGTTGTTAAAACGACAGGACTTTTCTCACATCAATCTCTTGAAAGAATTAAGATTTCATCCTAAGGACTGGCATAATTTTCTTAGGAAGAATGAATCTACTTACCTTACTTTATTATCAATAGTTTCTCCACTGATTAACAAAAAACACTAAAATGCGGCAAGCACTGTAGCGTTTTTTAATTGAAATTTGCACAATCTAAAAATAGATATATTATATGGAAATAATATAGGTTAGTGTCACAAACAACACTGTCACTGAACAGAAACTTACTTAAATGCTGAAAAATATGTATGTAGTGCCCACTGTTGATCCACAGGTTCAGCAGTACATTGTGAATGTTGTGTTGACCCTACAGTCACAGGTTCAGTACCATAATGTGAATTGGTGAAGTGTATCCATGAGGTGCATTGACAATTAATCTTGAATTTCTTGTTAAACTTCCTAGCTGTGCTTCATATAACACATAATTTATCAATTTTTCGGCTATTATTCTTTGCTGCTTGGTTAATATTCTTAATTTAGAAGCCACGTTTTTTCCGGTTATTTCAAACAGATCTTCCTTTCCTAAATCTTGCAATCTGTCAGTGACGAGAGACAGTACAGTGTAGCTTGGAGACATTTTTCTTTTCCATGAAAATGTTTTTGGTGTTGCTTTACAATTACTCGTGACATCACTTGTTGGGGCTAGTAAGTTGAAACTTGGGCTACATACTTCTCCGTCCACGGCAAGATCTGAACCTTCCCCCGGACCACGTTCCTAAACATAATATAACTGGAATAATAAGTTATAACAATCAAACCAAAGTTTGTCTGTACTAATATACAAACATACAAATATTTTGCAGTTTCCAACAAGCGAATAATACAGGGAAAGAATTGCCAAAGGCTTTGAAGTGAAATACAACTTTCCAAATTGTCTCGGCGCTGTGGATGACAAGCATGTTGCGATAGTTCCACAACCCAGAGCTGGTTCATAAGTCTTTAACTATAAAGGTTACAATAGTCAAGTACTCATAGGAAGAGCAGATTCAAATTATGAGTTTACTTCAATTTTGGTACCAATGGTCGTGTATCCGATGGGGGTGTCTTAGATTATACATATTTCTATGACAAGTTGCAGAATGAATGTTTGAAAATGCCAGAATCATCTGATGTGAAGGGAAGGAAGCTGCCATATGTCTTTATTGGCGACGAGGCGTTAAGTTTAAGAAAGGACTTTCTGAAGCCTTACAATGTGAAGCAATGGACAAGAGAAAGAAACATCTTCAATTACCGCCCCTCCCGTGCCCGAAGAATAATTGAAAATGTTTTCGGCATTTTGGTAGCAAGATTTGGTATATTTAAAACTCATATTAATATTCAATTGAACAACATTAAAGATGTAGTAATGGCCAGCTGTGCACTGCACAATTTCTTACGCAGAACGTCCCCTGATACCTATACCCCATCCGAATGTTTTGACACTGAAGACCCACAAAATGGTACAGTTACAGCACGTTTAAGAAGTAACCCATCAAACATGGCAACAATGAAAAAGGGAAATAACAGGAACCATCAACTAACAGGAAAAGAAGTAAGAAGTCTGTTTGTGGAATACTTTAACAACGAAGGCAAAGTGTCGTGGCAAGACAACTGTATATAAAGAAGTATTTTATCAAAAACCTTTACTCTTTATTTACTTGGTGTATACTTAACGCATACTATACGAATAAGATGTAAGAGTAAAGTGAAGTACAATAAAAATAATAAATTACCTCACTGTCTTCTTCCTCTTCTTGCATACTTGACGTTGAACTGTGTGGTGTTTCTTGGTCACACAGATAAAGAAGTTGATTGTAATATCATATTCTTGGTGCGTACATCTCTTCTGCACCGGCACCGGACACTTGTGATTTTATAACTATTTTATGTTCCTTTCTAAACGCGCTGCGCAAATTGTTGATTTTTTTTACAACTGTGTCTCGCGTAACATCACTTCGCCCGTATTGTGTGGACCTTCAAAACTAACAAAATTCACTGGTACTTAAGTAGGTTCCACCTTCAGTGAATTTGCAGTTTGGAAACAACTGACTAGGAAAGATGGCATACAGGAAGAAAGACGAACATGGGACGAAAGTTAGGAAGAATGGCCCTGGGAAGACAGAGATGAATGGAGAAGCTTGTCTGCCAGACGCAGTGAGGAAATCTTGTAAATCCCTAGGAGGGCTAATCTGTGTGCGATTAATTGTGCCACGTCCGGCCTGAAGTGGAGACGCCTAATGGGGGAGCAGATTCAACGGTACCTATCTTAAGCAGTTGAAAAGTGATGTCAATTACGTCTCTGAAACATCAGTGCCAGTTTTAGGCAAATCCGAGTTATCAGACGTCTGGAAATAAGGTGAATCGTGTCCCTTTGTGGTTATGAAGGAACCGGTGATTCATCTGTGAATATAAGTAGGAGGGGCTGGTCGGAACTTATTTAGCCCAAGATAGAAATCAGTGGTGGGCTGCTGTAAATACGGTATTGGACTTTCAGGTAACATAATATTCGGCGAACAGTTTGGATAGCTGACCAGCTAGAGTAAAAGCTGCGGTATCCGACACTAGATGATCCAGAAAGCTCTATTAAGTGGAAATTAACTAGGACGCCCATAACATTTCATTTTCCATCAACCGGAAGCACCAAGCACATATTACGAAGGTTCGGCCGTTCATTATTTTGTTTTGTTGTTTTATTCAGATAACATTTATATTTAAATAACACACACACGTGTGTATACATATATAGACTGTTATGTAAGAAGTGATTAACGTTGAATAGAATGTGTGGCAGATAAAACGGAGAGGGTATCACGTGACATAATAAATTGTCAGTTCTGTTCACTGGGTTGCTCAGTAGATTCACTGATATCAGTGACTTCTAACATCTTCAGGTCTGAACAATAACGCCATTCGGCAACTCTTTAGTCCCGGAGATACCGGATGTGCCCCACCGTTTCCCTATTAACTTCTAAAGCAGGACACTGCAAAATAAAACCAACAACCACTTCATTTTTTTTTTAACTTTCGGGTTCTTGGCCTTTTCATTTGGATCCTCTATTTACCACTCCCTAAAGTCTTGAAGAATTTTCATCTCTAAAACATCTCTTGGTGAACACTGAACTGCAGTGAACCTCACTTGAGACACTTGTTTTTTAAGCTTCCACAAAACTCACTGACCTTCTGCGCTGGTGCTCCATTGTTCTTACTGTTACTGTTCAGGGAGCAACGGAATGTTTAGGTTACTTAACGCTTTAAGGCAGAGTGGTGTCCATAAATACCAAATTCTTTGTCATTAGAAATCGTATTTTTTTCACAGAGTGAATGTCTTGCTGTATATGATTCTCACAAGGAACGAAGACTATTTCAATAAACACCACTAGCCAGATGGTCCTCATAATGGAGGAGGAAAGTGTTTACTGTGGGGGAGAGACTGAATTTTTTATATTATTTAAGTAAACGTTAGGCTTAGGAGGTAAAGTGTCCTTTACATGTTTATAGATCAATCGTAGAAATGGATTAATCTCTGCTATATTACGTATTCAAAATGTAGTCTTCTTGGTTGAGACACCGTGTAGTCTGGTATGTGTTTACTAGTGTTTTGGAGGAACATTCTGCCTCCTACCTTATTCAAAGCGCTGCGAAGAATTGCAAACTCGATTTGTGTCTCCTCTTTCAGGAGATCTATAAACGAGAGCTGGCAATGGCGAATTATCTTCATTCCATCCGATATCCATGTAATCTCTTCACATTACCACCTTCCTCTACTGAATGTTTTACGACGAGAAACCTGTTTCTTGACCATTTACTCTGTAGGTCTCTTCCTTCACCATGCAAATCCTTTTGTTTTGAACTCTATTTTGTTGGAATGGAATGAATAATGGTTTCAAGCCCTTTTTGGCCCCGATGCACGTACCCTTTGAACAGGCTCTTCGTGTCCCTTTGACTGATGTCCAATTCATGGGAGCCCTTTTCCTTTAATGAAGTTTCCGATTGCACTCACGCTTAGACCTCGAACATCCTCAGGGTCAAAGTAAAAAGAGCCTTGGTAAGTACGAGTGTCGTCAGAGCTTCACACGCACACAACACGCGAAATCAGGTTTCCTACTCCGCTCCACTCATTCTACGCAAGATACTCTCTATCGGCCCCATTATGTAACTAGGTTTCTCAGTGTATTGTGTCCAGTAATAAGACCAGAAACACCCTGGACTGCATCCTGTTAAAGGACAGTAGCCTAGTCTTAGCAGCAGGACTAGGGCCCGAGATCAATTCTTGAGCCTGTCTCTGAGTGCTGGTTAAGACCCCGCCACATTGTCATGCGCTGGTTACCAAGCCAGCACTTAATCATTGCCTTTATATTCTGCCGGTACCGGTCCAACAAAGTGCTGAACAGTTCTCTCCCTTGTGAGCTCACTCCGTTCTTTTACTAATTTCAAATGCCCCTCACTTGCGTTGCAGTTCTCTTTCTTCTACAGTATCATTTATATGTTCACCTTTCTGGTAGATTCGTCTCCGCAGTGCACTGAAGATTATGAATGGAAATACCTCCGTCAAAATTTCAACGGGGCTTTCCGCCATGCAGGCACAGAAGAAGATTACAGGTATAGCAATATACACAGATGGCGGTGGGTAGTCAACAACACGTTCCGGCCGCTTTATCCCGGGGAAAGAGTGCCTGCACCCATTGTAGAGGAGGCTGGTTGGGCCCCAGGGTCGGTCTGCATGGCATGAGGATGAGAAAACTTTTGCCTCGACTGGGGTTCGAAACCCGAACAGTCCCGCCTGTGTCGATTCACTGTAATACGCTACCCCGACCCCGTATGAGATCACCACTGGGGCTAACTTGTTTCCCGAACACGCTGCACGTACTTGCATTTACGCTCAGTGGCTCGTGTCATACCACACAAGGCAGTGGCCTTTCTATAAGCGTTCACGTCTCAAGACAGAAGTCAGAGCGACATACCATCCACTCTCATCCGCGGTGGCCCTCGTTCTGGCAAGAATCACAGAGCACACAATGTGCAACAGTATTCCCTGCTGTGTCTTTGAGCGTCATAAACACATGACGTGGAATAGTTTTTTTATAGTAGCAGCAATGCAGGGCAAAACAGAAATTACCTGCTTCCTGTTTTTCATCCAGTATATCCATGAGACCAACCAAAAAGCTAAAGACGTGGTCTTGCGCGAAGCGAGCCACTGTGAACTTCACCTACAGACCAAGTTGTAGCTTAAACATGGAAAACGTGGTGTGACTCGATCACTCACACAGTGGTGAATGTCATTATTTATAATGATTAATTTCGTAATTAAATCCCAATAAAAGTATTCACTCCTAAATCATTACGATATCATGTGCCACATGGGGGCTTCTCCCAGCGCCTCGACGTCACGAAAAGTTTGACCCAAACTTTTCTTAAACATGTTATTTATCCCATAAAGCTGCATGCACAGAATATCCCGGGAGGAAGTACACAGACCAAAGAAAATTATTTATGAATTCGTTTTTAATAAAAATGTTAGAATAGCGTGTATTCTACCTGTGAAACGTACAGAGTTACCGTTTCATGGGCATTCAAAACTGAAGGGCTTGATTTCGATGTCTTATTGAAATCCTGTCACACTTGAAGTGTAAATTTATTAAGTGTTGAAATGTCAAGTTCGTGACTTCAATCTGATACAAGAAATGTTCAGATTGCAGTCCATCAACAGATTTACGTTCCTAGCTTGTTCTTGTAGTGAATTTATTGTCCTCTCAAGATGACCCGGCTGTTCTGTATTCTGTCTGCAGCACTCGCTGTTCTATGAAGCAGACACACACGTTCCAACTACTCGTTACGGCATCACCATTAACTACCGTTTATGAGGCAAGGCGTGCCTAGCGACTTTCATTAAGCTTTCTTTCATAAGACAGTCTTGCGTAAGTTACTTAAGTTTTGTTATCTGATGAAAAATTCAATTTAATTTATGCCAGTTTTGAATTTATCACTGCGGTAAACATCATACTTGCCGGTCCCGATGGCCGCGCGGTCTGCGGCCGCTCGTTTACTGTGAATGCATTTCTGAATCCCGCCCAGGGCCTGCATGTCTGTACCCTGTGAGTGTTGTGTGTTGTCAGGTAGAGGTCTCTGCGACGGGCCGATCACTCATTCACAGGATTCCTTCAGAGTATGGCGTGTCTGAATGTGATGTCGAAACTTCAATGATGAGGATGACTAGGCCCATAAGGGCTTCAGAACGTTAAATAAATAAACAAATAAATATATCAAAATGATTTTCTTTTGGATGTGACACCGTTTAGTCTGGTAGAAAGATAGAAAATTTTTGGAGATATCTGCTGCCTCCAAATTCAGGAAAACAACTGGAAATATACGCCATAAACAACTATATTTCTTTAGTACCTATTTTTGCTATAGTTGTGGTGACAGCTTTTGATTCTTCAATTGTGTAATCAACACAATGGGATGATAAACCTTCAAAAAAGTTAAAAATAAATTAATTTTCGGTTCCATAAAAGGTGGGGAAATTCTTGAATGGCTCTGCGACTAATAGATTCGTAAGAAGTTAGATGATAATGATAATGGTGATAATGGTTATATATCACTCAAGAAGCAGCAATATGTCGTAAATCACACAATTCGTCAAACTCAACAAATGATCTGTTTCTCCTTATATTTTTGAAAAAAAAAAAAACTTCCTTGTTGGTTTCGTAAGGGTTTTGTTAAGTTTTCTGTGTCTCCAGTAAAACTGTTTATCGGTAGAGTAAGACAGATTTGTTTCATGGGCCGTTACGTAGTCTGGAGCATGTTGGTAAGTTCGCTTGTCGATGAAAATAAACCAGGACACACATATATGTACTTACTTGTCAAAGAGTACACGGAGCTAGCCTGCGTATTTTCAACTTCCGTCTGAATGGTACTTACGAGTTACTAGCAACAGATTAGAATAAATGCATGACTCCGAATTCCCATTCAAATAAGGGAATCACAACTCGTTCTACTCAGTGGTACATTCCTTTTGACAGCCACGACTTCCTTACCCGATCCTTTTCTCCGCACACCACTGAGGTATTTCCCTCGATGTCCGTGACCAGCATGTTGGGTCCCTGATCAATATTCTGTTCAGATTACTTTGCAGGTCCACTGGCCTCTTACACAGGAGTTTGAAACTGCTACAAGAATAGGAAGCATCGTGCTAACGGCTTCCGTCAAATCCCATTACTTTAACCCGAGTGACAGGGCGTATTGTCACTGAGCAGTCAGGGGTTCTGCAGCAGTAGTATTACTAGTGGTAGTAGTAGTAATAATAGTAACAATACTAATACGGGACCGGGATAGCGTAGTAGGTATAGCGACTCGTTACACACTCGACAGGTCGGGGTTCGAATTCCGGTGGAAGCGAGAATTTCCGTTCCCGTTCAGACAGGCCCCGAGGCCACCCAATCTCCTATAAAATGCGTACTTAATTTCCTTCCCGGGGTTAAGGCGACTGGCGCGTAGCGTTGACCACCCACACCCATCTAAAGCTGAGGTTAAAGAAAGGGTAGAGCTATACATGTAGCCTCTCTGTGTCTTCATGGCATGTCGTAGGGTGAGATTTACCTTTAGTAGTAGTAGTAGTAGTAGTAGTAGCAGCAATAATAGCAGCAGCAGATTCAGAAGAGGTTGGTTTTCTTGCATTACCAAGTTGTGTTTCATTTTATGATGCTGCCAATATCCTAAAGTATTAGTGACAATATGACGGGTGAATGATGAGTTGTAAAGGATCTGGAAGGAAACCATCCTGATTTAATAAAGGTATTAATTATTTCGAGTGACTGAAGAGCACCACGCAGTTTGTCACTCACAACACCTGGTTTCCTCGTCAAGGTTCGAACGGCCCACCACTTGTGTACAAATCTTACGGATATGCCACTTTTTTTTTAGATTCCATTATGAAATTATGATAAAAGCTACTAGGATCGCATGTCGATGATATACGAGAGATGCCACCTAACGTGTTTCCTCGTAATGACACCACCCAAAAGCAGTGTCGAAGGTTTACCCGTGTCTGCTAGGTCAGAGAATATGCGTGCCACTAGCGGGCGCTTGGTTTATTACGTCATCAGCGGAAGTTTGGCGAGCGTGTTTGACCGTTAATACGGATTGCTGTGTGCATTAATGCAGAATGGCTAAAAAATCAGTTAACCGAAAGCATTCTGTCGTAATAGCTCAAATGTTTGTACAGAGGTTTGTCAATATATATGTGAAAGGCTGACAGAGTCTTGTGATTGGTGCACTAAACACTCAGAGTCTCATTTCGAACAAGTTTTGCACTTTTTTTGTTTTGTATCGTCATACCGTTGTGTCTATTAATCGATATCTGCTTTCATTAACAGAGAACACGCTTTGAATACTATGCATACATCCACAGCAATATGTTTCGGCCATCATCAGTCAGAAATAACAGTTACATAAAAGAGAAAGAACACTGGGGTGGAGACTTTTAAGCACTGTTTGTTAAAACAGATTTTAGAATTGCGCTCCAGTAACTTTTCCTTATTGTTCTTGTACTTATTGATGTGAAAAGCCTAACTGGCTAAAACATCCGCCTCTGTATATGTTTCCCTTTATGTCATTGTAATTTCTACCTGATGATGACCGAAACAAACGCCCGAAACATGGTGTGTATATATATGCATGGTATTCAAAGTGCTGTGTTTGTTGTGACAAAACAGATATGATCTTTGTAAGGTAAAGTTGAAGTAGAGATACAGATTCAGTGGCTTGGAGGTTGCTTGTGTATATGTCAATGGCTAGCACATGTACACAGGAAACCTCCGAGACAGTGAGTTCCATATCGCTGTACGTCTACATCAGTCTTAGAAGGTACAGTTCAGATCTCACTTCTGCTGCTTAGCGTAAAAGATATCAAGATACAGCAGCCTACAACAGTTTAGATCTTGTTTTATATACAGTTGCTTGATGCAGGTGCTAACTGATGACGACCCCGTAGGAATCGCAACATGTTGGATTCTATCATTTTAACATAATTAATATTAATAATTATATCTGTGCATTTAGTTGGTTCTTAAAAAAATATCAGTTGTCATTGCACGGAATAATATAAAAAAAGTCTGTACGCTCATACAGTGACAAGGAACAACACAGCGTACTGCAGTGTGTATTGCACGAAACGGTTAACTGACATTTAGGCCACGCCTTTTGTTTATCTACCCCTATAGTTACGAATTTATTGTCATAATTAATTTATTTGGTGCTGTTGCATCATCAAAACTGTTATAACTGCTTTTAAAACGGAAGTACGGTGGGGCAAAGTTACTTTCTCAAAATGTACACAATTGGAAGTGCTGTTATATCTACCACATCACAATATGACTGCGAAACACACAAAGGTAATTAAAACAATTATGCATCTGTGTGTGTAGTGGCGTAGGTACGTTTTTTAACGCCCACGGCGAGTAATTAACACACATAATTATCTGTGTGTACAGTGGCGTATCTAGGTTTCTTGATGGCAGGGCGAGTAATCGCAATGTCAGCCCTTAATAGAAATGATAAAGTTTAAGGACTCAAAGTCGTTTGCTAAGTTTTTCTTGATTTGTCTCATTAATTTAAAATTTGTTGAAAGCAGAAAATCACAGATTTCATTAAAAATAATCATTTTGCCGCCCCTTAGACTTAGTCGCCTGGTGCACTCGCGTCCCCTCCCCAGCTCGCCAATCCCATGTGTATATGTGTGTGTGTGTGTGAGTATGTGTGTATATGTGTGTGTGAGTGTGTATGTGTGTATATGTGTGCGTGTATGTGTGAGTGTGTATGTGTGTGAGTGTGTGTGTAGGTGTGTGTGAGTGTGTGTGTGAGTGTGTATGTGCTGGTT
>Ga0209628_10004381_pt1 | contig 10187 bp, 8 predicted proteins | sample TergutCu122P4_FD_187285 | JGI IMG/M metagenome (GOLD analysis project Ga0209628, IMG submission 187285) | Cubitermes ugandensis P4 segment gut microbial communities from Kakamega Forest, Kenya - Cu122 P4 (SPAdes) (version 2) | ecosystem: Host-associated > Arthropoda: Insects > Digestive system >... | reverse complement strand
AAGGCAGGCACGGCAAATTCAAAGGTGTCGCTGTGGGTTTATGATGTGGAAAACCGCACCACAACAAAGATGAAAATTGACGGCGAGGACTTTTACATTCCGACAATAAAATGGACATCAACTTCTGATGCGCTGGCGGCGGTAAAACTTTCGCGCAATCAGAAACAGATTGATTTACTGACATTTAACCCGCGTTCAAGCATCGCAACGCGCCTTTATACTGAAAATTCGCAGACCTTTGTTGATTACCAAAATTTTGATGTCGTGCAGTTCAATTCCGACAACTCTTTTGTGCTGATGAGCGAAAAAAGCGGTTGGCGTCATCTCTATCTTTTTGAGCCAAACGGCATTGAAAAACAGCAACTTACAAAAGGAAATTGGGACGTAACAGCATTTTATGGGTATGATGAAAAGAATAAAACAGCATATTTTCAAGCAGCAATAGAATCGCCGATAACACGCAGTATTTGTTCTGCAAAAAATGGAAAAATTACATATTTAGACGATAGTAAGTATCAAAAAGGTTTTAATAGAGCAGTTTTTTCAAAAAGTTTTGAGTATGCTATTTGTAGTTTTGAAGATGTATTTACACCAACATTTTTTAGAGTTATAAATAATTCGGGTAAAAAATTAAAAGATATTAAGAAAGATTTAGATGTAGAGAGGAAAATTTTGTTTGACTATTTTTTACCAGAAAAAGAATTTTTGACATTAAAAACCTCTGATAATATTGAACTTAACGCTTGGGTTTTAAAGCCACCTAATTTTGATAAAAACAAAAAATACCCGCTTGTTATGGTACAATATTCGGGACCAAATTCGCAGGAAGTTTTAAATCGCTGGAAAATTGATATTGAGCATTATTTTGCAATGGAGGGCTTCGTTGTTGCCTGTGTTGATGGGCGCGGAACAGGCGCACGCGGGCGGGACTTCCGCAATATCACCTACGGCAAACTCGGTCTTATTGAGGCGCACGACCAAATTGAAGCAGCAAGATATTTTGCAAAACAGTCATACATCGACAGCGAAAAAATGGCTATTTGGGGTTGGTCGTATGGCGGTTTCACAACTATTATGTGTATGACGGACGAAAACAACCCTTTCAAAGCGGGCATCGCCATTGCGCCCGTAACCGACTGGGCGTTGTACAATACCGCTTACACAGAGCGTTTTATGAACAGACCGCAGGAAAATTTTGTTGGTTACGACCAAACCAATCTTTTGGACAGAGCCGAAAATTTGAGTGGAAATCTGCTTTTAATTCACGGCACGGCAGACGACAATGTGCATACGCAAAACACGCTTTTATTTGCCGAAAAACTTGTTGATGCAGGCAAACAGTTTGATATGCAACTCTACACAAACAAAAATCACAGCATTCTCGGCGCAAAAACAAGGCAACATCTCTATATCAAATGCGCAGAGTGGCTGAAAGAAAAGTTAAGAATTAAGAATTAAGAGTTAAGAATTTTGTAAAAAAAAGCAACTAACATTTCATAACCTCAAATAAACCTGCACTGAGTGTGGTGTCTGAGCAAAGCCGAAGGCAAGTCGAAGTGCATTAGCAATTTGGGGTTAAAAAATAAAAAAAATATGGAAAATATTTTTGAATTAACAACCAAAGAGTTAAAAACAATTTCAAATCGTCTTCAAGAAAAAATTGAAGAGGGGTTAGAAAAAAACGGAATGGAAATTTTGTCTATTCCAACATATATTACCCCAAGCAACAATATTCTTAATGGCAAAGTGCTTGCGCTTGACTGGGGCGGCACAAATTTTAGAGCATCTATTGTAGAATTTAAAAACGGCAAACCGACCGTTTTAGAGATAAAAGAAAAAAAAATTAACGCTGATATAACGAAAAATTTTAAACAAAAAGACCTGTTTGCTGTAATGGCAAAGGTTATTAGCCAACTAAAAAATCTTGACAAAACGGTAACAAATATTGGTTATTGCTTCTCTTACCCCGCAAAATGTAAAACAAATGGCGATGCCACTCTGTTGCATTGGGCAAAAGAGATTGATATCCCCGATATGGTTGGAAAACCCGTTGGCGAACCATTTGTAAAATATCTTAACAACCATATTAATACAAATTTTAAAAACATTAAAGTTATTAACGACACTGTGGCTTGCCTCTTTGCAGGGTTGAGCAAAACGGGCTATGATAATTACATTGGTTTGATTGTTGGCACGGGTACAAATATGGCATCGCTTATGCGCAAAGACAAAATTAAAAAATTAGGCAGCAATGAAAGTTGCCTGATTCCTGTAAATCTGGAGTCGGGAAATTTTAATCCGCCATACCTTACAAAGATTGATAACTTAGTTGATGAAACAACCAATAATAGAGGAGCACAACGCTTCGAAAAAGCCGTTTCGGGTGGTTATTTAGGTAAAATATTTGTAAAAAATCTTTATCCAAAAAAAGTTGATTACGACTTTGACAGTGAAATTTTGTCAGGGCTAATAAATGATTCTGAAAATCAAATTAAAACTGCTAAAAATATTGCCGACCGCTCTGCAAAACTTGTGGCTGCCTCTATTGCTGGTCTGGCGCAAGTAATTGTAAAACAAAATAAAAACACTAAAAAGATTGGTTTAGCAGCAGACGGAAGCGTGTTTTGGAAAACGCCGAATTATAAAAATTTGGTTGAGGCAGAACTCAAAATTTTATTACCAAACAATGTAAGTATCGAAGTTTTTGATAAAACAAAAGACCCTAATCTTATTGGTGCGGCTATTGCGGCACTGTCGTAAAAAGATCTGTAAAAAAAATATTATCCTTTTCTGATTTTGCTATGCCGCCAACTGTAAGTAAAATAAATAACCAACCCTAACGCCATCCAAATTATTAACCGCAGCCACGTGTCAAGCGGCAGGGAAACCATTTGCGAGAGGCAAACCAATGCGCCCAAAATCGGTACAAGCGGCACAAGCGGCGTGCGGAACGGTCTCGGTAAATCGGGACGTTTTTTGCGCAGCACAATTATTCCAATACAAACTATTGTAAAAGCAAGCAATGTGCCGATAGAAACCATTTTGCCGAGAATATTTATTGGAAAAAGTCCTGCAAAAACGGCACACCCAATACCAATAATTATTGTTGTAATATATGGGGTTTTAAATTTTTTATGAACTTTTGAAAAAACAGGAGGTAACAGCCCATCGTTTGACATTGAGAAAAAGACGCGGCTTTGTCCAAAAAGCAGTACCATAACAACCGAACTTAAACCCGCAATAGCACCAATTTTTATCAGCGGCGAAAGCCATCTCAACGATTTGCCCGCTGTATCAATGGCAAGTGCAATCGGCGCAGGAACATTTAGTTCGGTATATTTTACAATACCCGTCAGCACAAGCGCAACGGCGATATAAAGTACGGTACAAATAAAAAGTGAAATCAAAATTCCGCGCGGCATATCGCGCTGTGGATTTTTTGCCTCCTGAGCCGCTGTTGAAACGGCATCAAACCCAATGTAGGCAAAAAATACAACTGCTGCTCCGGAAAGAATACCTGTCCAGCCAAAATTATCAAAATTTCCTGTATTTTGAGGAATAAAAGGAATCCAATTTTGTGTATTTACAAAAGAAATGCCAAAACCGACAAAAAGCAATATCACAATTACTTTTATCAACACAATAATATTATTGAATTTTGCCGACTCTTTAACCCCAAGCACAAGCAGCGTTACTAAAATTGCTACAATAAAAATTGCAGGAAAATTGATTAACGCTCCCGTTAAAACCCATTTGCCGCCAATGAAATCAATTGGCGCAGCGGTAATTGCAGCAGGAATTTTTATGCCAATATCAGCCAAAAAACTGACCACATAACCGCTCCAACCAACTGCCACTGTTGATGCACCGAAAAGATATTCCAAAATCAAATCCCAGCCCAAAATCCACGCTATAAATTCGCCCATTGTGGCGTAGGAGTAGGAATATGCGCTGCCCGCAACGGGAAACATTGATGAAAATTCGGCGTAGCACAACCCCGCCAAAGCGCAGCCAAAAGCAGAAATAATAAACGAAATCACAATCGCAGGTCCTGCGTGAACAGCAGCAGCATTGCCCGTAATAACAAAAATACCCGCACCCACAACTGCGCCAATACCCAATGCAACAAGGTTTGTGGCTGTCAAAGTACGTTTCAATTCCGAACTTTTCAGTTCCTCATCAGAAATTTGTTTAGTTTTGAAAAGATTATTCATTTTTTAAAAAAATTAACATAATATTTTGGTATTGTCATTGCGGGCTTGACCCGCAATCGCTTAAATTTCAACCGATTGCGGCTTGCGTCGCAATTACAAAAACGATACTAAATTAACAATTCCAATATTTTTTTGCAAAGTTAAAAATTAATTGTAAATTATGAATTATGAATTATAAATTATTTTTGAAAAAATCATAAAATATTTTGTAATTTTGCGTTCTAAAAAAATAAAAAATATATGTTAATCCTGAAAATTTTGAAAACTCTGTGAAACAAGTTGTTGATTACCCGCCGATAGGAAAAATTGAGGTTTGTACAAAACGCAACTGCAACGGCATTCGTTATGTTGTTTCGGAAAAATATGTACGGATTTACACCATACCATTACTTTTGAAAAATGTTTTTCCAATTCCTGACGATAAAGTTCAGTGGATTTTGAAACATAAAGCAAAATTTGAAAAAAAAACAGAAGAGAGAAAATTCCTGTATAACATTGATACGGAATTAGATACATTTTCTTTTAAAATGAAATTTTCTATTGAGCCAAAACTTGTAAATAAATTTTCGGCAAAGATACAAAACGGCATTGTAACAATGTTTGTTCCTGTTGATTTTGATTTTCAAAAGGATAAAAATCAGTCAATTATAAAAAATGTTTTAAAACATTTTCTAACCATAGAGGCAAAAAGAATTTTGCCCGAAAAGGTGAAAATTTTTGCAGAAAAATACAATTTTAAATTTTCAGAAGTCAAAATTACAAGCGCAAGAAGCCGCTGGGGAAGTTGCAACTCTAAAAAGCGCATTGCATTGAGTTGTTTTTTACTTTTATTACCTGAAAATCTGATAGATATGGTGATAATTCACGAACTTTGCCACACCGAACAGATGAACCACAGTACTAAATTTTATGCCCGCCTCCGCACTATTTTGCCGCACCTTGATGAACTGAACAAAGCAATAAAAATTGAAGAAAAAAGAACAAAAAGTTATATAATTTAAAAAAAAATTTTAAACAAATGAGGACTCAATTGCTTTTTGTTATTCTTTCACAAACTCCAAAATTTTATCCTGTTCGGTAATATCAAACCAATTTATGCTTTTATCGCGGTTAAACCACGAAAGTTGCTTTTTGGCGTAGTGGCGCGTGTTGCGCTGAATTAACTCAATGGCGCACTCAAGGGAATATTCGCCGTCAAAATATGCAAAAAGTTCCTTGTAACCGACCGTATCCAAAGCGTTGAGATGACGTTTGTCTTTTAAGTTAAATGCCTCCTGTTCAAGCCCTTGCTCAATCATTTTGAGAACGCGCAGGTTAATTCTTTCATACAACTTTTCCCGCTCGCAGTTCAAACCGATTTTTACAATCTCAAAAGAGCGCGGTTTTGCAGTGTTTTTGCGGAATTCAGAAAAAGGTTTTCCCGTTTGCATACAAATTTCCAAAGCGTGCAACATTCGTTTTGTATTTTTCAAATCAACCTCTTTATAATGCTGATAATCAAGCGTTTTTAGCAACATTCGCACACCTTCAATTCCCTCTTTTTCGTACAATTCTTTCACGCTTTGGCGCGTTTCGGGCAAAATATCGGGAATATCATCAATGCCTTTGCAGATTGCGTCAATGTAGAGCATCGAGCCGCCGACAAGCAGAGCAGAGCCGTTTTGCGTAATTTCACGCTCAATAATCGGCAGCGCATCAAGTTCGTATTGCCCTGCGCTGTAATGCTCCTCAATGGAGCGCGAACCGATAAAATAGTGCTTAACCTGCTGCAACTGCTCATCGCTCGGCGCAGCAACGCCGATTTTCAACTCTCTGTAAATCTGCCGAGAGTCGCAAGAGATTATTGAACAACCCAACTTTTTTGCAAGCAAAATGCTGATGTCGGTTTTTCCAACACCTGTTGCGCCAAGAAGAACAAAAAGAGTGTTCATTTTTTAATAGAATAATTTAATTCCAAATTAGCCGTATTCGGCAAAGCGGTTTATCTTCTGAGTTTCGGACTTCGCAAAAGGTTTTATTCTCTTTTTCATCTGTAAAAATAGCAACTTTTTCACCAAAAAGTGCCTCGTGCATATAGTTTGCATCAAAACGGAGAATGTTTTGCCGCTCAAATTTTGCCAAATCAAAGGTGTCGGCAAGCCACTGCACATACTTCATTGAGTTGGTGTGCTGATTAAAATCAATATCGGAATAAGAGACCGTGTGACAGGCAGTTGTTGGCAAATCGCGTACAAATTCACCGATTTTTGCCGCCTTTTCTATCTCCAAACCGATGCCTGTTACGGCACGATGCCACTCAACTCTGCTGTCTAAATTAAACGGTCGCCGCGTTTGCATATCTATCATTGCCCAAATAGACGATGACGAGCCAATAACTTCGTCATTTTTATCAAAAATTTTGAAATTTCGCGTGGTAAACATTTTGCTGTAATCCTCCACCCACGTCTCTATGCTAAACTGTTCATTTTGAACAGGATATGACTTCATTTCAATAGCAAAACGCGAAAGCACCCAAGCAAGATTTTCTTCCATCAGTTTTTCCCAACCGAAATTATTTTGCGTAGCCGCAATTCCTGCTGTATTTAAAATATAATTTCCGAGTGCAATAATGGTAATCCGCCTTGTAAAATCAACATCTTGCGGCGTAACCTCAAAAGTAAATTTGTGATTCGTAGTCATTTTACCAATAATTTATTTCTGCAAAGATAAAAATAATTTACGATTTTTTAATTTTCAATTTACTATTAATTATTTTTTTTAACAAAAAATAATTATACATTTTTCATTATACATCTTACATTTTTTATTATCTTTGCGAATTGATTTATAAAAACGGCACAAAACGTTAAAATATTGATATTCAAACGAGATGGAACGCTTACGCTTTTTAAGTTTTGGCAGCAGCAGCAGCGGAAATTGCTATTATATCGGTAATGGCAATTATGGTTTTTTATTTGATGCAGGAATGCCTGTGAAGCAAGTTAAGCACTCGTTGAAAGAACACAATTTATCTTTGGAAAAAATTTTTGGAATTTTTCTTACACACGACCATTTTGACCACGCTAAATATGTTGGCGTTTTCAGTGAAAAACACAATATTCCTATTTACGCTACAACAGATGTTTTTAACGGTATTAACCGCAATTATCAGATTGAGCCGAAACCAACTACCAGCCGCAAAATTTTCAAAAAATGCGATGCAGTAACAATACGGGATTTTACCATTCAGTCGTTCCCCGTGAGCCACGATGCAAGTGATGCAATGGGTTACACAATCACTTACAGAAACCAGACAATAGTAATTGCCACTGATTTGGGTTTTGTTGGCAAAGAGGCGGCAGACCATATAGCAAAGGCAAATTATCTTGTTATTGAGGCAAATTATGATGAAAATATGCTAAAAACGGGACCTTATCCGTATCATTTAAAGCAGCGTGTAAGCAGTCATACAGGACATTTAAGCAATACACACACTGCAAATTTTTTATCCGACAACTGGCATAAAAATCTTTCGCACATTTTTCTTTGCCACATCAGCGGCGACAACAACACGCCCGAACTTGCTTTTAACGCCGTACAAAATGCACTTACTGCAAAAAATATCGAACCGAAAGTTCTTGTGGCGTTGCCTCGCTTAATCCCTTCGGAAATGTACATTTTTCAGTGATTTATAAATTTAAAGATTTAATAATTAAAATAAATGAATACATGTAAATATACCTAAATTTCAATGTAATTAATTGATAATCAATAGATTATATAAACTTTATAAATATTTATAACATATTATAAATCAGCACATTACACAATTTTTAGGTGAATATACAAACATTCATATTAAAATATCATAAAATACTTAAATCTTTAAAATTTATTTTGTTAATTAAGGTATTTTTATGGAAATAATAAAAACAGAAATAGAGGATTTGGTGATTATCAAGCCGAGAGTTTTTTATGATGAGAGGGGTTATTTTTATGAAACATATCATCAAAAAAAGTTTTTTGAACAAAATTTAAAAACAATTTTTGTTCAGGATAATTTGTCAAAATCGTCTTATGGCGTTGTTCGCGGATTACATTTTCAGCGGGCTGAGGGAGCGCAGGCAAAACTTGTAACCGTACTATTGGGTAAGGTTTGGGACGTAGCGGTGGATATTCGCCAAAATTCGCCAACGTTTGGGCAATGGCACGGCGTAGAACTTTCTGATGAAAATCATTTGCAGTTTTTTATTCCGCACGGTTTTGCACACGGCTTTTCGGTGCTAAGTGAAACTGCTATTTTTTCATATAAATGCGATAACTTCTACAATCCTCAAGCCGAAGACGGCATATCACTTTTTGACAAAAATTTGAAAATTGACTGGAAAGTTTCTGAAAATAGAATGATTATCTCCGAAAAAGATAAAATGCACAAAGAGTTTAGAATTAAGAAATTTTTATAAAAAAAATCAAAAATAGATTAAATTTAAAAATCAATCAACAAGTGAAAAACTTTTTATTTATATTACTTTTTTTGTTAAGCGGTTTTGTTTATGCACAGGATATTCCAAACCCGAAAACCGCAGATGCAAACGCTTTTGTGAGCAATCCTGACACAATTTTGAGCAGTGCAACTGTAAATCAACTTAACGAACTGCTCTATAATCTTGAACAGGAGACAGGTGCGGAAGTCGCTGTGGTGGCTGTAAATACCATTGATAATAACGAAATTTCTGACTTTGCAAACACGCTTTTTAATAGTTGGGGAATTGGTAAAAAGGGACAAGATAATGGCGCACTTATTCTGTTTGTGCTTGATATACGGAAGGTTCGATTTGAAATTGGTTACGGGCTGGAAGGTATTTTGCCTGACGCAATATGTAAGCGTATTCAGATGCAGAAAATGATTCCCGAATTTAAAAACGGAAATTATGACGAAGGTATTTTGACAGGCGTTAATAGTGTTGTAGAAATTATAAAAAACGATGGAAAAATTACAGATAACTCGCTGAAAGACAATATGTTGCAAAACATAAAAAGTTGGTTAGTTTTTTATGCAATATTGATATTTTTTTCGTTAATTTATGTGATAAACAGTTCTCAAAAAATTAAAAAAGAGAGCAACTACAAAACGAACCGAGATAGATATTTTGCTATGAAAAGCAGTCAACAAAATTGTGTTTCAATCTTTTTTATCCTGTTTTTTATCTTTCTTATTGTTGATGTTTTCTTAATTTTTTCTGAAATTATATCGGCTTCTTTTCTGCTTTTCAGCGCATTATCAATATTTACAATAATTCCTGCTGTAATTTTTGCTAAAATACGGGCAAATAGATTTCGCAGGCAAACGATGCTTTGTGATGTTTGCAATCACAAAATGATATTGCTTGACGAACAGAAAGATAATGATTATCTCACTGAAAAACAGTGCTTTGAAGAGTATATCAAGTCGGTTGATTATGATGTTTTTCTTTGTAAAAATTGCGAAAAAAATATTATTTTTGCTTATGAAAAGTCGTTGTATCAAAGATGTCCAAAATGCGATACAAAAGCATATTCTTTGATAAAAAAAGAGATTGTTGTTCTTCCTACAACTTTAAGTTCTGGGAAAGAACAGGATACCTATTTTTGCCGCTTTTGCAAATTTACCGATGTTAAATATAAAACTTTGCCGCGCTATACATCTTCTTCGAGCGGTTTTGCAGGCGGAAGTTCTGTTGGCGGTTTCGGCGGATTTTCAGGCGGCGGCGGCGGAAGTTTCGGCGGCGGCAGTTCGGGTGGCGGCGGCGCCACAAGCGGCTGGTAAAAGAGAATGCCTTAAAAGTACTTTTGTTTTCCTTCGGCTTTTCAAGTTACGTAAAGAGCACAAAGTTTTACATTGTTTTTTTGGTTTTCAAAGGGGCTGTCTAAAAAGTAATATATCACGCAGAGACGCTAAGAAAACGCAGAGAGCGCAAAGTTTTTGATATTGATTATCAACTCTTTGCGTTCTTT
>Ga0209628_10004380_pt1 | contig 10188 bp, 7 predicted proteins | sample TergutCu122P4_FD_187285 | JGI IMG/M metagenome (GOLD analysis project Ga0209628, IMG submission 187285) | Cubitermes ugandensis P4 segment gut microbial communities from Kakamega Forest, Kenya - Cu122 P4 (SPAdes) (version 2) | ecosystem: Host-associated > Arthropoda: Insects > Digestive system >... | reverse complement strand
GACTATCTGCAGCTCTGCATCATCGAAGTTCCAGGTTTCAGCCTCAAACAACGGTCTACTGTGTCGTGCCTGTCACTCCCTCAACTGATCCCCAAAGGTCAAGTGTGCTCATAAATAATATCGAAACCCGGACCGCCATAAATGACATCATTGCTCCTGATAAATGTTACATACATGTAACATTCGGCCTTTAAAGGTTAAGGTCGATCTGGGGAATCCCATGGCATTAGCTGTGTCAACCTTGCACAACATCCCAAAAGGAGACCCCTACTACACTGCTGTAAAAATCTTAAAACCTGGACATAAATTATTCTTTTCAGGGCCAAAAGAAATAAGGATAATTGGGGTACAATGGTGCATATGGGAATGATGGATAGAAGTTTCAATGCATACAGACCAGGATGAAAATGATCAATAATGTAATACAGAAACTGATAAAATTCTTGTTACTTTATATTACATAAAGTGGCCAGAGGGAAGGAGTTAAATTTACTGAAAACTAAAAATTTTGCATTACTCTATAATCCAACAACCTCCATCATAAAGAAGCAAACAATGAACATTTTCTACATTTATGACCATGGTCTGCTTGGTATGACATCATGTACTCTGGTAGATACATATCTACATTTTGGACAAAACAGATGCCTTAACCTTCAGGATTCCTCTGCCCTGAAAATGAATGCAGGTGGTTCATCTGAAATGTTGGTACCCATCGACCAGATGACACAGTGTCATGTCGCAAATCATAATACCAGTATTCATATACACAGTAAGAGCATCAACATTCATACATTATCTATGCTTGTTTGACAGAACGAAGACTTGAGCTAAACATACACTGAGGCACAAGTAATGGAAGTGATGTAGCACAGCTCAGGTGCAGACCTGTATTGGCCTCTGTGAATTCGTATTCAATCTACAGTTTTCCGCCTCTGCCCAGCACACATCCACACTCTTCGGGTGGTATCTCCCTGGCTAATATATTACAATGCCTGTTTTCTTTACTTCCAATTGATTTCTGGCCACTGCACTGTTCAGCCAGAATTAGTAAATCTTTCATATGAAAATTCAGATGTTAAGTCGAAGTCCCTCTCCAAGTACCTTTCTTTCACGTTGCTGCTTTTCCCAAACAACTTCGTCCTTTGTCTCATGGCATGTAGTGTCCATTCTTCCCTTTCCAAATTTGAATCTGACTCTAAACTAAGATCTAATAATATACACACACTGAGGTCAACATGGCAGAAGCACTCTGTGATGCAGATGTGACCAAATTGTGCCTGTATGTGTGTACAGCTGCCTGTGCTCTGCTGAACTGTGCTCTCCCGCACTGTCTTGCTAATGTGTCTGAGTCTGTGCCTAGCCTTGTGGATTATTCTAAAGCACTCTGCATCTCTTTTAATAAACATGGGGCCAATTCCATGGGACCTTTTTTTTAAGTTTTGCAAGTGATTTTTACCATAACTAGTCATATCTTTGCATGAACATAATAGAGGTTCACATTTATACTTAATGATTATTTTTCCAATCAGCCAACAGGATGCAGACAATTTTATTCTCAAACTTACAAAGCAACAGGCAAATCCAAAAAACTATGTATATACACACAGAACAGTTCAAGTTAGTTTTTTGTCCCAAGTGTTTTTAATATCACAACTATTATGCAGGTATCTTAATTCAAATTATAAAACACATCAATATTTTAAAAATTTTCCTTCAATGAAATATGGTTCTATTACAAAAAACAAACAGATTTACTGTGATTATATACAAGGAGCATGAAATGATTTGGACTCACCCCATTTGCAGCAATTTTATTACCTTTAGTCTGAATACTAAACAACTGCTAGCTCAACATACTCCCCTCCTAGGTTATACATCACTGTTACCTCCTAGAGAGCTTGCACATGGTTGCATAGAACCATTCTCTAGGGGTGTTGCAATACCACTTATGGACAGCCACCTGTGCAGTTTCTTTTCCACTGTTGAAGCTCCTTACCCAGTTGAACACAGTGCTGTGTGCAGGTGCTTTCTCTCCACAAATGCAGATTACTGATGATGAAGAATATAAGTAGAGACAAAATTTTGTGTTGTATTAGGGTTTTGTTATATTAAAAATTTGTCTTTTAATAACATAACTGTGTTAAAAGAACAGTGCTTAATGCACAAAAAAAGGACAATTTGGCATAAACCTGAAGCTGGCTGTATAAATGTAAAATAAAAATCTCACCTAAAAAAATTAACTTGAAACAGCAAGGTTGGGGATTCTGAAACTGAAAAAAAAGTACATTATGTAATAGAAACTCCCATTTAACCTTTCTTTGAGGATCTGCACATTTTAACATAAAATTAACTAAAAAATTACACAGATGAAATTCAAAACCAAGATTACAGACTTTAAGTAAAGAAAATTGAACATTGTGATAGAATCTTGAATTGAGGAACACTGAATGGGGGTTCCTCTCTATGTACTTCAGAAACTTAGGCCTCACATAAATACAGATAAAGCCTATAGTAAAATAAATATATGCACATGTTAAATATTCTGCACATTTTCCATGGTTTTCATTCACAAAATCATGGAAGAAAAACTGTGATTTGTTCAAATGGTACTGCACATGTGTGTACAAGATAGCATACCTTAAGCTTCAAATCTCAGGCCACATCACTGCGCCACATTTATTCCTCCATCCACTTACCCTCTATAAGCAATACGAAAGAACATAACCATAAGAGGTGGAATTATAACACAAATTCCAACACATGCCACTAGTTACTTTTTTCCCTCTGTGTATATGTACACTCATTGTAAAAGTTTAAAAATCCAGTGTTATTGCTCATTGATTGTAAATTCATTTACATATTTATACACTTAATTTACAATTATTACAATATTACTGATTCATTCTTTGTAGAATGGATTTGCAGCCTGATGTCTGTAGATAAACATATCACTGTGTAAATGACAGTGTGCATGCGTGTGTAAATAAAATAAGGTGCACAATTCTCGTTTCAGGGAAACATGACATGAGGCACTATGTTATTGGCAAGGTTAATATAAGTAAAAAAATGTATGTATGGACTATTATGTTACCAAACCCTAGTACTGTATATTACTAATAGCAAAAATAGAGTATCTGTACTAACTGTTTTGCTCGGTATGTTCATTACCAAAATTATCTCCTACAATAAGTGTGTGTACATATCAGTTTAAAAAGAAAATGTTAAAAACTACATGTGAATAATATTGTATGTATGGATGAATGTTGTTCTTTACACTGTAATTTAGCACTGAACTAGCCAGTACTATTAGCATGATACAATGTAAGTTGTCATACACTTAGTCACAGGAGAGCAGACATGGAAGTAAAAGGGATCGTGCTTTCCGCAGACAATACTGATTATCTTCACGTGTAACATGCTTTCTCAATTTGTTGTTTACAGAATTGTGTGAAAAGTAAGTACAGTGTTTTAATTCTTTAATACTTTTTGGTGGAAAATTCGATTACTAAAATTTCATATTGTTACACAATTGCAGCAATGTTAAAAACTGTGACATAATTCTCTATTCTTGCTGTAACCTTTCAACAGTTTTAAAAAATTCTAAATGTTTTAAATCATGTCAAAGTTTTAAATTATATTTTCCTTCACTTTAGGTATGCAGGATAGGAGATAATGAAGTTATCTAAAATACGTACACTTATTTTGGTATCTTCACTATTTAAATGTGGGGTCAGTACATTGCAGTTCCTTGCATTCCATTTTGCCTATATAATTTTAGCAACTTTCAAGCTACAGTACACCTGATAGTGTTTTAAGTGACGAGAATAGTTTTGAACCTGAATACAGATGGCCATAAATTTCATGTATAAATTATGTCCACATCTATAACATGTTCTGTTAATTGCAGTCATGTGGAAGGGTAATTATGCTTCATGGCCTTTTGTTTTGATGTGGGTATGTCAACACAGGAAATCAGATAAAAAAAAATTGAAACTGGAGGAAGAGAGTGACTCAGACATTTCTGAAATGAAGGATACAGTGCAAAGAGCATAAAATATGAAAACCACAATATTATTTACAATTACTTTAATAAAAGATCAGTATATATTTAACTGCACTCATTTCACTAAGTTGTAGGACAAATGGGAATAGGAACATAGAAAAATGTCTGTGGAAACAGCTACATCCTGCCTTGATTCATACTTGGAATCACAAACCAGGTTTCTCTCCATATCTTCATATGGATAGCCCCTTATCATAAATCCCATTTTCTGTGTGAACTGGCAAACTAGGCCATGTAGTAGTTGACACTAAAACACGCCACAATATTGTGAGAAGATCACTGTCTCCTGGAGATTAATACCATGTCGTTTAAGAAACAGGTACCATCATTTGGGAGAAATATGCTGCCTCCAACTTCAGGATAGAGAGTATACTTTCAGCAAATAGGCATAAGGTAAGGAGAAATAAGGAAAACACATTAAGAACTAGTGGCACTTTAACGGGCCATTACTCATGTGCCGTGTGAATAGAAGAAATGATAAGGCACTTACAGAGGCTCATGCAGAGGGCAGAGTTGGGAAAAAAAGATGCTGAAGACAAAAAAATTAAATAAGTAAAAATAGGATTGGGATGAAAGAAAAGAAAGAATGTCCTGATAATGGCAGTTAACAGAGCCTCAAAAAGGACAGCATCACTTCCAAGATGGCAGTAATCTCCATAGCCACCACTGTGAGGAACTCAAAATCTCACAATCTTTACAGAAGTCCTCTGTATGCAACATATACGTATTAGCTTCACAATGATGTCGTGTAAGAAAACAGAAAAAAATTGGGAAAACTAGTCATCATTACGACCACAATTAATTTTGATTCGTCTTCCTTACTTGCAGTTTTATACTTACGAAAACTGACATAGCTTTAGCCAACCATGGTGCGTGATGTCACCAAATGAAAGAAGCAGAAAAAGTGTTTATATTTTTATAAGATAATGTTTCCTGTAAAGCTGTTTTATGTATTGTACTGCAAATAAACATGAAAATGAGATAATTCATTCAGTGAACTTAACTACCCAAAACCTTACAGTGCAGTTATTTTCTACCATGTCCAACCAGTTTCTAGCACCTCTAGGTACGTCTGTTCAAACTTTATGGCCATGTCCACCTAAGCAAGGGGCAAATTTAATATTTACATGAGTGGATTGGTATTTAAATTCTAGCACATGTTTTACAATAAACATAGCATTTGAACAGAAGAAGAAGTTACAAAATTAACAGCATTTTGTGGAAAACAAAATAGAGATTATGCACAGCAAATTTCCTTTTTGCCTAAACATATGAAGCAAATTTTTAGGGATGTCTTTCCATGCATTAGCATAATGTAACTGCATGTCATTTAAAGGTTAATTTATGTGGTTGGGGTACCATATGTTTGTCTACAATGAGGTGAGGGGAAGCAGCAGTGTGGTTAAATCCCAACATGCAGGCAGTACCAACCCAGTTCTTGAAAATACAGAATAACAATTATATGACAGTTCGCACTATACCAAGCCAAGCAGCAACCTGACGTACTTTAGCTCTCTGCTGCTCCTTGTTCAATTAAGTAAACTCACCTACCTCTGTGGCTCTACCCCAAGGTACAGAATGTCATTTCTGAATGTACGGTACAGTCTGTGGCTTCATATCTTTCCCCATTGATGGGGGTAACAATTAGAATGATGGTCAAGAAATTGCATTTACAGCTCAACATCAACTCTGAACTACAAGGCTGGGATTCTTCACATTCCCAAAATATTATCTCTGGTAAAGATAAAGAGTTTCAACCTCAGCCTAAAAACCTGCACAGATCATCCAGGGATCAAACTCACCACTCTCTGAATAAGAATCCCATGTCCTACTTCAGGCCACCTTTGTAGCAAAATTCTGTAATTTATAACTCTAACTGCAAGGCAAAAATCCAATACTGGGACTGCCTTACATCATTTTAGTCCCACTGTTCCACAGTGCTGACAAATTCCAGTGTTATTCCCTGCCAAAATTCAAGTATTTTTGTAGAAGGACAGTAAGTATAGTAATATTACAAGTGTGTGAATAACATGTAAAATTAAAATACACAAATCCATAATTTTGGCTACTGGTTTGTATGAATGCGATACTTGAAGTCTCTCGCACTAAGCAAAGAACATAAATTCAGGAAGTGTGAGAACAGGGTACCATATAGAATATTTTGCCTTTACAGAAAGGAGTGACACAATACTGAAGAAACACATGTAATGAGAAGCTTCATGATTTGTACTCCTCGCCAAATATTGTAGGGTGATCGAGAAGAGTGAGATGGACATGGGGCATGAATGTGACAAAAGAAACATGCATCCAGGATTTTGGTTGGAAAACCTGAAGTAAAGAACTGCTTGGAAGACCAAGGCACAGATGGAAAAATATAAAAACAGATCATACAAAATAGGGTGACAGGATATGGACTGGATTCCTCAGGGAGCAGGGGAAGACTCTAGTGCAAATAACAGTCAGCCTTTGGAGAGAATTTCTTGACTAGCTGAGAAACCATTAACTTCTTAAGAACAACCATGTTCCATGGAGTGTGTGTGTTAGTTGCGCAATACAGAAACAATACTACATTAAGCAAGAGATAAAGGCAAGTACTGATAGTTGAACATCTTACAAATTCTTTCCAACTTCATTTTCATTTCTAATGGTGGTGCATTCACTCTTCTATCCTGCAGTTTCTTCTGTTTCTCCACCAGATGTCATATCTTGTTTATCCAATTCCTATGATTTCCTATTTACACTTCTACCAGATTTTTCAATTAATCCTGTATTTGATCATGTCTTATGTGTTGTAAATCCAAAGTACAAATTTAATGCAAGTTGTGTGTATGCACTTGAAAACTAGAGAAAATATAAACTGGCAAAAAAACTGGGAAAATATTCCAGCAAAACTCACAGTGTACATTTTTAGAAAAATATAATTCCTGAATCACTTACCCTGATAAACATTGGAACTGCTTTTTTTTTTTTTTTTAAATAAACAAAGTGAAACAAGCTGCATCTCGTTGGTGATTTATTTACAAGATTGGAACTGCTTCTTCATACATGGTCAAAGCACAGGAATGAACCTACAAGTGTGTACACCAACATCTTCAAGAAGCTGAAATTTTAGATTAGGAAGGCTCATTTATGTGTAATACTCTTTTTTTTAAAACTATTCAACACTACACTACTAGAGTCCACTATGCCACCAGTGACCAAGCAAGGGTTCACTGCAATTTTGTATTCCTTTTACTTTTGCTGTTCATGGTTTAAACCACACATTTTTAAAACTTAGATATTTTACATTTGTACACTGGTTCACAAACTTTTGTAATATCTCAATGCACCAGTCCTTTGTAACGCACCTCCCTGAGGATGGCCACATAAGTGGCCTAAACATGCAGGAGGTACAATATGTTTATATTTTCACACACTTCTGTGTATTTGTTGGTTTTAGCTACCACATCTAAATGCCAATATTATTTACCTACATACATTGCCGCCTAACAGAAATAATTAAGATCATAACAAAGTATTACATCAGGTCTTGCCACGAGATGTTCAAAGCAAAATGGCAAACAGTCAAGGCAGAGGACACTAGATAACACTGAGTTCACATTTATTCACACACAAAGTAACAGGTGACTTGAAATGTAACAATGGCACTGCCAATACAATCACCAAGTTTAACATCAAAAACACATGAGATGTGCTCTTATATTTGAGGCATGGCAGCACAACTGAACAGCTATAGTACGCTGCATGTCACTCTCTGTCACACTTTGCCGTGCTTTCCCTCCTCAACTTACCCCCCTTCCCACACCTGGTTCCAGCATCACAAAGTCACTCTGTGCCTAGTGCTTCACTGAACGACTTGTTTCTAAATTCACTTTCAAATTTTCGGTTCTGAATTATGGTTTTATTAACTTGGCTGGTGTGTAAGGGTCCTTGTGTAGTGTGGATTTTGTTTCATTTAATGTTCCAGTTTGTTTCTTTCAGGTTTCCTGCAACACTCGCAAGTATTTCATTTTGTTTTTATTCAAAATTATGAAGCCTTCCTTTACTTGGTGTGATACATACAGTAAGGCAATCTTATTACTGTGCGGTGTATTATGCGTGTGTATATTCAGCAGATGGGCCTGGGGTAGCGTAGTGGTTAAGACACTGCGCTACTAGTTGGGAGGTCCCGGGATCGATTCCCGGTGGTGTCACTGGGGATTTTTTCCATGGCTCCCAACAGAACCACGTGCCCTGGGGTCGACTCAGCCTCTGAAAATGAGTACCAGGGATTTCTCCTGGGGTAAAGGTGGCCAGTGTGTAAGGCTGACGACCTACCAACCTTGTAGTGCTGAACGTCAAAAAAATCCGGGGCCTTAACCTGCCCAGAACCCCTTGGGCCACCTCGGCCTGTTGCGGGATGACCTTTACCTTTTTACCTATATTCAGCAGATGAAATGTATTTTATCTTATAATGCAATTTATTAACTGTTATTTATTTAATTCCTGACTTTCATCTGAGGTTATTAGTGTGTATTCTCACATCAGCTTCCATACCCTGCTCGTGGTCACAGGTTTTGATTTGAATTCTGGATATTTTGGAAAGTCATGGAGATGGAGGGTAAGACATTAAAGCAGTACACAATGGAGCTGAAACAAAATGAATTATGGGATATAAAACATTTCAAATTCTTTAGGCATTACTAGACAGCAAATGTGTGTGTCACTTAACCTTTAGCCACTGCTCATCCTTTATACAGGATGCTAGTACTGCTGTGACCGCCTCCCTTAAATCCAACCCCTCGTCCGTACCTCAGGGTATCATGGATTTGTACTCTACTCTACCCTGGGTCACGTGGGAGGCAGTGACAGTTGTGGAGGGCACTCAGTGATGAGGGTTGCTATGGCACATGCTGGCTAACGGGGCTCTGGTCTACCCAAGCCAAGATGAAAGGTATCATGCTGAAGGTTGCATGGCACTGGGGTAGAGACTGCAGTGTCATAAACGATCCCCTTGGGGAACCAGGCTGCACCCCACTGTATGTAGGCCTTCCATCCACATGGGGCTCCGTCGACAGTGACCAAATGATTTCCCTGTTTTTCATGGGAGGGCTCCTTGTTGGGGACTCTGACATACATAAATGAAGGAACAAATCATTGGCTCTGGAGATGAAACTTCTCTCTCCATAGGGACCCTGCTGGGGAACATGGAGGGGGGCTCATTTACCAGGGACTTTGACAGAAAGGTGCAGAAGAAAGCTCTGGAGATGGGTGTCTCTCTCTGTAGGGGCCCGTTGGGGAACCTAGGGAGTCCACTGACTAGGAATTTTAAGAGCTAGTTGGAGGGCTCCGGATAGGGGGCATCTCTTTTTGTGGGGCTCCTTCCTGGGACCCAGAAGGACATGGGGAGGAGGGCTCATGAGACAGACATCATTCTCCATGGGGGCCCTGCTGGGGAATTTAGTACGGGGCTCGTCTACTGGGCCTTGCAAAGGCTCTGGAGATGGGCACCTTTCTCCCTAGGGACCCTGTTAAGTATCATGAGGGATCCGTTCACCGGGAACTCTGAGAGATAGTTGAAATGGGCCTCTGGAAACTGGGCATCTCTCTCTATGGGAGCTTTGTTAGGGGAACCTGGAGGAGAGGCTCCTTGGCTAGGGGCCCTGAAGGTTATGAAAGGAAGGCTCTGGGGATGTGCATTTCTCTTCATGGGGGCTCAGTTGGGCAACCTGGAGTGGGCTCATCTACCGGGAACTTTGAGATATGGTTGAAAGGGGCTCTGGAGGTGGTCTCTCTCTGTGGGAGCTCTGTGAAGGGAACCTGGAGGAAGGGCTCCCTTGCTGGGGACCCTGAAGGTTATGTAGAAAAGGCTCGGGAGACAGGCATCTCTTTCCATAGGGACCCCATATGGGGAACCTGGAGGAGGGCTCATCTACCAGGGACTTTGATAACTGGATGAAGGGGGCTCTGGGGATGGAGCATCTCTCTTTGAAAAGGCTCCATGAAGGGGGCCTCGGGAGGGGGGGGGGGGGGGGGCTCCTTCACTGGGGACCCTGGAAGATATGTTAAGAAAGTCTCTGGATATGGGCATCTCTCTCCATGGGGGCCCCTTTCCATCTGAGGGGAACCTGGTATGTGGGGGG
>Ga0209628_10004376_pt1 | contig 10193 bp, 6 predicted proteins | sample TergutCu122P4_FD_187285 | JGI IMG/M metagenome (GOLD analysis project Ga0209628, IMG submission 187285) | Cubitermes ugandensis P4 segment gut microbial communities from Kakamega Forest, Kenya - Cu122 P4 (SPAdes) (version 2) | ecosystem: Host-associated > Arthropoda: Insects > Digestive system >... | reverse complement strand
GTCCTACTAGCAACGATGTTCAATTGTGGGTTCAGCTAAAAACAGTGAGAACATTTATCTGCTGACCGGCAATCGTCTGTTACGGATCACTCCGCTACGTGGACCCTGTTACAAGGGCACTAGACCGAAGAAGTCTTTAAACATTGATAATAAGAGGACACGCCGACCCCGGTGGTCTAAGGCGTGAGTCTGCGGTCGCATGCTTGCTAGAATTACGAGTTCGAATCCCGCCGAGGGCATGGATGTCTGTCTCATTTGGATGTTGTGTGTCAAGTAGAGATGTCTGTGACGGACCGATCATTCGTCCAGAGGAGTCCTACCAAGTGTGGTGTGTCTGACTGTGATATCGAAACGTCAACAATGAGGAGGCCAAGGCCCACTAGGGCTGTCTAGCCATAAAAAAGAGGACATACGCCCTAGGTCAGAACTGCGTTAGTTTCATATGTACGTGTGTCAGTATTGGACTGCTATTCTCAAAATTTATAAAACTGAAAATTCTACTTTCTACTTTCATTCGTAAAATTATTTTAAGAGCCTTAAGTATGATGTAGTACGCACACAACGTATGTATGTAGTACGCACACAACTTAAGCATGATGTATGCACACAACTTAAGTATGATGTAGTATGAAAACAACTTAGGTATGATGTAGTAAGCATACAAGTATGATGTAGTAAGCACACAACTTAAGTATGATGTGGTATGCACACAACTTAGGTATGATGTAGTATGCACATAACTTGAGTATGATGTATGCGCACAACTTGAGTATGTAGTATGCACACAACTTAGTTATGATGTAGTATGCACACAACTTAGTATGATGTAGTATGAACATAACTTAGGTATGATGTAGTATGAACACAACTTGAGTATGATGTAGTATGCACTCAAATTGAGTATGATGTTGTATGCACACAATTTAAGTATGATGTAGTATGCACACAACTTAAGTATGATGTAGTATGCACACATCTTAGTATGATGTAGTATGAACACAATGAGTATGATGTAGTATGCACTCAAATTAAGTATGATGTATGCACACAATTTAAGTATGATGTAGTATGCACACAACTTGAGTATGATGTAGTATGCACTCAACTTAAGTATGATGTAGTATGCACACAACTTCGGCCTAGTGCAAAACAGGACACAGATTTTAGTGCAGAATTTGCTTAACTTTGTTACAAGAAAACGTGACTACAATTTGTTTCAAAAACAAAATAATTAAATATTTTCTGTGTACTTCTAAACTTTTACTGTCATACTTAAGCAAATATCATATGTTTTAAAAAATCTTGCAGTATTTAGATGTGTCTCTTGGCGTGACTTATGTCTCGTGTATGTTTGCCATACAAAACGCAATGGCTTGGAATATATATTGTTTTCGCCCAATGTTACATGTGTTTGAATTGTTCTGAGTGCTGTTTATTTCAAGAGGGTAGCTCTCTTCCGAGTAAATGCTTGCTAGCCTGCATTGTGAAGTCAGCGAAAACAGTTCTGGAAAGCCGCCAGTGAGCCATCAATCTATGTCTGAAGAACATAGACACTGGCCACGTTGACCAGAAATCTCTTGCTCTCTTGCTCTCTTGCTCTCTTGCTCTCTTGCTTTCTTGCTCCGCGTTTCGTTACAGTTCCTGTCTTAAAATCTTACTTTCTTGGCTCATTATTTATCTTCTTGCGTTTTTTCCTATTCCTTTAACTGATTACTCTGTTGTTACATCGGCATCAGTCTCCATTTTTATATTAATTTACTTTATCTGAAAAATTGCCTGTGTTTTATTCAAAGTTAAATATTATTCTACTGCTAGGTTTATTTTGTACGGTTATTGATTAATGCGAATGAAATGCTAATAATAACACGAAGAGAAAGCGTTGAATATTAAAAACTGTTAAATAGTGGAAACATAGATTTTTGAAGTCTGACGTTCCTTACTCTCCTTTCATCCTAATAAAATGAACGATTTGGATACTCAATTCCAATTCCAACTCACACTAAACTAACTGCAAGTTAGTCTGTCCGTTTTAGGGACAAGCACCCTCCCCCCCCCCGAATAATCATGACCAGATCTTTTTGTGTAGTCAGTCCCCTTACAAATGCGTCATAGTCTTGGGAGGTTTCTCTGTCAGTAGGAAGAGGCTTCGTTAAACTCTGTGTCTTGGTCTGTGTCAGAGAGAATTAACTTGAATTATACCTAAGCATTAGAGTCGTACCGTTCAGTGGAGACATTACGTGTCCTTAAATATATACCTGTCAATTCTACTGGTAATTAACCTGTGCTTTGTAATTATACGAAACCTAGATAAATCCTGTGGTCAGAGGTTTAGTGTTTTTCTGTATTGAACCTGGTGGTACACAGATTAACAGCGGCTTCTGAAGGGTTAACAAATATTACATCCCTCTATGTTATCTGTCCAGTGATGTGTATAATACAGGGTTTGTTAGCTGACATAGATTCAGCCCATATTATCTACCTCAACGTTCTCTATTATGCGTATAATGAGAGGTATCACATATTAAATTGGGTGTTAAAATGACCTCCTTCAACTCTCAGACTTGCCGAAATTGTGATGAACACATTTTAAAAAAATATTTGAATTTCTTGTCTGAAATTTATCGATATTCAGCATTTGATGATTTCCTTAAAGCCTGTCTCTTTGTGTTTAATTGTGTATAAATATAATCAGTTTCCTCGAAAGAACATATCCTGTTCGCCTCCACTTCTGTAACAAAAACCTGTTTGAAACTTGTTCATATATTGAAGTATTTATGATTTCGATAGAAATATGAAACACAAGGAAACCCACTACAGAATTAATACTTCTTATGCATATTTCGACACTCAGCACACTTTGTGTTACACTGTACACGCACTTCATGAAAGCAAACAACAAATCATTGCTCTTGCGCGCAGCTTTTGAAATTGGACTGTTGAGAAGTTCTGTCTGTTTGTGTGAATAGGCCTTTATTTTCTGCTACGTAACGGAACACGCGATGACTAAACTACCGGAAATGAGTCATACACAGGTGATAAGATAGCCTCTGCCTAGGACCACTATTAAAGGTATTTCAGGTACAAAATTACACGTCGTGGTCATTTAACAGCAGTGTATTTGCAGGTTATGATCTGGCTGCGTTGCAACAATGTACATGGTGAGGCATAAGTCGTTTAACACCACGGGTGAGGCATAAGTCGGTTAACACCCTTTTATCCCACGAACGGCTTGTCGTTCGTGGGATAAAGGAGTGTTAACCGACTTATGCCTCACCCGGGATGTTAAACGACTTATGCCTCACCTGTATATTTATCACTAGTTACCAACTGGATGGGAGATATGCCACCATCTTGAATGGTTGAAATGGTTTGTAGTTTAACTTAATCTGGCAAATATAACGGCATTACGAGTTTTTACAAAGGTACCAACATTTCGAATTTACCTTCTAATTTCTTTGAACCAGAAAGGTCGGTTAGCTTGAAAATTAGATGGTGCAAATGTTTCCAGTTTTTATGTTCGCAGTTTCGGTTTTAGGTGTATGACTGAGAATTTAAATCGGAAACTTGTATATGTTTTAACTTTATATGCAATACGGACAGAAGAATGTCTCCCTTGCTACGAGGAAAAAGGTATTAATAGTGAGCTATCAAAAGAACATATGAACTCCTTCTTCGTGTGGCAGATGGCTCACTATCAATTTTCACTCTCATTCAACTGGTCACCCAATTGCATTAGCCACTCCGCTTCCTCTCGACGCGTCGCCCGAGGCTCTAATTTTAAAATCTCGGGCGCCAGGTGAGGTTTTACACAAAATTCACTGAAGCGGTTAACGTTTCTATTCCCTTCATCCAAAATGGAATAGCAGAAACTTTGAAATCAGTGCTGGTACAATGTACAGTACATAAGTAAACTGTATCATAAGGTAATAATTTTATAAATTAAGTAATCTTGAATATCTACTTTATTTTCTCCAACACTTTCCAGTTATAATGGTAATTTATATCTAACTTTCAGGAAAAATATAGTGCATCATTTGATAGTTTATTAATATTTTGAAATTGCGACTAAAGAAAATCACAAGTGTGAGGGAAAGGTATTAAAATAGAAATGTTTTCTGAAATAGTTGGAAGTGTTACAAAGAACATGTCTTGGTACAATTGTTACAATTCAAAATTATAATCACGCGGAAGCTAATGCTTTGTGCCACTCATTTTGTCCTTCTACCTGAAACGTAGTTATTAAATTGATCTCTCATTTAGCACAGATATAAAACTTGATTTCTAAACCCACAGAAAGAAAGTAAATTAAGGATAACTGGAAATAGGGCGACGGGGAGAAATTTTGCGTGTGAGACGAAGAGGGGATGAAGATGAGGATGAAGAGGAGGATGAAGAAAATTCTAGATAATTTGGAAGTACAAAATTCGTGCTTGTTAAACGATGAATCGTGTCATTCCTAACAATCCAGTGTTGACAATCTGAGTGGAACGTGTAGCAATCGTGAGAGATGAGAAATCTATGTGTCACTCCTGTCGATCTGCATTGCACAGATCGATTGAAAGTCCTACAGTTAGATGGATAATTGCAAAATAAATCTTAAAGGAGTGGCGTGTGGCGATCTGGAATAGGTTGATCTGACTCAGGATACATTTCCTGTCGCGAGCTCTGAAGATGGAGACAGAAAGTTTCTTCTGAACATAATTAAAGGGCGTCACATTACAGCAGACGATATTCACAGTAGTTAAGGTTTGGTTACCATAAAAATGGAGAATTTTTAAAAAACTATCAGCTTCTCAATTAAGAACACTCAATGAAATTACTTAAGGCAGACGCTTCATACTGTCGTGCATCCTAAACCATCCATTTAAAGGATTTAATATTCAGTATGAATAAGCCAGGTTATTCATTGTTATGTGGAAATAAAAGCAGGGTTAGGACTGATTTAATGTCATGTTTATTTAATTACTGATGCAGCATTCAACACAACCATGCGTCTTTATAATGAAACAAATGTAACATTGTTTGTGAGCTTTGATAATGTTTTGGATATTGTCCATATTTTTCGGTTCATTACACCATGATATTGCGAAAACTCTTTGTGTTTTCAACTACAGATGGAAAATGGAGATAAAAGGGCCTTAGCCTTTTGGGTCCTAAAAATGAACATTCTGTATTTTAGGATCAAAGATTAAACAAGCTTATCACGATATACAGGATTCTTTATATTAAATGATTTACCGAAATATATCAGCAGCCATCACAGCTGCAAAACGCCCGTGGAAACACCCTGCACTATATTCGAATTCTTTAATTTTAACGTAAAATTCCGTTACGTACCATTTTTGACCAGAGATTTAGAAAGTAATATTTCTTATTGTTCAGATGTATGGAAAGCCATCAACGTACGTAATGGTCATATGAGGACGGCCTAGACAACCATACAGACTTTTTACCGACAGGCTGAAACCAACAGACCGGTCTAACTGCGCACAGTAATATTTTTTTTTACCATGGCGCAACAGTCTTAGCGGGCCAGGGCCACCTCATTGTCGAGGATTCACGATCACACTCAGACACACTACACTCGGTAGGACTCCTCTGGACGAATGATCAGCCCGTCCCAGAGAACTCTACCTGACAACATACTACAGTCACAAAAGACAAATATCCATGTCTCCGGCGAGATTCGAACTCACAATCCTAGCAAGCGATCGACTGCAGACCCACGTCTTAGACGGCGCGGCCACTGGGATCGGCACGCAAGTAATATTGGTGTTGTTGTATTGTGACATATGGGAAATGAGCAATTTAAATTAATTTTGTACGGATTGACATGAAAAATAGTGACCGGATGATGAAGATGAAGACGTTTCTTTATTAAAGTGTCTTTTGTGATGTGGCAAAGAACAGATAAAAAAGAGTGAGCCAGATATTTGCTCTAGTCATATTCACCCGTCAAGTGCACTGCAGAGTGGATTGTATTCCAATCTAAAACCAGTCGGGTTTTCAACATTTTCATCAATCATATTTTAGGTTAAACTCAGAGGGAACTCGTAGCGATCTTCTTCCACACTGACCCTTCCACATTCTATGCCTGCCAGCTGTCCGCATTCTCTAATACCCTTCCTGTTCGCACTTTCTCTCACTTTGTCTAACTCGATCTCTTTTACAGTTCTCGTTCCTGTCCGACACTTCGTTAAATTGTTTGATCGATTATGTTTTGTAGTGGGTATTTCGGGATCATCTTCCTGGCACCAAGAGGCACAGATTGACCTTAGACACAAGAACTGAATACCAAAATGGCGATACATGCACGGTATAGCACACTGCTTCGTGTATTAATTCTGTTCATATTCCGCTTGTGCCAAAAAGAAAAATGATTTCCAAACAGACATATATTTCTGTAGAATTTTTTTTCTTATGAGAAACGGTAATGCAGCCAGAAAGAGCACTTTTAACGTAATACCAATAATTTTTCGTACGGTACGTAATGAAACAAATAGGACTTTGTGGAGGAGGAGGTGACTGCAGCTTTTGGGAGGATTGGTTATATCTCCGTTAATATATTTACAATTCTGCGGGTTTCATATCTGGAAAATCGTGGTTTCCTTCCTGACAAAGGCAGAAATTTTTCTTTTTTATCAATCCGCTATCAAGGGGTTGTCGGGGCTTTTACCCTCCCTAGTAACGCCTCAAGCGCGTGAAGATGGTCAATCACACCCATCTAGTGTTGAGATTAAGATTTCGTGGAGCTGAACCTCATTATCCCAAAACCATTTCATGTGCTTGTGTTTAATGAAACACAAGCACAAGTTTACCTTTATTATTATTATTATGATCACTAACAGTTTATTTTACATTTATTGCAATTGTGTGTAATGCCTTTCGTCTTATTCCTGTGAACTTTAATTCCAGTTTAAATACAACAGTAGCGCTTAATTTTTGTTTTTTCTTAGGCCTTGACTTTGTGTGTTTGCTGCCCCTTTTTACTCTCATTATCTTTGCACTCAACTGTTTTACTTTGTAGTCGCTGTGTAAATAAATAAATAAATAATTGAAACTGAAATAAAATATATGTTATCATTAGATTATGTAGACATAGACTTCGGTGAACGAGAAACAATTAAGACCTTAATTATTTGGGAACACGCTATGATATATGCTTTTGTTATTTAAGGCTAATTATTTAGTTCAAGCAGAGCGACCATTCTTCAGAATCTAAGAACTTATTAGCGGGTCAAAGAATTCACCAGGTTTTGTGGAACGTGGCACGTCATTTACTTTGCTCACGACAGGCCTATGGTTCATTTCTGTCCTCGTCCTGATTAATTCAATCCACACAGTCACTTTATTTCTATATCGATGTTAATACCTATCGTGCCATTTATGCCTATGTCTCTCAAGTTTTCTCTTATCCCGACAAATAATTTTATGCAATTTTATTTCCTGCCAAGCGTGCTATATTCCAAGACAGTCCCCTTCTCCTTCACTGGATTCTCTAATCATGTCGCAATCAAGTGCACAAATGACTCAAATAGCTCATTCCTTTCTGTCAGGCCAAAACACATTTTCCTCGTCACTCTGTTCTCCAACTCTTCCAATCTACTTCCTGCTTTGCAACTCGTGTTACTTGGATCAGACATTTTATGGAATATTCAGCATGCTTGGTACACCTTGCGTCACTCACTGCCAGACAAATAGTTTCGACGTTTAACTTATTATTACTGTCAGTGTATATTTGTGCTAAAATAACTAATGTTCCGCAAAAGGTCACTGTTTTTATCTTCGTATGAAATTGTTCTTGTTTGTCATTCTCAGTCGGATATTATTAGAGTAATCGAAGTTAAGCATTCTGTTCGATTGAAATTGGCCCTTTTATTATAACTAACGCTGTTGTTTATAGTTCAACAAAGCACAATTTAAATATTGAAAACGTAATATAAATGTACTTTGCCTTTACGGCATTCGTTAATTTTTACAATAAATATTCAAAACCTGTATTTATGTTTACTCGATTTCTAAATTTGTTATTGTCTACCCAATCGAAAATACTTTTTTTTCTTAATCACCATTGCACTGATTTTGTTTACTGTGTTGTGTACAAACTGTTGTAAGTCTTTCTAATAAAGACAGAAAATATCAGTTTCATAAGAAGAACCAGATAGTAATTTTAGTATTTTTCTGCAAAAATGTAAGTTGGTTTGGCGTAAATAGGAACTAAATCTGACACGAATTCAAGCTTCGAAACACACATTTTTGGTAGTGATCGACATATCGTGCATCAATCCTGTGTGCCATTGTAGTAGTTTTCTGACACCCCCTCCAATTTAGATATGGAATACGTACTTATGGACTATAACACATTCTATTTTAGCAGATAGTCACAAACGTTTCGGAGTCAGTGGCTGTTTCTATTCACAAGGTAGAAGTTACTTACAGGCAAACAATAATATTTTTCATTCTCTATTCCGAGAGTGCAAATTTGGATTTCTGGAAACTGCTAAAGGTTAAATGTGAAAATAATCATGTCCAGCGTAGTCCCATCCTGGTTTTGGTGGCAGCAGATGTATTTCAACGTGCAACTAAATAGCAACTGTTCCGACTTTGCACTTCGAAGTACGAACGAAGTTATGCAATTATGACTATATCATTTCCACGCATTTTGTTTCGACTACGAAATATTTAATGATATTTTAATTGAAACAATCTCGTTACTTAAGATCACATGTATTCAGTTGTATTATTATTATTATTGTTCCATGAAAGTAACTCCAAATATCCACCAATGCATATCTCAAGCCATACAGAACATTTTCTGTGAACCTTTCCCAACAACATATATTTCATTCTTCACTTCATAAACTTGGTAATAATCTGCATACATTAAGCTAGTCTTTGATAACAGTACATATATAACTTTTCTATCAAGGCATAAACATTGTTATTGTGAGACAAAGGAAGTTGTGCTTTGGGTTTTAAGACATCAGAGACAAGTAGCTGAGGAAGTATCTTTACTTTGTTAAAGTAAACTTTTGTCACGTGTTGGTGTGTGACCGTAATATAAAGTATGACCTCTTCATAAGAATGCTTTGAGAAAATGTGTACAAACACGCGCAGACTAAACTCGCAGGAATTTCAGGTGAACAGTGTATGAAAGAAAGAATTCGAAAATGGAGCGGGAAAAAGAAAGAAAATGAAAGACAGGAAGAAGAAAAGAATAAAGCAATTAAAAAAATAATAAATTAATGTGTCTTTACACACTAAGACGGCTTTTCTAGAAGAAGCAGATAAAGTTAGCACTGTTTATAGAAGTCGTGAAAATCGAGTCTGATTAAGGAATCTGTTATTGAAAGATAATTACAGTGTTTCGAACTACATCATTAATACATTAGAACGCCAGAAATAATTAAACAGGTTGTGAGTGGGTGTAAGAGAAAGGCAAGACTTTACTGTGAGATTTTGTTTATTCTTATTTCCTTCAGGATTTCCTGCATAACATCCGGTCTTCTGTAATTGTACTTTAGTGAACACCACCAAAAAACGCTCTCAGTATCCAAGTTAAATTACTGTGATCAGTAAAAGATATTTTTTCGGGCCACGCTTCATAGCTTTTAAACCTTCTCCTGTGAAGTCAACCCGAACCACAAATCTAATTGTCTATTGCTAGTAAGTGAAATTAATTATTCATTGAATTAATGAATTAATTAGTCAATCACTCAATGAATGCGTTCTCTTCAATTTATTAGTGTACAGAAAATTTATTCTACAGCGAGTTCATAAATAGGTTCGGTATAATTATGGCTTATGTGACACGTCTGAGAGATTTGTTATCTCACCCAAGCTACTAGGCACAACTGTAATTGTCACTGTGATCTGTATTGTGTATGTTGTAATTGAGTAGTCCGTAGAACATAAGCCTGTAGCTGTACTGTATTAATTACTAAAGTTATTCTAAATATGTGAAGAGTGCAGGTAATATAGAATAAATAGTGTAGAAGTAACACTACAGTTTTCTTCTTTTCTTATTTCTCTTGAAGTGGTTACTATTTGTAAACTGGCGTTCAGCACGTACGGATCTGAACCACGACTTTTGTACCTCTGTTTTGAACAATAGGCTAATAACTTGTCTTAGACAGAATGCGTTTGGTAGGTTTACTTGTACAAGGTGGTTCAAATATGACCGGGACTGATTT
>Ga0209628_10004375_pt1 | contig 10193 bp, 2 predicted proteins | sample TergutCu122P4_FD_187285 | JGI IMG/M metagenome (GOLD analysis project Ga0209628, IMG submission 187285) | Cubitermes ugandensis P4 segment gut microbial communities from Kakamega Forest, Kenya - Cu122 P4 (SPAdes) (version 2) | ecosystem: Host-associated > Arthropoda: Insects > Digestive system >... | reverse complement strand
TGCATCTAGTTGGTTCATCTGTATTACTTTACCTAATTGATGATGCACGGTCAAACAAAAATCAAGTAAACATATATATACATTTTTTTATTGTATGTCTAATCACAGCAGCTGTTACTGAAGCATTATTAAAAATGAGGTCTGCATCTGCTGGGAGTCCATTTTTCCCCCTGATCTTCAGCTTAACTTTATTTCATAGTAGAGTCTTGTGGTGCCAACCTCCAGCTTAAGCAGCGCTTGCACCTTCTGAAAATACTTTTGACACACATCAAAGCTCATTCTTGTCTTGAAAATATTTGCAGTTTCTCTTTGAATGTTGTCCTCTAGTTCTTACAGAGAAAGTGGGTTGTCCTACACTTTTTCTCTCCCTGTGCTCGGAGTAGTCGTGTTGTACCAAGTTTTCCTATAAAACTTTGAATCGCAGATACTGGTACATAAGGCAGGCGTTAAAGTAGACTATTTGTCTTCATTCTCTGATGTTGCTGCATACTCGCTGTCATCACAGCTGAGTGAAAGGCTGCTGCCAAAATCTTTTTATTTACAGTGTTTGAGAGAGTATGAAGATCATTTAGTAATTTTAATATTTTGTTTCTGTGATGGGATGTGGAACTTTAATGTATTTTTTTCTGCAATGACCCCTGTTCCTTTTCTTTTTTCATTCTGCTCTTTCCTTTTTCTGAGAATTCTGCTTGGTTATAATTTGGTATAAATGAAACCTCTGTTGCTAGTTATCCTGGTGTCCAATCTTAGGTACAGACACTCATTTATAAAACAAAACTTCTAGACAGTGTCTGATATAAAAGCAGACACATCTGAGCAGGAATGAATATTTTCTAAAATATTTCAGCGTATCTTTAAAAAGACATGGCAGATATTGGTTTTGTGTTGAAGTTTAATTTTCATATCTTCAGCCCTCAAAATAAGTGAGATTCTATTAATTCCCCTGTGTCACAGTATGCATGTCAGCTGTAAGAGCAAGAACTGAATATATCTCGATTTAGCTGCCCAATTCCTACCTGGAATATTATGAATAAAGGAAACATTTAGCCATTTAACATGTCAAAATATGGTTCCTTGATGGTTGTAATGCACTTGTTTGCAAACTTGTACACTGTTGTGTTCTGAGAATTTGTATTATACTGTAGTTACACTTGCATTTCACCTCCACAGTCCTATTGCCATAACAGTGTAACTAAACTGATTGAAATCTTAGGGACAAAATAGGGGAGGAAGGTTGTGTAAATATAAATGGGCGATAGAAGATTTGGAATGTACTTAAGACAAAGTATTTGGAATGTACAAAATAAAACACTGAATAACTGTTTGAATTTGTATGAAGTTGATTACTAAAATAATTTAGAGGAGATATGTTTAGCTTCTAAAAAGTATCTATGCATGTGGACACATTTTAAAAATATTCACATTCATGCTGTGAATAAATCCATTGATTAAAGACACAAGTATCAAGTGTTCTTTCATTGGAGTATATTATCAAGTAGAGTAAAGAGACAAGTCTTTTAAAATAATACGGGATTTCCTGTTTGTAATGCTGTGAGTGAAGGGACTGTGGAGGCACAATTTTATGAAATTTGTATGACCTCACTTTATTACTTTTGGGATGTGTGGTAATGATGGGCTAGTGATCCTATGTTCAAAATGTATTTGTGAGTCAATTGTCCTCCCATGATGAAGGTGGAAGTGTGATGGAAACAGGATCTGACATTTAAGTGAAGAATGAGCTGTAAAGTGAGAGACTTATAACAGGTATTTTACAGTTAAGAACATAGTTGCTGAAAGTGTTAAAAGAAAGAAAAAGAAGAAGAAAGTTATTGTCTTTACAGTTTCTGGGAGTATGTTTAAAGGAGTTTGGAAATGAAGAAACATATTTTTTCAGTTGTTTGGCAGTAATAATTAAGTTTGGTTGCAATTGGCAGAATGGTGCTGTTATATGTATTTTGTATTTCATGTAATGTGAAAAACAAGTAAAATATCATGAAAAAAATAATGAGAGGGACAGCTATTGCCATCTAGATGTACAGGAATGTCTCTTATTGTAATCTAGGTGGCACTGGCAGTAACATATCTGCAACATCAGACAAAACAATAGATTAACATGCTTAAAAACAGGTTAATGGGGTTGTGTGTATGAGTGTAGAAAGAAAACTTGGAAAAATCTTCATTTGTTTCTTTAGCAAGTACACTGCCATTTTCCCCCACTAAAGGTGGAAAGCTAAATATCACCTTCATTATCAAGGTGAGCATAGAAATAATTACATTAAAAATTAAAAAAAAAACCACTCTCTTATTACAGGTATTAAAAATAAAACAGTTGAGGTGGGATTTCTGTTTTTATTATTATAACTATGATTAATTATTGATTATTCTTCTGAATAGTGTGTGTTAGAAAGTACTGGAGATGTTATATAAACTGAAACAACATTTTCTTGTTAAAAAAATCTTACAGACTTATACACTTGAATTATTTTGTACATTAATAGAATCTCCCTCTGTTTGGTAACATTGCTCTAACACTATAAGTCAATGCACAGGAAAAGAATTTGAAACTTTTCCTGTCACCCTGAATATGTTTCTGTTCTCTGAGCAGATCTGGAGCAGGTGTAAATTTAATTTCCATTACAGAAAATTTGTTCTTGCATTTTCCATATACAAGTGACCCCTGCTTAATGCAGTGAAATCTCTTTTCCAGCAGACACTCACTTCGTAAGTGGATTCAATGGTAATCAGGAGTATTATATATTTTAATGAGATGAGGTGTAGGCTGGTATCCCAAGACACCCAAATAATTTCAAGTCATAAAATATAAATGTAGGTACACAGAATAACATGGCTTGCCCTTGAAAGATTTTTTTCTTGGTATCCAAAATTTATCTGTGACACTCAAGTAACATTTCACAACCATGTATAGCACTCATATGAAGCCATTGTGATGTTTTGATAGTCATGCACTGGCAGTGCAATCAGAGGGCCTTTTCGTTGACATTAGTCAGTGGTCGTGGATGGACACTCAGGTCCTTCCTTTTCAGCAAAAGTTAATTGACAGTCTATCAAGTTGCTGTTGCAGTGCGTGGTTTTTAAAAGGTTTGCCATGGGAGGCCAGCAGTTTCTCTACATCATCTGCACCATTTCCCTCGAAACCTATTGTTGACAGTGTAGCTGATTTTTCTAGTAGCATTAGGTGGCTCCTTCTCAAAGCCTGGGATACTCCACTCTGTCCTGCCCATCAGTCTTCTTGAGTTGTAGACTTTAAAGTTCGTGCCCTGATCAGTGGTCTGCAGAAGAGTAAGTGGCTTTGAATCCTTGGAAATAAATGTATGCAGCATGGCATCCATTTCTGGAATAGCCTGGTTACATTAATGTTAAAAATTAAAATTTGCAGGAAAATTCCTTCCACAATTTCACAGAACTTATACGCATAACTTTCTCTGCTCTCTTTGTTCTGCTTGTAGGTAACCTGGAGCAATCGTGCTGCTGTTTATGTGCCATACAAGTTTCCATATGAGATTTTCTGATGAATAATTTTGTTTTTATTGATTTACATACTCATAGGTTTAAAATTCTAGTTCAGATGTCTCCATATACATATTAAATTCTGCATTTCAGGTATTAATGAACTCTTTTTAAGTGTGATTTTAGTAGGCATTGATGCTGTAGCATTTTCACTTTCATTCCATTATTTCTGTAACTTTTGTTGTTCTCAGTGTAGACTACACCACACTGTAATATCTTCCTACTTCTGCTACGCCAGTGTTTGCATTTTTTCCGTAAGTCATTTTTAATTTTGTTTTCAAATTCACAATGTTGCATGTTTTCCTGGCTTCCACAGTTATCAGTACTTTTTCTAAGGGTAAAATTAATTTTTAAACCAAGAATCACCTCGCATCCCAGTAAGAAGGTTCATACAGAGATGACTGAGGAGATGCTGCATGTTCTTCAGTCAATATTTGCTGAGGTTTGTCTGAGAGAGCATTGTATTATGGGCAGACTGCTTCACTGGGTGTGCTGCATTTATAATAAGCATAAGAAATTTTGAGATTAAAATTTGAATATTTGTTACTATATGCTATGTAGCAGCGTAAGCCAGTCACATTAAACAGGGGTCACCTGTACCAAAATATGACCAGTATCTCCTCTGTTCCCTACTCCCACATTGTTTTGCGTCTTTTAATGCAAAATATCAACTTTTGGTTTGGAGTTAGTAAAACTGCAATAGGTTCAGCATTAAACACTCCCATGGAATGCAGTCTACTGTAACTTAACTACAGATTACCAATGCAGTATGTGCAGCATCCTTCACAGTGAGAAGAATGTATGTGCCAGGATCCTACTAAGAAGGCACATGGGGAGAAAGGTAAATCCACTGCCTATGAATGTCATGTGATTTGTCAGTAAAATAACTGATTAACGAAATTCTGAAGCAGCTGTTAAAAGTTAATCATACCCAATATTTCATTACACATAAACATTTAAGCATTTTTTAAATTGATTTCCTGAGCAACGATCTGTGAAACTTCCCAAAGCATGTATGTGAATATCTTCAAAATTTTGTTAGCTCTCTAGGTGATAAATATGACACATTCAAAAGTTTGTGTTGTGTATTGAGCTGTGTAGAAGTATGTCGCCAAACAGCAGAAAAACAGGCATATGAAGTTACAAAAATGACCACATGCAAATTCTTCAAGTAAGCTTAAAAGTTGGGCACATGTAGCATCCTACATGTTCCATTCTGCATTGTTTATCTCACATAGAATATCCAGAGATTTAAAACTGTTTTTGCATTTCAACACAATGGCTCATTTCAAGTTAATGGCAGAATAGACTGATGCAGGTGCCCAAATCTCACATGACTGGCAGATCTGGTGAGCATACCTTAAGTCTTTTGATTTAAATCATTCTCTCATTACTTCCATTGCCATGAATTTGGTATTTTATCATGTCACTTGCAGCTGCATGAATGATATTGCAGTTACATGAATCTTTGATAGGAATATTTCAGTCTGATTAAGGTTATGTAACAGAAAAATGCCAAGAAGCAGGTGCAGACAAAAATGTAAAAATATTTGGCTGAAGGTGGTTACATACTGAGGAATATAACATTTTACACAAACAGCGCATAAATACTTTGGTTAGAAAACCTGGATGGAAATTCCTTGGAAAGCCTGGGCATATGTAGAGGGATAAGTGCTAAAAGTATAACAACTACCATTCTTGAAACATACTATTTAAATGTTTTAACTATGTTTAAACAATAATTCCAGCCTATCTGCAGACTGCATACTGTGGTTTGAGAAATACATTCTGGTCTGATCTCACAGAAGGTCATTACTTTTGTGGAGCTGAGCTCCTCTCATGAATCACGTCTTTGGACTAGCTTCAACAAGGAGATATTCTTACAGTAAATCTTATGGGCAATTACATGCAAATGAAGGAACACCAGCCATATGTGCATTATATCAACTGTGGTAAAGGAGGGGCAAGGGGATTAAAGAGGGTAACCAGGAAATAGCAACAACCTGACAAATTGTTAAAACATGTGATTTTTATTTGTAAAATTGATTCTTTACATCACACTGTGATGATCATGATGCTGTGTATACACGTAACACGTGGTGTCTTCAGTGGCATAATCTTCTCACCTGTTAAAGAGTAATTTTGGAGGAGGTTCCAACAACAAGTACTAGAATCCCCCTTTTCAGTGGTTATATAACAATGACTGCATCCCAAAGGAGTCTCAAAGAAATTACTTTAGCTCTGATATGCTACTTTGCCCTGAACTGAGGAATACCTGACCTTTTGATAGGTAATTAATTCCTAGTTCTAGATTTGGTCATAATCATACAATAATACAAAGTGTAGGCCTCCAAAGGTCCACCCAATTTAAAAGTTGGGAACCTTGGCCTAGAATATGCCTTTATGCAAGTTTCTAGAATACCAAAATAATTACATAATGATAATGAGATCTTAAGTTAAGGCACCTCCGTTGTGTATGTAACATTACATGTAGGCAAGGTAGTCAAACACAACAATGTATTTTAACTTATATATCAGTAGAACTTCATGTTTCGGCCCATATAGAGGCCATCATCAGGTTCAATATTGCTAGCTAAGAGTTCAGTATGACTTATGGAGGTGGGGGGCCAGATGCTGAGGTCTCATAATCTGGCATATAGTAGTACGGATAGATATACACAGAAAATGACATATATAGAAAAAAATAACATATATACAGAAAATAAGTAAGATCCGTGGCTCGGAGAGCCAGGTAGGGTGTCGGTTATGTGCAAGTTACGCAGGGGTCAACGCTGTGTATCGGCTGCCTGGCTATGTTGGTGTCCCATCTGTTGGTGGGTTGCCGGTGGCATCGAGATATATGTGGCTTGGCCACGTGTGTAGCGGTCTGCTGATTATTGCGGTGGTCTCCGGGTTGGTGTTTGTTTGTAGTTTGTAGTTATCTTGTGTTTGGTTTAGATACATGCTGCGGTGTAGATAAAGTTATTATCACTCGCTTGTCTAGCACCACTTTTCATGATCACTGGAGACATTTCTCAATTATAACCTCAACAAATAGTGAAGAACTTGGCTACTCTGACACATCTTCCTACACATGATTGAAGAAATTTATATTAAGTAGAGATAATTATATTTCTTCCCACTATGGGCTAGTACGCCATCATGATACTGGCAACCTGTTGGTTCTAGGCAATGCTTCTCAGTGCCTCATTGTGTGTTCCATGAGTAAGGTAGGCAGTTGCTTCCGTGCTTAAGCAATATGCCATGACAGAATACGAGGAACTGCAGGTGCAGCTCCAAGCAATATATGGAGTTGAGTGGTCCACTTCATGGCCCAGCTAATTGACACGGGGCTGGACCCCATTGAGCAGGATGCTGGATGAGCCTCACACCTCTTCTGGGTACCTCACAAAAGAGAATCTCACTCCTGTTGGTAACTAATAGTTCTTTGGTCACCTACAGAGGCATTCCAGCTCCAGTTGTTGCATAACAGAATGCTTCAACACATGCGTGACTTTAAAATCGTACATTAGTCCAGGATCATCTGCCAGTTACCAACTTACTACAAACCTTTGAAACACCAAGTCAGTACTTCTGAAGTGAAATTTTAGTACAACATACATTTCTTGCTATGCAAATTCCATTATAAGGTAGTATGTATGATGTTATGTTGGATCAGGGTTGCCAAATGAAGACTGATGATACACTGGGTTTAAAAAATGACATAATCAGCTATCAGTTTTCATATTAATGACAGGAACTTCACTATAAGAAAATGTATCAAGGTTAGGGTTTGGGGTTTGACTTCAGTGACAATTTTATGTTGTTGAAAAGAAATAATCCATGGAGGTTAGGCCTTTAGTCATTTGATTACAAAAACATTATTCTTTCAGCTTTTTCTGTTCTGACACATATTTACGGGACCAATTTTAGGCTTCGAGGTTTCATTTTATAGACAGACATAGGAAGGCTACCTATTCAGGTTTCAATTTAGTCACAGAATGGGGCATAGGCTTTCAATTTTGATTTTACAAATAGAAACTTAAGCTTTCTGGTTTCACTCTATCGAAACAAACATCACGCCAACAAAAATAATTTCAGCACGAAGGTTAGGCTTTCAAATTTTCTTTTCACTGACAGATACCCCGGGAGGAGGGCTGTTCAGGTTTGAATTTAGTCATTTGACCGCCTCTCCATACAACATTTAGTTTTTCTGACAAGTTGGTGTGGCGTGGTAATTGTTTTATGACACGTTCAACATCCTTTGCAGTCGTACCATCCAGGGTTTACTGAATGCGAAAAGATTCAATTCCACTCCATTCTATTCTACAAAACGGAAATTAGACTGTTCATTTTACATTTACGTGACAAACTGGGAGCGTTCAGATTTCTTTTTATTCACACTCATGATTGTTAGCTATTCCGGTTCATTTCGGTGACAAACTTTCGGATGGTACAATTCGTATTAGTAATACATTTTATGACTGGAGACAACTACGTACGCTACATCTACCACCCTCAACCATTTAACCTTCACCGTAGCGGGGTTGGGGCCGCTTTCTATGCAAATGTAAGGTGGTTATTAAACTGTGGTTAGGATATGGAATAGTACTTTCTTGGGATGAGAAGGGGATGGGCGTGCAGGTTCATATCTCTGTTGGTGATACAGCAATATATACCGTACTGACATTAGATTTAAATTTTATCTTTCGTTGACAGAAGTCACGTATACACGACAACGGGTAACTTGATACCGAAGGTTATCGGGGTTAGTTTCATGTATGTGTTGGTTACGTTCGCCATCGTCCAGATTTTGCGCCGCTAACTTTACCGGCAAATATACATAAATGTAAGTACTTTACAGTTAGTTTCCTTAAAACACAGAGATAATAGTTTGACGTCACCGAACATTTACGAATAATTCTGGGTTTTGCATATCATGGGTGTGCAATACCGCCTTTTGGTTTGCTTAATAGGTAAGTTTCACCCTTTCACAGGCCACGAAGGCCCTTAGGGAGAGTAGAGTTATAGCTCTACTTTATTTTAGACCTCGGCACTAGAAGGGGGTGAGGGGTCAGCGTCACGCCACGGCAGCACCTTACCCTCCGGAAAGAACCGGTACCCATTGTACAGGAGGCCGGTCTGGACTGGTGCGGAAAATCTCGCCCCACCGGGATTCGATCCCGGGACCGTCCAGCCCGTAGGCAGTCGCTATACCGACTACGCTACCCGGCCCACTGGTTTGCTTAATAATGTGCACATTTCCCTGCCGTCGTTTTGTAGTCAGAACTGCTTTTCGTTTAAAAGAAATGCTGCATGCTTTTTTCCACCTCTTCCCCCCTCAAATCCAAAGGGGAAGTCCCAATGGTTACGAACTGGGGATCTACAACAGGCTGGCTTCGTACCAAGGAGGAAATATGCAGCAGTTGCAGCTCTGGCCCTTGTGCACTGTAGGAGGAGGTGTGTAACACGGATTTGTTCATAACGCTGCCGTTCGGCTTCCCTGTTTATAATTGGGTAGATTCATAGATAAATGATCTCTGAGCAGACCGCACAGTGTGTGATTTTAAAGTTATCCATTCCATGAATTTTTTATATCAGCACAAATCATTTTTTTACCAACTAAATGCACGTTATTAATTAGCACAAACATTAAATGAGCTTCTTCATATCTTTTGTTACATGTGTACCATCTTCAGGGAGAACATAATGCCACTTCATAAAAAATCAAATGCTGTTGTGAAGCTGTTATTTATGGGTTCCTTTTTCTGTAGCAGCATTGTTGGTGACATTCATTATATGTAAGAGGCACAACTATGTGTTTTAAAACTTGTGGTTGCACTGTTTTCTTTTTGTTAAAAGAGATGTACGCAGAGTAGAAATTATTAATCTTGTGTTTGGCCAAGTACGCTTCTGTGAGTGTGGCAATATGTGTTCCATTTGGCAGTATATATCACAATCCAAAGTGAACTGGGTCCCTGTGTTTGTGATGTGTCTTGTATCAGAGCCAATAAGACTGTATACACATCTGATTTAACAATAAGAAATGTTTTTAACCATAGTGTGACCATAAGTTTTAAAATAAGTACAGTTATACCTTTTACATATAATCATTGTCACCAACGAAGCTGCTGCAGAACAAGGATCCTATAAATTACAGCTTCACAATAGCATTCTGTTTCTAAGAAATGGCATTATATTCTTCCTGAAGATGGTACACATGTACCAAAACAAGTTGAAGAAGCTCATATAATGTTTGTACTAACTAAGAATGTGCATTTGATTGGTAAATAAATGGTGTATGCACAGTATGTGAGTCTGAATTGGAGTCACACGAGTTTCGTGAAATGGATGTGCTGTCATTAACAGACCAGTGAACAATTACATTGGTTGTCTCACAGAGTGCAGGGACTACATTGGTGTCATGTGTAGTGTTGTTAATACTGTCCGTTCATTATTATTATTATTACTATTATTATTATTATTATTATTATTATTATTATTGGTATTCAGCCCTTGGGCCGTTCTGGGCAGAGACCAGAGTTCAGTCAGGCGAATGGTATGGCTCTGGTACGCTGCATCCTGGGCAAGTTCTTAGGAGTAGCTTGCCATTGCTTTCCCCCGCTTTTTAGATGTTCCCACTTTTCACCACCAGGTGCCTCCAC
>Ga0209628_10004374_pt1 | contig 10194 bp, 7 predicted proteins | sample TergutCu122P4_FD_187285 | JGI IMG/M metagenome (GOLD analysis project Ga0209628, IMG submission 187285) | Cubitermes ugandensis P4 segment gut microbial communities from Kakamega Forest, Kenya - Cu122 P4 (SPAdes) (version 2) | ecosystem: Host-associated > Arthropoda: Insects > Digestive system >... | reverse complement strand
GTACGGGTTAGCTCACCACCGCCCCCCCAAACGGGTCGGCTGCTCGGCGCTCCGGGCCAGATGCCAGCGCCTGACCGGTGTCCCCCCGGAACGGACATGGGGGTCGGCCCCTGGTTGGCCGGGCACCGGTTTGCCCCGGGCCCCGCCGAGGCAGGCCCCCACAAACGTCCGGCATCCTTGTGGGAGAATCCCCGACTGGCCATTCTGGAACAGTCCCCGGGTGGCCGGGAACAGTCCCCGGGTGGCCGGGAACCGTCCCCGGGTGGCCGAGGGGCTCAATCGTGTATTGTTCACCCCGCCGGAGGCGGGTATAGTGTCCCGCGTGGTGACACGGCGATTCACTTGCCCACTGCACCCGCGCCCGTTGGAGAGTGAGGAGGCCTTTTATGGTCGAATCGGGACTTGACCGATTTGTCGAACCGGATGGTGTCGAGGTCGTCGCCGAACTGCGGGACGTCGACAAGTATTTCGGCGACCTGCACGTGCTCGACCACGTCAACCTCACCGTTCACAGGGGTGAAGTCGTTGTCATCATCGGGCCGTCGGGGTCGGGGAAGTCGACACTGTGTCGTACGATCAACCGGCTCGAACCGATCGACTCCGGCGAGATCTTTGTCGTCGGGCGGCCCTTGCCGCAGGAGGGCAAGGAGCTCGCGGCGCTGCGGGCCGACGTCGGCATGGTCTTCCAGGCGTTCAACCTGTTCGCCCACATGACCGTACTCGACAACGTCACGCTCGGGCCCCGCAAGGCCCGGAAGGTGCCGAAGGAACAGGCCGAGGCGGAGGCTCTCCAGCTCCTCGACCGGGTGGGCATCAAGGATCAGGCGGGGAAACTCCCCGCCCAGCTGTCCGGCGGGCAGCAGCAGCGGGCCGCCATCGCGCGGGCCCTGGCCATGCACCCGGCGCTCATGCTCTTCGACGAGCCGACCTCCGCCCTCGACCCGGAGATGATCAACGAGGTCCTCGACGTCATGGTCTCGCTCGCCAAGGACGGCATGACAATGGTTGTGGTCACCCACGAGATGGGATTCGCCCGTCGGGCGGCCGACCGCGTACTCTTCATGTCGGACGGGCAGATCATCGAGGAAGGCGATCCCGAGTCGTTCTTCACCAACCCCAAGACGGATCGGGCCAAGGACTTCCTGGCCAAGATCCTTCACCATTAGGATAAACGCTCACTTCCTGCCAGTACGGACTGGCTGACAGAAAGGAAATCAATGAAGAAATTGCTATTTGGCCTGAGCGCGGTGGCGCTGGGCCTGGCCATGGCCGGCTGTTCCCCATCCACCCCCTCCGACACCGGCGCCCCCGGGGCGCCGACGCTGGAAGTGGTGGGCAAGCCGTTCTCCACCGAACGCTACGGCGTCGGGATGCCGAATGACACCCCGTACTGCGAGCAGGTCAATGCCGCCATCAAGGACATGATCGCCGACGGCACGTGGAAGTCGAAGCTGGACGCCGAGATGCAGGGTGTGAAGTACACCCCGAACCCGGCCACCAACCCGCCGAAGGAGTTCGAGACCTGCGCGCCGGCCGGTACGGCAGGGCTCGTCACCCCGGGCAAGATCACCATCGGCATCAAGTTCGACCAGCCGCACCTCGGCTTCAAGAACGGCGACACCTACACCGGTTTCGATGTGGACGTGGCAACGTACGTGGCGGGCAAACTCGGTTTCACGCCCGACCAGATCGTCTGGAAAGAGTCGGTTTCGGCCCAGCGCGAGACCCTGCTGCAGAACCACCAGGTGGACCTGATCTTCGCGACGTACTCGATCACCGACGCGCGCAAGGAGAAGGTGCAGTTCGGCGGGCCGTACTTCGTGGCGGGCCAGGATCTGCTGATCCGCGCCGGCGAGACCGACATTACGGGTCCGGAATCGCTGAACAATGGCAAGAAACTCTGCTCAGTGACGGGTTCGACGCCGGCGCAGAACATCAAGGACAAGTACGCCAACGACGTTCAGTTGGCGGAGTACAAGACCTATTCTGAATGCGTCCAGGCCCTGCTGGCCAAGAAGGTTGACGCCGTGACAACGGACGACATCATCCTGGCCGGGCTGGCGGCCGCGAGCGCCCAGTAAGGAGTGCGGGTGGCCCGGCCGGAACGGCTCCGGCCGGGCCCCAACCTCTCCGATTCGTGAAAGAAGGAGGCGATGGATTACCTCGGCCGGTATTGGCAATTCATTGTCGATTACGACGTGCTCCACGCCTTCTGGATCAACATCACACTGACGGTGACGGCGGGGCTGCTGGCGCTCGTACTCGGCACGATCGCCGTCACCATGCGGATCAGCCCGGTCGGATCGCTGCGGCTGGCGAGCACGTTCTATGTCAACGTTTTCCGCGATATCCCGTTGACCGTGGTCATGGTCATCATGGGGCTCGTGGTGTGGATGCAGTTGCAGGTGTCGTTCTCCGATGAGATGAACACCGATTTCTACATCCTCGCCGTGATCGGGCTCGGGGTCTATCACTCCAGCTTCATCGCCGAGGCCCTGCGGTCGGGCATCAACACCGTCCCGGTCGGCCAGGCCGAGGCCGCCCGCGGGATCGGGTTGACGTTCATGCAGTCCACGCGACTGGTCGTACTGCCGCAGGCCTTCCGCGGATCAATCGCGCCGATCGGCAACACCATCATCGCGCTGATCAAGAACACGACGGTCGCATCGGTCACCGGCGTGTCCAACGAAACGTCCGGGATCATGGGCGCGGCGATCGAAAACGGGCCCCAGTTCATCATGCTGATCTTCCTGACCTTCGCGGTCGGCTACCTGATCATCGTCATCCCGGTGGGGGTCCTGACAACCACCTTGTCGCGGCGATTGGCGGTGAAGCGATGAAGCGGCGGGCGGCCCAGCCGAGCGTGTTCTACGATGTACCCGGCCCCAAGACCAAGCGGCTCATCGCCGTCGCGAATCTGGTCGGCGGCGGGATCATCACGGCGATACTTGTATTGATCGGCATCAAACTGTACGACCAGGGGCAGCTCGATCCGCGTCTGTGGGGGGTGACCGTTCGTCCGGTGTCCTGGACGGCCTACTTCATCCCGGGGTTGATCTCCACCATCCTCGCCGCGCTGGTGTCGATCGTCGGGGCGCTCGTCTTCGGGCTGCTGTTCGGGGTGGCACGACTGGCCCACAATCGTTTGATCCGGTGGGTGGCCGGCGGGATCGTCGAGTTCTTCCGGGCCGTGCCCGTGCTGCTGATGATGATATTCCTGTGGAACCTGTTCGGGTCGATCAAGATCCCAGACCCGAGCTTCTGGGCGGTCGTGGTGGCATTGATCGTCTACAATGGCTCGGTCTGCGCGGAGTTGGTACGATCCGGGGTGATGAACCTGCCCACCGGCCAGCACGAGGCGGCCTCCGCCATCGGGTTGACCCAGCCGCAGGCCCTGCGCTACGTCCTGGTTCCCCAGGCGTTGCTGTCCATGCTGCCCGCGCTGATCGCCCAACTGGTCGTCGCACTGAAGGACTCCGCACTGGGCTCAGCCATCGCGTACTCCGAACTGCTGCGCGAATCGCAACTCCTCGGCACCCCCCGGGCGACCCTGCAAACCCTGTTCGTGGCGTCCGTGATCTTCATCCTGATCAACTATGGCTTGGGCAAACTAGGCGAGCGGCTGGCCCGGACCATGCGCGGGCGCGGGCTGGAACTCGACGAGACCATGGCCGAGCAAATCCCCATCAACGTCTCCGCGACCAGTGCCCAACACATGCTCGAGAACCCGGACGAGGAGAACGTCTTCGACGAGTCCTCCCGGCAACAACAAGAAATCACCGGCCGGCGGCGGCACATCTGAAGTTCGGGGACATGGGGGGGACATGGGGGACATGGGGGGACATGGGGACGGTTCCGGTGTCTGGCCTTGTCAGACCCCGAAAAGGGTGAAAGTTTCAGCAACTCAGATTTTACGTCAGCCGGGAAACCCGGGGGATCGCACAAGTCGGCATCGGAACATGGTCGGGACATGGGTCGGGACATGGGGACGGTTCCGGTGTCTGGCCTTGTCGCAACCACAAAATGGCGGGCGTCGCAGCAACGTAGATTTCACCTCCGCTGGTACGCCTGGGGGACCGCGCACAGGCGGCCCTCAGGTCGTACTGTATCAGCGACCGCCATCCAACACACTATTCTTGTTCATCCCAGTCAGGCGGGCGATCTGACGGACGGACAATCCCCGAGCGCGCAACGAACGTGCCGCCGCCAGCTGCCGAGCGCGGCTGAGTCGCTGGAAGGCGGAACCGGTGGCCACGCCGGTGACATCTTGTACGACCTGCCACGCTTCCGGATCGGTCAGCCGGACCGCCGGCACCTCGCCGCCCAGCAGGCTCGCCTCGCGTTCCACCGACGGCTTATAGCGAGCCTCTTCCGCCAGCAGGGTTGTCACCGGGACGAACTGACCGAGCCGGGCGATGTCCACCAGCGGGTTGTCGCCTGTCAGCGCTGACCGGCTCGACCAGTCGTACTCATCCGGTCGCTCACACACACCAGCGGCGACCGGATTGAAATGAATGTACAACCACACCATCAGGAAGTACGCGTCGTCGGTGACCGGTTTGCTGCGGAACCGATCTTGGAACAGGTGACCGACGCGATCGTAGCGCTGGTTGAACCAACCGGCGTACATGACGCCGAGACGCTTGATCGTGACCGACACGGATTCCCAGCCTTCCTCGATCAGCAGATGGATGTGGTTCGACATCAGGCAATAGGCCAGGATGGTGACATTGCTAGTATCCTTGACTCGCGAGAGACAGTTTAGGTAATACTCGTAGTCCAACTCGCTTTCGAACACGCGCTGACGATTGATGCCCCTGAGCATGACGTGGTAGATCCCGGTCTCGCTGCGTTGGCGTGGGTGTCGTGACATGACAACCTCCTTCTTCATTGCCAATCTACGCGAGCCAGGACCCGGATGGGGAGTTATGCACAGGCCAGTTTTCAGGTCTGGACAGACTCGGAGTCGTGTGGTAGACGTAGGCGCTGCCCGCCCGGTCAAGTTGTGAACTAATCTTGTGTACGATTCGTGCTAATCATCAACCTGACTACGCCAGACACCGGAACCGTCCCCATGTCCCCCCGGGTGGTAGAACCGTCCCCATGTCCCCCCGGGTGGTAGACGTAGGCGCTGCCCGCTCGGTCAAGTGGTGAACTAGTGTTGTGTACAATTCAGGCCAATTATCGATCTGACTACGCCAGACACCGGAACCGTCCCCATGTCCCCCCGGACACCCATGTCCCCCCGGAACCGTCCCCGTGTCCCCCTACCCGCCGCCCGGGGGCGGGGTGGACGTGTCACCGGGGCCGGAGGTGCCACCCGTCGGTTTCGGGGGTTCCGGGGGCTTGGGGCCCTTGGAGACCGACACCGTGCAGGTGCCGCCCCAGTGCGGGTCGCAGCTGTAGTCCACCATCTTGCCGACCGCGACGCTGCTGAAGACCTGCTTCTCCTGGACGAAGAACGAACTGTTCTCCAGGATCCGCCGGGCATCGGCCGGGTTGGCGCCGGTCCGGATGTTCGGCACCGGAACGGTCTTGCCGTAGAGGATCGTACTGCTCGGCTGGTGGAAATACTGGACCGGAGTCCCCGCCAGCATCGCCTTCATGCCGGTGTTCCACAGCTTGCCGGCGTCGAGGGAGCCGACGCCGTCCACCCAGGTGCCGCTGTAGGGCATCCTCACTCCGACCAGACTGTAACCGTGCTGGCTCCAATACTTGGAGAATTTCGGGTTCGGATACACCGCGATCGTCGCGGCGCCCGCGACGTTGGGCGTGTAGCCCATCAGCCAGAGAGAGCGGCCCGAGTCGGTTGTGCCGGACTTACCGGACGCCGGCCGGCCGAGACTCGGCAGGAACGACGCCGTACCCCACGTGAAGATGTTGCCTAGTACGGCGTTCACGCCGTCCGCGACATCCTTCGGGATCGCCTGTTTGCAGTTCGCCGACTGAGTTGGTACGTCGAGCCCGTCGGGGTCCTTGATCGAACCGATGATGATCGGGTCGCAGTGCACCCCGCGGGCCGCGAAGGTCGCGAACGCCGTCGCCATCGACAGGGGGGTCACATCGACAACTCCGAGCGTCCACGATGGCACCATATATTTGTCAGTCAACATGTTGTCACCGTTGGACAGCTTCACCCCGGCAGCGATCGCCATCTTTATCGGTTCGCAAATTCCGATCATCTGTTCGAGCTGAACAAAATAGGTGTTCACAGAGTACGCTGCCGCGTGATACATGTCCATCACCCCGGAGGCCCCGGCGTTGACCACCGGCCAGTACGGCGCGGAGGTCACGTCGTCGCACGTCGCGAACGGCTTGCCCCCGAACTGCATCCGGAAGGCGGCGTTGAAGGTCTTGGTCGGCGGCACCCCGAGATAGAGGGCCGCCGCGGTGGTGAAAGCCTTGAACGTCGACCCGGCCTGATACCCCTCCGCCCCGCCGAGCGATTCGTCGGCCGTGAAGACGTAGGCGGTCTCGCCCTTGTCGAAATCGGTGCCCAACTGGTAGCGGTTCTGAGCCATCGCCAGGATGTGACCGGTCCCCGGCTCGACGTAGACCAGCGTGGCGATCACCGGATCACGCGGGTCGAACTTCTTGGAGATCGCGGCCTGGACGGCGTCCTGGCGCTTGGGGTCGATCAGGGTGTAGACGTCATAACCCCCGCGCAACAAGGCCTCGGACCGCTGCGCGACCGTATCGCCGAGCGCCGGGTTCTGCATCAGGGTCTTGCGGGTGAACTCGCAGAGGATCGAGTATTTCGACCCGGCGCAGCCGTTGGGGACGTTGCGGATGAGCTTGGGATCGAACGGTTCGTCCTTCGCGGCCTCCGCCTCGGCGGAGCTGACCGCGCCGACCTCCACCATCCGGTCAAGTACGACCGAGCGCCGCACCAGCGACGCGCCGAGATCGCTGACCGGGTTGCGAGACGGCATCTGGACGATCCCCGCGAGCATCGCGGCCTGCGCCAGATCGAGCTTGTCGGCCGACGTATTGAAGTAGTGGTGGGCGGCGGCCTCCACGCCGTACGCCCCGTCGCCGTAGTAGGCAATATTCAGATAGTTTTCCAGAATCTGATCCTTGGTGAGGGCCTCCTCAACCGCCAGGGCGTACCGCGCCTCCTGGATCTTCCGGTTCACCGACCGCTCCTGCACGGCGTCGAGCCGCGCCTGCCGCGCCTTGGGATCGGTGATCGTCATGGCGTCCTCGATGAGGACCTGCTTCACGTACTGCTGCGTGAGCGTCGACCCGCCGCCGCCATCCGAACTGCCGAAGTAGGTGAGTACGGCCTTCAGCAGCGCCTTCAGATCCAGCGCGCCGTGGCTGTAGAACCGGTCGTCCTCGATCGCGACCTGGGCCTTCTGCATGACCGGAGCGATCTGGTCGAGGTGGACGATGACCCGGTTCTCGTCGTAGAACACGGCAAACGGCTGCTTGTTGGCGAGATAGAAGGTCGTACGCTGCGGCTGCGGCGGCGTCTCCAGATGGGCGGGCAGGTCCTGCAACTGGTCTGAGACCTTGGACGATGCATAGCCGGTCAGGGCGACGGCCGGTATCGCCAAGGTAGCAACAAGAACCCCTGCCAGCACGCTGACAAGCAAAAACATCCCAAGCGACGTGGCCTTACGAGCTAGCGATATTTGGTTCACGTTTTAGAATAACACACTGCTAGCCGAAAAGATGAGACACAATGGGCTTGGTTGTCATGTGGGACACCGGAGGACCCACCCGGCGGCCACCGGGAACCGTCCCAGGGTGGCCGGGAACCGTACCCAGGTGGCCGGGGGACCGGGGCTCAGTCGGGCGCCCAGCGGGGGCCCAGGGAGACGGAGAGCGTACACGTCCCACCCCAGTAGCCTTCACAGGTGTGGCCCACCAGAGCCCCCACAGGCGCGGGGTCCACCACGTTGCTTTGCTGCACGAAGAACCCCGCGGCCTCCAGGATGTCCCGGGCGCGTTCCGGGGTGCTGGTCCGGGGGATCGCCGGCACACGGACCGACTTACCGGAGAGTATTTGAGCACTCGGCGCGTGGAAGCCCGCCGACCCGGGTTTGACAACGGCTTTCATGCCCGCCTGCCAGAGCCTCCCAGCATCGGTGCCGCCCGCACCACCGATGACGGTTCCGCTCACCGGCAGCCGGTTGCCGTTCAGGTCGTAGCCGCGCGCGGCCCAGTACTTGTCGAACTTCGGGTTCTGATAGATCGCGATCGTCGCCGCCCCGACCACATCCGGGGTGTAGCCCATGAACCACAGGGCGCGCCCGGATTCCACGCCGTCGGCCGTCCCGGCGGCCGGCCGGCCGATGCCGAGCGATGACGCGGGACCGGAAGTGAATGTGCTGGTCAGTACTGAGTTCACACCGTCGGCCACGTCGGCGGGGATCACCTGGTGGCAGTGTCCGGATGGCGTCTGCACCGCCGTACCATCCCCAGCCGTGATCGAGCGGATGATCACCGGGTCGCAGTGCACCCCCCGGGCGGCGAAGGTCGCGAACGCGGTCGCCATGGTCAGCGGGGACACGTCGACGATACCGAGGGTCCAGGACGGGACGACGTAGGCCGCGTCCAGCATGTTGTCGCCGTTGCTGATGTGGACCCCGGCCGCCATGGCCAGTTTGACCGGCGCGCAGATGCCGATCATCGCCTCGAGTTGGACGAAGTACGTGTTGACAGACCACGCGGCCGCCCGCGACATTGTCATCACTCCGGACTGATTGGCGTTGCCAACCGACCAATCGCCCACAGAGATCTCCCCCCGGCAGGTCTCGAACGACCGGCCGCCGAACTGCATCTCGCGGGCGGCGTCGAAGCGCTTCCCGGGCGGCACTCCGGCGTCCAGCGCGGCCGCCACCGTGAAAGCCTTGACGGTCGATCCGGCGCGGAACCCCTCGGCGCCGCCCATGTCCTCGTCGGCCGTGAACACGTACGCCGTCTCGCCCGCGTCGAAATCGGAACCCAGCTGATAGCGGTTCTGGGCCATCGCAAGGATGTCGCCCGTACCCGGCTCGACGTAGACCAGCGTCGCGATGACCGGGTCGCGTGGGTCGAACCGCTTCGACACCGCGGCCTGGACCGCCGCCTGCCGCGTGGGGTCGATCACGGTGTGAACATCGTAGCCACCTTGATACAACGCCTGGTTGCGCTCCTCCGGCGTGACCCCGAGAGCCGGATTATGCATCAGGGTCTTGCGGGTGAACTCGCAGAGGATGGAGTACGCCGAGTTCACGCAGCCGTTCCCGACGGGCTGGACGAGCCCCGGATCGTACGCCTCGCGCTTGGCCGTGGCGGCATCCTCGCTTGTCACGATACCGAGTTCGGCCATCCGGCCCAGTACGACGTCGCGCCGGGCCAGCGCGCCGGGCAGGTCTTCCACGGGGTTGCGGGAGGGGGTCTGGACGATCCCGGCGAGCATGGCGGCCTGGGCGAGGGTGAGGTCCGCGGCTGTGGTGTTGAAGTAGTGATGGGCGGCGGCCTCGACCCCGTAGGCGCCGTCGCCGTAATACACAATGTTCAGGTAGTTCTCCAGGATCTGGTCCTTGGTGAGCCGCTGCTCCAGGCCGATCGCGTAGCGGGCCTCCGTGATCTTGCGCTCCGCCGACCGCTCCTGCACGGCCGCGACGCGCGCCTTGCGCTGGTCGGGATCGGCGATGCGCATGGCGTCCTCGATGAGGACCTGCTTCACGTACTGCTGCGTCAGCGTCGACCCCCCACCCCCGCCGGAGTCCACGGCATAGCCGATGACCGCTTTGACAAGCGATTTCAGATCCAGCGCCCCGTGGTCGTAGAACCGGTGGTCCTCGATCGCGACCTGCGCCTGCCGCATCACCGGCGCGACGCGCTCCAGCGGCACGTTGACGCGGTTCTCGTCGTAGAACTCGGCGAACGGATGACCGTCGGCGAGATAAAAGGTCGTACGCTGCGGCTGCGGCGGTGTCGCCAGATCCACCGGTACGTCCGACAGGTGACGCGTGACCTCCTCAGAACCCACCCCGATAACGGTGGCCGCGGGCACGACGAACCCAGCCACCAGCACACCTGCCAGCACGCTGACAAGTAAGAATAATCCAAATGCCCCCACCCGACGCCCCAAAGAGACTTCAAGCACATTTCAGAATAACACATTGCGACATTGCCGTTTCCGGCCGTCCACCAGCTGAACCGTGGCTCAATGGTGCTACACTCACGTCCTACGGAAAA
>Ga0209628_10004373_pt1 | contig 10194 bp, 12 predicted proteins | sample TergutCu122P4_FD_187285 | JGI IMG/M metagenome (GOLD analysis project Ga0209628, IMG submission 187285) | Cubitermes ugandensis P4 segment gut microbial communities from Kakamega Forest, Kenya - Cu122 P4 (SPAdes) (version 2) | ecosystem: Host-associated > Arthropoda: Insects > Digestive system... | reverse complement strand
CGCATCCGCCTCTTTTGACTTCTGCATAGCGAGTTCCGCCTTCTTGATCGCAAGTTCGAATTCCTGCTGTATCATCTGCGCCTTGATCTCAAGGAGCTTCGAAAGGAACGTTGACGGCGGGACCGGCGTTATCCTTGTCCTCAGAAGGCTGGACCCGCTGACCTCGTATGAGTATTTCGATGAGTACGATGCGTTCACCGACGCGGAGAACGGGCCCCATCCGGCCTTTGCGGACGCGGACACGGACTTCTCGGTGGTGGTCGCCATCGTTATCGCCATCTTCACTTCGATGATCGTGTCTGTGAACTGATAGAACGTCGGCTGGAACCCGGCGCCTATAAGCGATGTCGTTATGGTATCGTTGCCCGGTTTGGTGACGTCGGGTATCTCCACCTTTGCTTTCTTCGAGTCTCCCATGATCTTGGCGATCTCGCAGCTCACAAGGTCCAGCTTGAGCTGTCCCTCCGCTATCGCGGCGGCGAGCTTGACCACCATCTCCGGGAACGGCACATTCAATAATTCCTGTCCTACGTCTGGCATCTCTCTCACATCCTCCTTTTTTTGTTCTTCCTTTTTTGTTTTGTTCTTTGTCGTTGTTCGGTCGTTGTTCTTTTATGGTTTGGTTGCGCCTCATTTCAGCATAGGCTTCACCGAAAGCTTCAATGTGCTCAGGGTGTCGCCGTTCGATGTCGGTTCCGCGTTCAGTATCTTGGTGGTGCCGCTGTCGTTCACAACCAGCACCTTAAGGTCCAGCGCGGCGTCGCTTATCATATACGATACGTTGCCGCTGGCGGATTCCGTTGACTTTGAGTTGAAATTCTCGATTATGCCGCCCACGATGCCGTATATGTCGTCCGCGTTGCATGCATTATCCGTGTTTATCGGCTGGCTTACGGGCTGGCTGATCGATTTGGTGGTCACATTGAGCTTGGCCGCTTCCAGGGCGTTCAGCCTCTGCTTCAGTTCGCCGTTCTCTCTTTCCAGCGCGTCGATCCTTCTTGCGAGCTCGTCGATGGTCGGTGTCGCCATATCATTCATCCCCCTGTTTGGTCTTTGCCATGTCCTCTTCCGTCTGCGCTAACATCGCAGACTTCATTGAAACGGTGTTTCCGATCGGCCGCGGCGGTTTGGGCAGGGGCGGCTCCTCAACGGATACCACGAGCGTCTTCTCGGCAAGCATGAGGTTGCCTCCCGATATCGATTGGAAATTCACGACGCCGTTCTCTCCCTCCCAGGGATCTCCGTTCCTGTCCATGAAGAATCCGTTGACGGCGGATTTCGACAGCGTCTTCCTTGCTGCGTCGACCGTAAGCCCGATGATGTCCGGCACCATGACCAGCGGAGGCATGGGAACGGGAACGAACTTGATCTTCAGCGAGCTCTCCTCCTTCCATTCCTTCGCCTGTAAAGCTTTGTACGTGGTATCGACGAGAACGGCCTTCAGCCTCGGCTTCTTGACCTCTCCCTCCAGCTTGCCCTCCACCTTGGTCTCCTCCACCATGCTGAAGTTCAGTTTCATCAGGAACTCCGCCTCCGGCATGACGAACCAGTTGGCCGTGAGGCCGTAGCCCGCGAGGACCTCGTCCTCCAATATCTCCTTCTGCGTCTTTATGGCCAGAAGGTCCATCTTCCTCTGGGCCTCCGCCAGACCGCTGCCGATGTTCATGATGACATCGGAAACATCAGCATAGAACGCCCCTATCACGGATTTTTCCTCTTTGCCGCCGTCGTCGGGGTCCTTCTTGGGCGGATCGTCCTTCGGCGGGTCGGGCGGTGTGGGAGGCACAACAACGACGGGGGGCTTCAGCGGCGTGAGGACCGCCTTGTCTATGACGCTGCTTACCGGTACCAGCTTTTCAGCGGCCACCGAAACGGTTTGGAGGGTTGTTGCAGATTTAACGGATGTCTCGGCAACAGGGGTCGCCGAAGAGGATGCCGCAGGGGTTGCCGTTGCGGCCGGTGCGGGCTCCGCCGCTTTGACGGCGGCCGCCGAAGGTGCGAGCGTGGCAGCCTCTAAGGTCGTCGTTGCGGCGACCTTCGTAGCCACCACGGGCTCTGCCGCTTTGACGGCGGTCGCGGCAGGCGTGACGGTCGCCGCGGGCGCAGGCGTTGCGGCAGTTGTAGCGGGCGCGGGAGCGGCGGTTGTTGCCGCAGGGGTTGCCGCTGCGGGTGCAGGAGTTGCGACAGGCGTGACGGTCGCCGTCGTCGCGGCGACCCTGGTGACCGTCGCCGCCGGTGCGGGCTCCGCGGCCTTGACCGGTTCCGGCGCGATCTCCTCGACGATGATCGCTCTCGCCAATGTGGTTGCGGCGGTCTTGAGCGGAGAGGCGACCTTGGTGAGCAGGCTCGCCTTCGGAAGGGGCTGTTCGAAATTGAACTTGTCCTGAAGCTGCTCCTTGGTCAGCTTGCCGGCACCGATCAGGGCGAGCGTATCCTCCACCGCGGCCGTACATGTCTTCACTGTCGTGGTGAGCGAAAATTCCATGATGTTGTCCGGTACGGCGACACCTAACGACTCCGCGATCTTGACGTATGCCTCCGCCTGTTTGCCGGTGGCCAGCCTTGCCTGGGCAAGGGTGGCGGAGGACGTTTTCGGCGGCCAGACGCTCGTCCAGAGCGAGAGTTCTTCGAGGGCTATCTTCTTCAGATCGGTAAACGCAATGTCTAATTTTTCGCTGTCTTCTGCCAACTTCTCCAACCCTGTTATCTATATAGAATCAATAGATATAAACATATCTGTATATTATATAGATATACAAAAGTAATTAATACAAAGAGTAATAATTAACGATATATACGGACACGTTATTGGGGTGCCAGTGATATCATGGAGTTCACAGAACTGATCCCGTTGATGGCCGCCGGCGCGATATTTTTCATTTCGCTTTTCGTGTACAACCTGCGGAAGCCCAAGTCGGAATGAACGTCGGCCGAACGTTAAGTTACACCGCTGAAAGTGTGTCAGATAAATACTCACACATCGTTACGTGCAACGGTGGTTTAAATGGTAAAACTTCCGGAAAAAGTAGTGGCAGCGTTCAATGACCCGGCCGCGATCAAGGTCCTCACGTCCATCGACGCCGACGGAAGGCCTCACTCGATCGTGTGCGGGAGCATACGCGCGGTCGCCCCCAATGTGCTGATCGTCGCCGAGATCTTAATGAAATCGACGGCGGCCAACATAAAGAGGAACGACAAGGCGGCGCTGCTCGTGGTCATCGGGACGACATCGTATCTCGTCAACGCGAAAGTGAAACAGCGCGTTGCCGAGGGTCCGATGCTCGACGAGATGAACAAGGCGCTCGCGGCGATGAAGCTGAAGGCGAGCGCGGTCTGGGTGTTCACGCCGACGGCGGCGTACGACCAGAGCGCGAACCCGAAGGCAGGCGCAAAGCTGGCATAAAACCCCTTACATTCCTTTTTCTTCCGCGCACGGCAAGATTGATATCCTCACCTCCGTATCCGGTGAATATGTGGTACGACCGGTCCAAGGCAAGGATGATGTTCTTCGCGGGCGTGATGCTCCTGCTGATAGGCTACGGGCTGTACCTGATGGGCCACGGGAGGATCGTGATCCTGCCGGTGATCATCGGGATCACGCTGATGATGGTCGGCTTCACGATAACGTCGATGCACCTGCTGGCGGACTTCGGGAAGAAGTGATCATCTCGTCCCGACGAACGAGATCCAATTCTTCTCTTCGATCTCGTTAACGGTCACGTCAAGGCCGCAGCCCCTCATCATCCGTACCATCTCGTCATTGCTTTGCAACCGCAGTCCCGAGAGGCGCGCCGCCTCGTCGTTCCTTTCATCGAATCTCGGATGCGGATAAAGCTCCGAGACGATGATCATGCATCCGCCCTCCGCGACCGTCGCCGCGGCCTTTGCGATATCGTTCTCGAGATCGGGCCAGAAGAAGTACGTTTCGAACGCGGTGACGAGATCGAACGTCCCCGGGGCGAAAGGAAGCTTGGAGACGGGATCAAGCGAGATCTTGCACCTTCCGCTTTTCACGAGGTCCGCGTTCACTTTCGATGTCATCGCCACCGATTCTTCGGATATGTCCACGCCGAATATCTCCGCCTCCGGGTATTTCGACGCGAGCAACGATATCAGCATGCCCCCGCCGCACCCGATGTCAAGGATCTTTCTGCATTTTATGTCCGGAAGCGTGGTGAGCGCCCATTCGCTGAGCTTCCGGTGCTGTATGTTCATCTCCGCAAGCAGCGACCGCCCCTCTTCCCCCTCGGGCTTGCCGAAGTGCGGATAGTCGCGCTCCTCGTACTCGTACATGCCCGTGAATATTGCGAATGGATATATTATTGTGATGAAGAATCGAAAGTAAAGATATTGTAAGTGGTTTTAAGGTGCCGTGCTGAATTTTTGCTCAGTACCTGCGCCTGTTGTTGTCTCTCGGAGGCGCGTGCTTCCTGAAGCAGTCCCTGCAATATACGGGTTTTCCCTGCGTCGGTTTGAACGGTACCTCACACTCGTTGCCACAGTCCGAACACTTGGCTTTATGCATCTCTCTCGGCGGCTGGTCTCTGTCCCTGCTGTAATTCCTATCTCCGTAGGCCATTTTTATTCCTCTTTTTTGAAGTATTCCAATATCATCTTCCATGCCTTTTTGGACGGACCAGGTCGTAATATCCGAATGCCTCTGTTTCTTGGGTAGTTCCTAATGGTTTATAAAACATATACCTGAAACGCAGTTATTTTATGCAGGAATCTTCTCTATTTAAGGTCAAAAGACGTCCGGACCATGCGGAACGGTCCGGAGCGCGGGAAAAAACATTGAAGATGCGCCGTGCGGCGCGGGCTCAGATGTCGCTGCGGCCGTTCAGCGCCTTTTTCAGCTGCACGATCTCCTCGTCGGTGAGTGTGACGCCTTTCCCCATCTTCTCGTTGTCCGGGGACCACTCCCTTATGTCGTACTTCGCCTCTCTGCCGTTCCAGCTTATCAAGTTAAGTTCCTTCGTCCATCCTTTCGACGACTCCGAAAGCACGGCGATCCTCTCTACGATCTCATATTTGAACTCTACCATGGGGTGCACACCTCTCGCCTATAATACTTCCCCTTATATTTAAAGTAAATTAAAATATAATAAGGAGTGACGGAAGAAATATCCTGTGCGGAACGGATATCGGGCGCACCTTCGGCGCGGTCTCTTTTTCAAAGGTTTAAAATAGGTATCCCTGTTATAATGAGGACGGACGCACATGCTTTGCATAAACGATACGTACAGATGCGCAGTTCTCCGCGCCGCGCCAGGGGAAACAACAGATGGTTGATATTTTAGTTCCGGCTCTGATAATCGCTCTGGGCATACTTGTCGGGCTTTCGGCGTTCTTCGGAGCGTCCGAGACCGCGTTCACAACGATGAACCGCATAAGGATGAAGAACTACGCCAAAGAAGGCAATAAAAAAGCCGAGAAGGCCCTTCGCATCTCGGAGGATTACGACAAACTGATAACGACGCTGCTGATCGGCAACAACTTCGTGAACATAACGGCGGCGACGGTATCGACGATACTCTTCGTTTCATTCCTGATGCAGGGCTCCGAAGGGACGGCCGCCGCGGTCTCGACCGTTGCGATAACGTTGATAATCCTTACCTTCGGCGAGATAACGCCGAAGTGCATCGCGAAAGAGAAGGCCGAGAAGCTGGCGATGTCGCTGGCAGGTGTCCTTTCGGTATTGATCAAAGTGTTCTACCCGATGAGCATACTGTTCATAAAACTGAAGAAGCTGCTCACGCGGTCGATACAGGAAGAGGAGGCGCCGTCGATGACCGAAGAGGAACTTATCGTGATGATCGACGAGATCGAAGAGGAAGGGACGCTTGAGAAGAGGGAGAGCGACCTTATCAAATCGGCGGTCGAGTTCGACGATAAGATGGTGGGGGAGATGTGCACCCCGCGCGTCGATGTGATCGCCGTAGATGTCACCGCGTCGAAGGAGAAGATAAAGAAGGCGTTCAGGGACACCGGTTTTTCCAGGATACCCGTATACCGCGGGAACATCGATCAGATAGTCGGCGTCATTTACGGGAAGGACTTCTATAACAGGTTCGCGGACTCCGCGGAGATAAGGATGGACGACGTCATGAGGCCGGTGAAATTCATCCCCGAATCGATGAAGATATCCGTCCTTCTCAAAGACCTGCAGAGGTCGAAGATGCACATGGCCGTCGTGATAGACGAGTTCGGCGGTACCGTCGGCATCGTAACGCTGGAAGACATCATCGAAGAGCTCATCGGAGAGATATGGGATGAGAGCGACGAGGTCGAGCACGACCTTACCGAGAATCCGGACGGCAGTTACATAGCGCTGGGAGGCGCGAACATAAACGACGTGATGGAGGGCGCCGGGATAAAATTGGACCTCGGCGACTATACGGGGAACACGATCGGGGGATTCGTACTGCACATGTTCGGCCGCATACCGGCGGCGAACGATACCGTCGAGCTCGAGAACGCAAGGATAACGGTGCGCTCGGTGAAGAAGAGGCGCATACGCGAGGTCATGATCGTAAAGATCGAGAAGCCTTCCGAGGAACCGTCATCGGAATGATGCCAGGACGTTCTCGAGGAACTTTCTCATATTCTTTTCCGCAAGTTCCTTTTTCGCGGGATGCGAGGCGACCTTGCATGTGATCGAAAGGACGTCGCCGTGGTGTGCGATCTCGTATCGTCCGCACACGGCCGCCTGCTTGTCTATGCGCATGTGGAACGTGCAATCGTCGTCGATCCGGTCGCTCACCGTATCGATAAGTTCGGCGACGATGTCCTTGCCCAGACGTTCGAACAGCCCCCTGCATTCCGCGTCGCTTTTCAGGTCCGCCGAGAATATTATCATCGTGTTGCCGTGATGGCCGTCGCTCATCTCCGCGTCCGCCTCGTCCGTGCCCGCGACGGTCGCGATCAGGTCGTGAAGTTTTTCCCCGTCCTCCGTGGCGTAGCAGAAAAGCCTGACCTTCGTCCAATGGAAAACGCCCATGCATTCACGTAACGGCCGCCGGCTCTTTATTATTTCGCATCGCGGCCTATGAAAACATTTTTATTATCAATCCCTGTTGGCAGTCCAACCTTCGGATCCGTAGCTTAGTTTGGCTTGAGCACCCGGCTGATAACCGGGAGGTCACCGGTTCAAATCCGGTCGGATCCACTCCGCGTTTTTTTCGATGTCCCCGAATTCCGAGAGCACATGAAAAAAAGGCCGTAAGGCGCACTCGTCGGAGGGCCAATAAAAAGCTGAAAAGAAGTTTCAAGTTCGGAAGGATCCGGGCGCTTATTTCTTCTTCGCTGCCGGTTTCTTCTTGTCGTCCTTCTTCGGTGCTGCTTTCGCGGGTGCTGCTTTGGCCATAGGTCCCACCTCCCTAATTCCGAATCGTCAAGAGAGGTTATAAATATATGCTTTTAACGGCCTTAATACGAGCGCCTCCGGACACCGAAAAAATCGGTGTCCAGACGTCCGAAAGAAGACGGAAAAAAGGTTTGGGCGGGCGCCGTCGCGGCGTCTCACTTTTTGCTTTTGCAGCAAGATCTCTTCGCCGGTTTTTCGTCCTTCTTCGGTTCCGCTTTCGCGGGCTGTGCTTTGGCCGTTTCCGCCACCTCCCTGCATCCCGAATCATGTTGCGGGATGATAAACGTATTCCCCTTTTTCCCCGCCGTGCGCGGCGGCCCGGACGTACGGACGAAATGGCTTATATAGCAAAATACTAATGCCGTTAGCAAATTGCGGGGGATGACGGGAGATGAATTACGAAGAACTTGCGAAAGATTTTCTGAAGAGCATGCACGAGGTGCAGAAGGCGAGGCACCAGAAGTTCCTGCAGGAAGGGATACAGGGAGAGTCGATAATCCTCTACCACATCAGGAAGCACAGCGAGGTCATTCCCGGGCAGATAAGCGACGCGATGGGAATAAGCTCCGCACGTGTCGCCGCCGTACTGAACAGCCTCGAGGGGAAGGGACTGATAACGAGGGAGATCGACAGCGGCGACAGAAGGCGGATAATCGTGAAACTTACGCCGAAAGGCTGCGAGCAGGCGGAGGAGCAGCGGAAGAGGAACATCGAGATGATAAAGGACATTCTCATGCGGCTCGGGGAAACCGACGCGAAGGAGTACGTGCGCATAACCGGAAGGCTCGCGGAGGTGCTCTCGGACCTCTGCGGCTGAGCGCGCCCTTTTTTTTACAAAGATGCGAAAAGAACGTGAACGACCATGCCGAACATACTCAAACACCTGGGGCGCAAGGAATGGATGATGATATCCGCGGCGCTGATATTCATCCTCGTCCAGGTGTGGTTCGACCTGACGATGCCCGAGTACATGGGCAACATCCTGAGGCTCCTGACCTCCGGGGCGCCGTTCAGCATGGACGATGTGTACCACAACGGGAGATACATGGTCCTGTGCGTGCTGGGAAGCCTCGTGACGATGATCATCGTCGGGTACATCGCGTCGGTCGTCGGCGCGTCCTATGCCATGAGGGTCAGAAGCAAGCTGTTCAACAAGGTCGATTCGTTCTCGATGGCCGAGATCAATAAATTCTCCACGGCGTCGCTTATCACAAGGTCCACGAACGATGTGACGCAGGTGCAGATGCTTGTCGTCATGGGATTGCAGATAGTCATCAAGGCGCCGATACTCGCGGTATGGGCGATGTTCAGGATATACGGGAACGCATATCAGTGGACGCTCTCGATAGGCATCGCCATCGCGGCGCTCCTTCTGCTGTTCGCGGTGCTTATCGTATTCGTGATGCCCAAGTTCAGGAAGATGCAGAAGCTCATCGACAATGTCAACCGCGTGACAAGAGAGAATCTTACGGGGCTTCCGGTGGTGCGCGCGTACAACGCGGAATCCCACCAGAAGGAAAAGTTCGAGAGCGCCAACAAAGAGCTGACCGACACGTATCTTTACACGTCGCGCGCCCTGGCGGTGCTGTGGCCCGCCATAAATCTGATCATGACCGGGTCCGTCCTGGCAATATATTGGATAGCCGCGGTGCTGATCGACGGTGCGGCGGGCGACCCCGCCGGACAGGGCATGATCTTCGCAAATATGGCAGTGTTCACGACGTACTCGATGATGATCCTGATGTCGTTCATGATGATCGCCATGCTCTTCATCATGCTGCCGAGGGCGCAGGTGGCCGCCAAACGCATAAACGAGGTGCTGGACACCGAACAGTCGATAAAAGAGGGGGACGTGAACGAAGCGGACGCATCGAAGAGAGGCGAGATCGTGTTCAGGAACGTCAGCTTCAGATACCCGGGCGCGGCCGACAACGTCCTGGAGAACATAGACCTGACCGTAAAACGGGGGGAGACGGCGGCGTTCATCGGTTCGACCGGAAGCGGTAAGACCACGTTGATAAATCTCATCCCGAGGTTCTACGACGCTACCGAAGGCTCTGTGTCGGTGAACGGCATCGACGTCCGCGATTACAGGCTTGACGCATTGTACGGCAAGATCGGATACGTGTCGCAAAAACCGGTATTGTTCTCAGGCACGGTGACGTCCAACGTGGCGTTCGGCGCCGTTCCGGACGACGAAGGCGTACGGAACGCGGTGAGCATAGCCCAGGGCGCCGATTTCGTGGAACGGATGGACGGCGCTTACGGTGCGGACATCTCCCGCGGCGGCACCAACATATCGGGGGGTCAGAAGCAAAGGCTCTCGATAGCAAGGGCAATTTACAAAAGACCTGACATTTACATATTCGACGACAGCTTCTCCGCGTTGGACTGCAGGACGGACCTGGCGCTGAGGACCGCGCTGAGGAAGGAGACGCAGGGGGCCACGACGCTGATCGTGGCGCAGCGCATCGGCACGATAATGGACGCCGACAAGATATTCGTGCTCAACGAGGGCCGCATCGTGGGTACGGGGACCCACAAAGAACTTCTGAGGACATGCGACGTTTACAGAGAGATAGCGATGTCGCAGCTGAGCGGGGAGGAGCTGGCGATATGACCGAGGAACAGCGCAAGCCTCCGGCCAGAGGCCCCGGCCACGGCCCGCAGGGCATGATCGCCGGCGAGAAGGCGAAGGACTTCAAAGGGACGTGGATGAAACTTCTGGGATACTGCAAAGCGTACAAATGGAAGATGATCGCCGCGATGATGATGGCGGCCGCCGTCGGTGCGCTTTCGCTCGCAGGCCCGTATCTGCTGACCATGAG
>Ga0209628_10004372_pt1 | contig 10194 bp, 7 predicted proteins | sample TergutCu122P4_FD_187285 | JGI IMG/M metagenome (GOLD analysis project Ga0209628, IMG submission 187285) | Cubitermes ugandensis P4 segment gut microbial communities from Kakamega Forest, Kenya - Cu122 P4 (SPAdes) (version 2) | ecosystem: Host-associated > Arthropoda: Insects > Digestive system >... | reverse complement strand
GGACATCTCTATTTGTACTGTCTGCTATTAAACTTGTACCTTAAATGAAATGTGTGGACCACTGTACATGTTTAGTTCCCTTTCCAGTTTCTTCAGCTGAGGCCTGATTGTCCTACACTGAAAATACTGTATAGGGGAAAATTGTCCACTACTGAAAGTTGAGGTTACGGTATAATTTTAAACTCATACTTTGACAACAACATTGAAAATATTTGGATATATTTTAAAAGTAATACAGTACAACATATATCTTTTAAACGAAGGTTGTCTCCCTACCACCTCTACCAACATTGGGTATGTCTCCCAAGAAATTCAGTGTATTTGCATAGACTGTTGCCTCTGTACAATGATTCCTTGGGTGGTTCGTCTTGGTAGTGTAACATCTTCACAATACTAGATTTGAGGTTGCGGCAGTGGTATTGCTTAGGATTCAGATGTTCTGGGATGTGAAAATGTGTCATTGGGTATGCAGTTCCCAGTGTTTTGAAGGCACTATGATCTGAGAAACATGAATTACACACCCAGCGACAGAGCATCACATCCCAGGAGACTTCCATTCTCATCTAGACTGTAAGTATATTGCAGTTTATCCAATGTACAGTACCCTTTCTAATTACACACTGAAGTATCTTCATCATCTTTCCATCTCCACAAACAGCAGCCCTCCTACGGTTAGGAGTGAATGGAAAATGCAGTTTGAAGGTAACGAACCATGAACATCACCAAAAAAGTTCTGCTCAGTTGCCATGATAGGCTCTGAAGAGCTGTGAAAATTCTATCCTGGCTATAAACAGCTGGAATTTGAACCACATAGCTCCCAATCACATTAAATTTTAATGTAAAGAATGTGACATAACTGGACAGTCTGTTTCAAGTTGTGAACTAGTAAGGTGACCTGGATACCCAGCATATATAGGAATAAGAGGAATAGATAAAGGTTTTGACAGAAAAAGTTTGAGTGACCTAGTTATAGATGGGAAGATAATATGAAAATTGATCTTCAAGAACTAAAATGGGAAGGCGTGGTTGGTTTCATGTGGCTTAGGAAGAGGACAGGTGGTGGGCGGTTGTGAACACAGTAATGAGCCTTCATATTCCAGGAAATACAGGTAATTTCTTCACTAGATCAGGAACTAGTAGCTTTACAAGAAGGACTCTGCTACATAGAGTCAGTCACTAATGGCCATTACTGTGAATTCGGTGTTTTGAGTACAGAAATCCATTTTTATTAATGAATGTTTGCAGAGATTCTGCACTCTAATGTTTGGTACAGTTATGGTTCAGAAGTGTAGTATAGGTTTCTTCAGTATTCATGACTTCTGAAATTTGCAAATGTTACAAGACTGCAACTGAGGAATAGGAATTTGAATATTATTCTATCCACATATTCAGTGAATTTTTTATCATATTGCATTCTCAAATATCCTATTTGTTTGTGTATATTTAAAAAAAAAAAGTGTCTTACAGATGAAATTCCATTGAAATTTATACTTGTTTGTGTGTTTGCTAGTTGGGTGTGTGTTTGTGTGCATTGAGTAAACACAACAGCAAATGTATGCAACCATGATAGAAGGTATTGAATGTAATCTTACATTTATATGATGCAATTAAATACTCTTTCAGCGCTGATGATGTGTTTTGTAGGCTACACCATGTTATTAAAAATGCTTTTATGGACTCTTAATGTTTGGTAAAAGTCAGAGTGGCTGTAGCTGGGTGGTTGTAGCATTTGTGACAAGAATCTTGAAGTGATGACTGTGACTGTTATTGACTCACAGCAAGAGCTTTAACTCTGGCAGTGGTGACTCAGAGTGAAGTCAGACTGTTAGTAACTTATGACCAGTAACTGTTGTGTACAGTTGACTGGAGCGTAGTTGTGTAGTGTGCATGTGGGTTGATAGTGTTATTTACTGTTGTGTTCTAACTGGTTAGAGGTGAGCATGCGTTTGACCATAGGCTTCTTACAAACTGGACACCCAACGAACTGGAACCAGTGGAAAGTGCTATATGCAGTGGTAGAGGCATATTTATCAGGATTGATGTATTCTCTGAGAAGTTATCCTGGAGATAAGTGACCCTAACCACACTCTCCAGATCAAAGCCATTTTTGTCAGTCAAGGACACTACTCATAATACCATCCCTACAGAACAATTCAGCACCATTATTAAGCCATCACTGCATGTTTGCTACTGCACACTTAGCAGGGTGTGGATCAGGATGCACTGCATAAGGAACCTGATTTTTGTTTACTGATGTAACAGGCAAGATCAGTGTTGCACAAATAAACAAACCATATGACATCATAGTAGTCATCAAAAATAAAATTGCCTATAGTGCACTTCCTTTTTTCCTATTTTCAGTTGCTGCCATTCTTGAAGTTGAGCTGTATTGTACTGGTTTCAAATCTCATCTTGATTGTTGTGTGAAGGTTTTTACTATTTTGTCAGACCCATCCTTGTAGTTGAGCAGTATTGTACCAGTTTCAGATCTCAGCTTGATAACCATCTATTTTTAGTGAAGATTTTTTGTGGTTTACCTCTGTCCAAGTGAATTTTGTATTAGTAATTTGAAGTGCTCATGGCTCTATCCTTCCCTTTCATTGCCTGTTTGTCATTTGTGACAATTATTGCGTCTCATATGACACAATGTAACATTGTTAAAATGCAGTCAGTAAACAACAAAGAAGAAGTTGTTCACATCTGATAAATTATGCTGTGAAACATTTGACATGCTGTTTCAATATTCACAGTTCATGCTATGCAGCAGCAGAAATGTCATTTTCTGTTTACACATCTTACAGTCCATAACTGTGCTTCCCAAGATTACACACTCACTATAAACCCTTTTATAGTAAAGGTCTCAATGTCGAACTTCGTGTAGTAGCATATTTGCTATAAAGGCATATTTTTTCTTGGAGTCCATTGCTGTTTACATCTGTCTGTGTGCCCGATAACTTCATTTCTTGAGCAAGTAGTTAACACATTTGTTTCTCTGTGAGGCGGGCTACACGGTGTTGTCTGTCTTTTGTTTACGATGCTTTGTAAATGTATCTTATTTTTTGTCATAGCCCACATTAAGTTATATCTCATAAGTCACCCTATTCCTGCTTTATTACAGATTTCTGCTGTACATCATACTGTTAACATCATCTGTGCAGAAGGACATAATGGTAACATCCCAAGATTTTTATTTGTTATGTCTGAAGTTTGAATCCCAACCATAACAGTGATTATTCTGATGGAGTAAGTAGTTTGCCTCTGTTGTTTCCAGTAAATGCTGTGATGGTCCCACAATCAGAACATCACTGCTTCCTTCTAATCCTTTGCGTTTCATCAGTCATCACACCATTGGTGCTGTGTAGCCTGAAGTACATATACTTCCACATTTATTATGGTAGTTGCTTTCCTAAAGCAATTTGCATGGGGTGAAATCACATAAATTGAAACAAATTTCCTTGTTAGTATCAGCTGTTCTCTTTTTGTTCCACTCTCAAATATTCAGAGGCATTTTCTCTCCCTTTTTTGCAGTTACATTAACAACAAAGATATAACAAACCCTTCTAGTTATTGTCTTCTTAAATCCATGCTAAATGAAACACGAAACGTTACTTGTAACATAGCTGTTATGGGCGAATGTGATTTGACTTCCAGACTTACCCTAACTCCCCTTCTTCGTGCCGTTCACAATTGATCTAGATTATTTGACTATATACGTAGTTAGTAGAATTTTTAAAATCTAGCTACTGATACTTCAGAAATCCAGATACTTTGGCAGTTGAGGAAAATAGTCCCAAGCCTTCAAGTTATGCCTTGATAACATCCAGTACACATACCAATTTCATGACTCTGTCTCATGTTATCTGGACTTTAGTGAGCCTATTGAGTATTATAAGGGCTTCAGAAGATCCAAAGGTGAATGAACAAGGTATTGCAGGCAAGAGGAAGCACATGTCATTAAAGATTCCTCAGAAACTTGACATAATTAGGTGGCTTGGAATTGGTGAAAGCTGAAGTGTGCTCTTGGCTTCATACAACATTGGGTTGTTGACAGTGTATGATACAGAGAAATAGAAGGACCAATTGCAGTTGTTTATGGAATCAAAAGTGTGAAAGGCCTTCTAAAGTGACACTTTGAAGCAGCCTAAATCGCAATTGGACAAGGTGCTTCATAAATGGTGTACAGCACAGCATAATGAAAGAAAACCCATGACAGGGCCTATGATAATTGAAAAAAATATGTTATCTTTTTGTGATGAAATGAAAACAAGTGACAAATGCAAAATTTTAAAAATGTCATGGCATTAGAAACTGGACAGAAGTAGTGAAGTGTTCTCTGCTGACGTTGAAGCTGCAGAATGGTACAGTGAATTATTCCATAATCTTATGGAGCAGCATAAATCGTTGCCAACCCAGATTTACAATACGTATGAAACTGGACTCTTTTGGCAGTGTAGAGTGGTATAGGAGCAGTAACAAAAATTTGCCGTAAGGGATCAATATAGTTACTGTTTGATAATTTGGTACCTGTTCAGTGTTGTGGGTACTGGATTAATGGACTTAAACTGTATTGGTTAAATAACATGTGATGATGAATACCTGTATTCACAGAGTCATAAAATAAATCACAAAAGAATTGTAAACGGTCAGATGAGAGCTCACTGAAATGTACTTCATATCTGTTGGATACTGTGGGATTGTTCACCAGTGACAATCACAGTATAAGAAATAACGATATATATTATGGTCCTAAAGTTGTACAGTTTGGTGTCGTATGAATTACAGCTCAATTGCCGTGATTTAGTTTGTGTATGCTGCTGGGTTTTCCCCAACGATGATGGCCGCGGTGTAGAGCACGGCTGCTGTGTAATGAAGAGGCTTCCGGTCGGCCGTCAGGAGGCCGCGAGGTGCATAGCGAGGAGGTCTCCGGCTCGGTGTTAAAGGACGTTACTCCCTTCTGAAACGTCGCGGGCAGTATTGTAGTGCCTATCAGACGAAAGACTTGACTACCATCAAACTTTATCTGACAAACACTAACTTTTATAGAAATAACTAAGATCTCTAGATAGCGCTACCACCACCTCAGACTCCTGAGCAAAATCAAGACATATCGTCACGGGATTCTGGACAAATAGTTTAGTTATATAATTCGTTTCAACAGGTTAATTCTATATTCTACTATAAACAAATAATACAAAAAGAAAAGTATGTAATTCACACAATAAAATAAATGTATAGGGCATTGTAATTGTTTAGAATGATTATCCTGCCTTTCTGTATATTTCGTAATGCGTAAATTTAGTATTTAGATATAAAATAATCGAAATGAAATTCGAAAGTACTCAACTTGAAATTTAAACGCAGTTAACAATGTTTGCCTTGCACGAAGATAAAGTTGAGCAGCATTATAAAATGTTATAGTAACTTTCAATACTTCACTTGTATGTTGTTTCACAAATTATCTTCAATTTCGTGGTGCGTAACTGCCAGCAACAAATTTAGACGTCGAGTGATTGTGTCAGTGGCCTTTAAGGAGAAATATATAGAGAAAGGCTTGCGAGTCATGACATTCCTAAAAAGGTAGCGAACTATGAGTTGTACTGCCGGGTTCAAGGGTGTGTAAACTGTTAGGTATTGCTGAGTTTAGTGGAATAGACGGTTAATTTAATTCTCTTCCGTGTCTGATGAAACTATATAAGTTAAATGTTTGAAGTAAACTTAGTTAAATATAAAGAATTACAAAAAATCATAAAAATGCAAGAAATCTTTCATTCTTTATATCTGCCCATCTCTAAAAAATTAATTTGGGGTGAAGGGGCGTAGCTAAGTTTCAAACCAAATTAAAGTATGTGTAGAAAATTAGCACGTAATGAATGAAATGTTTAGTACATAATAAATTGTTAAAATAAAATGTTAACTGTTTGCTCTCCAGTAAAAATTATAATAGCAATAACAATAATAATAATATGGATATATAATAATAGGAGTGTGGGGTATGGAAAAGGAAAGGAATATTACATAAATTTCACAATATGTATACATAGCATTGTACAAAAGTAATTGTTGCGTTGACGGAGATAATAAAGTCCACTGTACCTGGCTGGTGTTTGCGGCCTTGAGATGTAAGTAGGTGAACATGATATTAGCATCTGGGGTTGATGACTTGAAGTCAATATTCATCTCGGCTCGTGTGATAGATTCCGCGACGTTAGTTTGCTCATTGTAAAGGATGAGAAGCAAACAGTATTCCCTGGTCTTGTCTTTGCTTTTCGCGATGTGGTTCATGTGTTTCCGACGAATCTTCAGAAGTGGCGGATTTGGTGTTGGGTTGGGAGGGTATACAATGTGTTGCGCAGGTGGCAATAAAGAAGGTAACAGAGGATGCTAAGAACTAGAGCTGTACAAAGGGAGGTAGAAATAGTTATGAACCAGTTTGTTCGTTTTTGTTGAAACATTGAAGTCTGATGTACGTGCAAGAGCGAATCAAGGTTGTAGGTTTTTGTGGTGTATCAATCCTTGAGCGTATATTGTCGAGTGTCTGGATTTCTCTTGTTACATCGTTCAGTTGTTGAATTTCGTGGCCTGTTGTCTGGTAGATAAGTTTTTTGAAGAATCGACCTCTGTTTGCGTTGTTCCATGTAGTTCAGGTAGTAGTTGAATTTCATTTGACAGTTCGATGAGTTATGGAGAAGTCCAGGTCCGTTGATTGATAGACTACGAGGCATCTTGTTGTCGAGATCTGAGCAATGCAGTGTGACCTGATGTTATGATGTAAAGTGATACACCCACAGTGTTCCGTAACGATGCAAGAACGGTGTCGGGTGGTTAATATGGAGTTTCCGTCGGCATAGTTGGGGAGTATTCTTTGTCTGAAAAACCAGACTGGCTTCGCAAGTCAGTGCTGGCTCATTATAGATTGCAATGTCAGCTGAACATGTAGTCAAAGTACCCTTTTTACAACGGTTAACGTCTGCTTCTGTAAGCAATATGTAAGCTTCTTGACTGTGTTGTAGACAAATGTACGTATAATCAACTAAATATTGAGCAAATCGGTCAGAAGTTATATGAACTGGCAGGGTAATTATTCTAAATAGAGTAAAGTAACGGTTTGCAGGTTTCAATGGTACACTCAAAATTGAGTTAATATGCTAAATGTTTGCTACAACAGATACTTTAACTAAATCATATTACAAATTTATACTGTCCAATGGTACCTGCTATCAATTCATAACCTGGTAATTTCAAAGTTACATTTCTCGATATGTTTTGCAAACTACAGGGTTAATAAGTTTGATGGGTAACTTCCCTCGAATAGCATCGAATAAGTCATCTATTTGTTGAGTCAGTTGTGCCAAACTGAGTACCATTTTCTTAATTGTTGAATACAATATATTTTGTCCATGAAGAGTAATGTTTAACCATAAAATGCCCTGGTAACTTGCTGGAACTGGTCATGGGACTGAACTATGTTGTCTTTGATAACACTGGATGAACTTGTTATCGCTTCTGAGTTAATTTTCGTAAGTAGCGCCCAAACCTTTCACATATGTCAGTTGGCTAGATAAAGAAAGGGTTATATCAGAATTCTTAAGTTGTAAATCATTTATTACTTCATGAAGTGAATAGATGTCAGAAATGGTCGCAGTACCAAATAAAGTGTTCAAAATTGTACCTCCAAAATTTATCAGGCTTCTACGACGGTCTAGTCGAGGTAAAATTTAATGGAAATCATAGAGTTTAGATTCTAACGTTTGCAATAATGCTTCAGTTTGCTTCAATTCATAAATTGGAGTAAACTCTTGCTTTTGATCTCAATTATTAAAAAGTCTGCTCTAATTGTAGAAATTACGTCCGAGTACGTACTTAGGTTGACTTGTATGGTAACACACCACGTATCGCTCGTCAAAATGATATATGTTTCTCTCATAAATATAACAGTATGGTTTAGATGTTGAATGATCTGTCCAGCTACTATCGCATTCAGTAGAATTACTGTAACGCACGAATTTGGCAACTACAGTATGACAAATTTATTAATTGGTAGTTAAATTATAATAGCTAAATATTTACGTCGGTTGTGGACCTACATGCTCTTGGGACAAGTTTCTAGCTCGAGCTCTGGTAATGAGCACGTCAGTGCGTGTAACCTGAAGTTCTCTACGTGTCGTAGGTGTCTCTGGGGTGAGTAATTTATATCAGTGCGCTCGGAAGAAGAGGTATCAAAAGTTTGTTGGGAAGAACTAGGATTGTCCAAAATTTGGTCTGGCAAGATTTCACGATTTGTTCGATAATTCAAACCATCTACTATTTTCAATGGAAATGGTGCAAATTTAAATTCATTTTCCTCATCTTGTTCTGAGTGTTTCGCTCATCGTTTTGGCCGTTTCTTCGCAGTTTTTTGTCCCATCTTAGGTTTCCAAAGATTTTGATTGTAGCATCTCTTTAGACGATTTATGTGGACAACTTGCTTTTTGTCACATTGACTCAGGATTTCATAGTTTAACTCAGAAATTATATTTTTGTGATCTTTATTGTCCAGTCCAGGGCCGATAAAATTTTCGTGTTTAACCGGATTTCATTGCAGGATTGTATAGGTAAACCAGATCGTTCACGTCAAATGTATGTGATTTTGCTTTTCTGTCGACAGTTTTTTGTTGTGTTGATGTGATTCCTGTTTGACTTGGCTACTATCTCATAAGCCTTCTTCAAACTAGCCTTTAGTTTTCTTATGTGGGAATCTAGATCTGGATTTCTGCTTGGTATTCGCGCCTTTAGGTTATCATTGTTGGGTATTTCCATTTTTCTCCCGTGCAACAAATAGAACGGGCTGTACCCAGTGACTGAATTGGGTGTGGCGCGGTAGGCCATAAGAAAGAATGGTATCAAAGTATCCCAATCAATATTTGTAGCATTAATATAATGCGAAAGGCCAGTATGCAAGGATCTATGCCATCTCTCCGAAAATCCGTTTGACATGGGGTGGTAACTAGTGGCGCGCGACCTGCGTGTTCCTAATACTTTGTTTCCTGGAAGAAGGTTGACAAGAAAGCAGGACCTTGATCTGTGCTCAATTGTGAGCCTGTACTATGTCTTGTGACTCTGTCGCCTAAATACTGGCACAAGTTTTGGCAGTCTGGTCATGTAACGGATAGGCTTCCATGTACCTGGAATATTGGTCTATCAATGTCAAAAGATAGCGGTTGCCTTGCCGTGTCAGCAAGTGTGGCCCAGTGATATCCATTTATGTCAAAGCGAAGGGCTCCTCGATGTGACCTAATGGGGCTACAAATTCGCGATCTCCTTTTTTTCGTTAGCACGAGTCACATTTTTATATAATTTGATATTGATTTTCCAAAGCCTGGCCACCAATAACGTAGCGAAATCAGACCTAAGTTCTTTTGGTTCGGGGGCGGGAAATGTAGACCGGGTCATGATTTTCCTTTAAGACCTCGCGTATCAGGGTCTCTGGTACTGTCAATTGGTGTTTACCATCTGCTTTCCGCTTATACAAAATACCATCACAAATTCTTGTTTACTACGACAGTTTTCTGTAGATTGTTTGGCTCAGAAGGCATCCTTTGCCTGTTCACGGAGGACGTTTTCGTTATCTAGGGCATTTTCCTCTATGACGGTGCCAACATGGCTGCTGAACGCATCGACATGACCCATCTTTAAACCGGGTCTATGCTCCACTGTAAAGTCTAATCCGGAACTATTTCATACTCCAACGTATCAGACGACTATTCTGATCAGCAAAATTTTGCAAGTAGGTAAAGTCAGCATGATCTGTCCTAACTAGGAATGTCTTGCCAAGGAGTTAACATCGAAAGTACTCGGTTGCCCAGATTAAAGCCAACAATTCGGGTTTCGAGGCTGAGTACATTTGTTCTGCCTTGTTTTTCTGTCTGCTCGCGTACCACATTGGCCTCTCTACTCCATTTTGCACCTCTGAAAAATGGCGTGAACTGCCAATTTTGAGGCGCCATTGTCAGTATGAACGGCAACTTAAAATCTGGGTAAGCTAACTCGGGTGGGGTGTAAATCTTCTTGCTGTTTTGACCCCCAAGTAAACTCTTGGTCTTTGCGGGTCAAGACAGTCAGAGGTCTTGCTATCTGAGCAAAATCTGGCACGAGCCTTCGGTTAAAGGAAGCTAAACATAGAAAAGCTCTGACGTCCCGAACATTCTTAGGCACCGC
>Ga0209628_10004371_pt1 | contig 10197 bp, 6 predicted proteins | sample TergutCu122P4_FD_187285 | JGI IMG/M metagenome (GOLD analysis project Ga0209628, IMG submission 187285) | Cubitermes ugandensis P4 segment gut microbial communities from Kakamega Forest, Kenya - Cu122 P4 (SPAdes) (version 2) | ecosystem: Host-associated > Arthropoda: Insects > Digestive system >... | reverse complement strand
ATTACCAAATACATATTAAAACTGACAGGAATATGTGGTTTCTGTAATGTTAATATCTGTACTTAACATCAAAGTAACTTGTGAGTGACATAAAGCCATTAAATTGAACTACAAAAACACTCGCACTCACGTCATAGTTGTCCTTAGGGTTCCAAGCACTATACATGACATGAATGCCAAGCACTGACGTGTTCTGCCTTATCACCAAGAAGGAAGTACATAAAGCAGTTTAGAGCGAGCATGAGCTGAATTCCCGTAATATGATACCACACTCAAGGACTGACATGGATAAGATTGTCAGCTGACAGGTACAGTGCGCGGACCCGCCAGAAGACCACACTTTTCTCTGGCCATTATCTCCGTAACCGTTCAACTTTGGACATAGGTGTTTTCGGTTATGTCGGTATACTTTAACATAAGGAACACCCTCCCGAAGTCTGGCACATTCCTCCTGGGACACCCTGTATATATGCAGTTCCAACTGCAGGTTGCTGCTGTTCTGCACTCCCTTTAAGGAACACGAACACAGTAGGGTCCTGCTGACACGCATTTAAGTACAGACAAAGAACATTTTCCCCGTCCGCTAGCGGACCGTGAGCGGACCGTGAGCTTACCGGAGCCGGATTCCATGACGAAAGAGCTGTACTGTACCTGGCTCAGTTCCTGGTGACATGTTTGTGGCTGCCAGCACGCAGTGCAGGGTCAGGATCACTCCAATGGACGCACAGCGCATGTCGACTGCAGATGGTCTGAGGAGCCAGCAGTCCTGGGAGCGAACACAGTCACATTACTTCAAGTACAGATCGCCAAGAAAATACTTTCGAAAATATTATTGTGGTCTGACTTATGGTACTGTATAGTCTGGTAACCTGAAGGTGGGGGCAGCATATTCTGTGGAAACCATGACCATGGTGACCATTAACATTTCCATACTCAGCTGTGCTATGTCGAAGGAATGCGAGCCCTTTATTTCCCCAGGTTCTGCTGCCGCAGAGCTGAACCCCTGTCTACAGTTAGCCAGTAACACAGCGCGATAAAGACTTCGTTCTCCTGACGTTACTTTTGTATCCTCATTGCGATACTTAACTTATCTCGAGGCCACACGGAATAATGACCCTAGCATCATGCGAGTCGTAAGAGGCGCGGCAAATTCTGTGGGTGAGGCAGCACATTGAGTGGGTTGGCTGCATTGCTGGCAATTAAAATGTCATCAGTGCCGTAATCTCGTCACCAATCGCTGGCTCCAACAGTTGCAGCGAGATCTGAACTTCCTAATGCCTATTAATGCTACTTACTGACTTTGACATTTTGCATTAGAGGACAGCAACAACTTGACATCCTGATCACCACTAAGGACGGCGGATCGCAGCTGGACTTACATCGTGACGCCATGTTTAGTAACGACTACGGAGCGACCTGGCGGGGCCACCGCAACTGAATTCCGTTCATCCAATAATAATTCAAAATTATTTCGTACTTCACAGAGAACATAGTCTCGTGTCCATTACAAAGACCAAGCAGCTCGTGCTGTTCACGGAAATGATCGCTGTTTGTTGTGATAATCATGCGAAGCCAGAACGTGCAGTTTATATCGTAAAGGCTGCTGCACATGCACACACCAACTACTGTGCTTGTTTTCCTTGTGAGTAAAGCGGCCGGAGTGTGAGGCTACTCTGAGCGGTGTCCGTACTACCACGCATGTCTTTAAAGCGAACTTCCTAAGTACATAAAAAATTTGCCTCTTATTTGCGGCGTTCGGGTGGTTCTTTTATCGCCGCACTGAGCATTACAGTTTTATCCTAGAGAAAGCCTGCAACTGCCTGAACTTTCCCCGACAGCTGCGGCACTGAGGGCAGCGTCACAAGAAGGCAGTGCCTGTAAGTAAACATGTAAACACTGGGCTCTACAGTCCACTGTGAGATTTGGCCTTCTTCTAGATTACAAACGTAACATTTTCCATACAAACGACGTGAAGGCAAATGGGAAAGCGGAGGTCGTTCTGAACCTCAGCAACTTTACAGATTCCTGTGCTCCGACTGGATTGGACAATTGAAGGAGAGAAAAATTGTTTGCCAATGCTGCGAATGTAATTAGAGTCCTGCTGTTTTACAGCCCTTTGGGTAGTCACTGTACCGCCTGAGCTATATCCGCCCTTCTCTTTGTGCAGGTATACTTCTAGCGTTTCTTAACCCTGAGATAGATTTGTGTTGTTAGAGTCAGGCCCCGGCCGCTTTGTCCCCGGAGAAATATTCTCTGGTATTATAAGGACAGAGGCTGTAGGGACCTCAGGGCCTGTCCGGACGTAATGGCTAAGAGAGACACCAGTGTCGGTGTCGGGAGCCGAACACATGTGATGCAGGTACTTTCATTTGGTACCTGATTTGTGCAGATCTTCGTTTCCTTCAAGCCGCTTTCGATTGCGGAGTGTAAAACAACACCTGAAGAGCAACCGATTTTTGGTACTTTTACAGAAAACGTTTTAAAATAAGGGGTAATTAAAAAGAGGGTATTAGTCCGACAGGTTGATAATGACGTAATTAATGTGATGTTCATTAGTCGGTGGTTCATTGCAAACAAACTGTGACGATTGACTGTGCATGTTAGAGCACTGCTACTTCATTATCAGGGCCGCCGTCTTCAGTTCTTGCACAAGCGTCCTTCTGTCTAGTCACTGCAACCAAACTCAGGCTGCTGTTCGCTCTACCAGCAATATTTTATCTCGTGTCCAAACTGGTGGACACAAGGAGCAGTGATCTAGGTAGCGCGAATAACTTTAAATATTTCTCGTTATTGCTGACATAATTTGTTACACTGCTACTAGATGTGTCAAAACTTGCTAAGTGTTTCCTGAAAGCTACTCTTTCTTCACTTCCACCCTCAGATGGGGCTCTTATACAAACGCTCGCCCATTCTTGGGGTGTCTAAAGGAATAGTTTTTCTAATAGGCCTCTATAAAACTCTTTCATATTTCCTGTGTATGGGTTGTTTCCGTCTCTGATCTATTTGTTGGGCCGTATTAACCAGCTAGGCGACAGTAATTATCAGGTTTTAAATAACTGAGAATTAATCAACCGCATAAAGCCCACTGCTGGACCATCCTGCTGTAATATTGAAACTCTGCATGCTGCCCACACAGTGCATACCTTAGCAGAATAACAGGCTGGGCTTTGTCATGGAGACGAAGTGTTGGTTTACTGTGCGATAGGAACCGAGGTTTTGAAATGTCGTTAGTTGAACATTAGTCTACACCAGTTTACGTACAGGAATGACAATATCACACGAAATAAGCATTGAGATTAATTTCGGTTTAATCAGTCTCAATGTTTGGATTTTGTTACAATTACTGAGCATCCTTACGGGATAAGAAAGGCACGCCTTATATGCAGACCACGTCCGCCCGTCTGTCCATGATTCTGTCCGAAAATCTCTCTGTGACCTTGTATCAAAAATATGTTTTCTAGATGTTCATAAAATTTAGTGTAGAAGTTTTATGAACTGTCGAGCAAGTTTGAGTTCCGTGCAAATGGTCGTAGTGAGAGCCAAAATTTACGTAGGTGCATAAACAAATTTTTCAGCTTACTGCTCACGTTTATTAGTCGAACTGGGTGAAAATCGATGTAAATCGTCTGCACACAGTACCTTTGGGCAGCTGTTAGTTCTGTGATTGCTGGAGTAGCTAGGCCACACTCTTCTGTTGGACGTAAATACAAGTATATCTGCACTTCTAGCGTGAAATTGCGTGACACCTGGGAAGTAAGGAAGGCCTTGTACAGTCTGTGTGTTAGTCACGGAGCTGACCATTTCAATCTTGTTATTCAGGATGCAGTGTGTCGAGTCACGTCGTGGGGATGCCACAATATCACGTTGGCTGGTGGGAAGCTAGATTTGCTGGCAAACATAACTTTATTTATATGTCCAGCTGCTGGCGGTCTCATCATGATCTAATTACGTCTTCGGCATTTGGACTTAAGGCAGAGCTGACCATGTCCTGTTGCAGTACCAGCCTTTCAATAACTTGGGGTTTTAAAGCCCAGTGGTCACTATACGTACCACAAGGTTTAATATAGAGAAATTCTGTTTTCTGCCCACACACTGTATTTATGTGTTTTGTGTGGATCTCAGAACAAACAGCCATTATTTCCTTATACAACATTTACTGGTTGGTTGTGTAACCGAGATGTAGTATGTTTACTGCGCGGTACGGACTGGGTAGTTACAGTTGATGTGGTTAATTTTGCTCTAAAGGAAAACTAACTACAGGAAGCAAATTAAGTCAAAGTTTTGGAGCAAAATTTTCTTTTCTATTATGTTCCAAAAATGGCAGGTTTCAAACTGAACTTGCATTAACTGATATCTGTCTGACCGATCTGCGGTCTGACCGATATCAGTCAGTCGTGTCGACAGTTGATTGGATCGACGATTCTTGGAAAATATCAATTACGTCACATGCAGTGTCACTGAACACAGTATTGACATCGCCGATGACAGTTATTATTTATGAGTTTTATCTGTTAGAACCTGTTCGGATTATGGCTTGTACACCATCTGCACTTACTGAATACCCGCTGCAATGGTGTTCTGACATGACATGACATGATATGACATGACAGTATCCTTTCCCACGTCGGCCATTTAGTACATAATGTTATTGCAATTCAACTACAGTTATCAATTATCTTCCGATTGCTTATTGATAATCCTTTAGTCGCTCAGCTCACAAAGAAGTTGTTTTTCATGGATTATGATGTTCATTACCATGCACACAACAGCCAGCCACATGTCTTTATGCTGAGCCAAATGTGTCCATTCCACGCCCTCACATTCTATATAAAACACGGCCTTGTGTCTAAAGTTCTGTATTTCCTGTTGTTTTGTAAATGCTTGATTGCATCTGCATGTTTGCTTTGTGCCCGCTCATTATAATTAATAAACTTCTCTTAAAGCATAGATAATAATTCGGTCGGCATGGAACATTAATTTCAACTTAAATTTATTGCTTTCTGGGAAGGACGTCAGCGGACTGGGGGTGGGGGTGGAGTCATTCTGTTCTGCACGGCTGTGGGATCAGTAGTTATGTTTTTATGACGTGTCGTACCGTCACGTAGGTGACTGTGCTTTAATTTACTGGGATATGAGGCGTATGTATGTGCGTGCGTGTGTTTATGTTTCGGAGAAAATTGATGTCTACATCTTCAGCGTAGAAATACAGGAGATTACTCCGACAGGTTCTTACACAAGTATACGGCATCCAAATCTAGACGGCAGCAATCCTCTTTTCCATAAGTATTCTCTTGGTTGGCTTCCAGGTCTATTTTGGACAAGGTAGAAGATAAAGTTGTCCCTGTGCACGCTATGAAGGGGAATAGTGGTCTAGCTCCACCCATTCTTAACCTTGGTCCTAGATGGATGTGACTGGCAAGTTTAACATCATGCCAAATTTATCTCCCCAGGAAAGAATTCTTACAGCGCTATGAATATGACGTTTTGGGGGGAAAAAAAATCTCTACTCCTGCTGGGAATCGAAACTCGAGTCCTCCAGCCCGTAGCCTAGACACTATGCCACTCACGCTAGGCGGGCTCTTGTGCACCTTTGCAGAGAGTAAACTGTGGCGACGGTCTCTGGCGGTAGAACAAGTTTTCCCTGGTATCGCAAGCAAACTCTCCTAATGACGTCATTAACACGTGACGAGGGATGTAACGTGGGCCCTGCAGCAAGCATAACTTATGTCTTAATTTATTTACGATAACCGTGTATATGGTAATTAATAATTGTAAGATTATTTACTGCCTTATTTAATAAGTGCGCTTTCATGGTGCTTGTTTGAATGTTGAAATTATTTGTGATAAACGCATTCTAGAATGTCGACGATTGGCGCCAAACCGGAAGTTCTATCGAGGTTCCGTTTACCGCTTTCGACAGTGATGGCTAGCTTGTCGTGAGATTTAATGTGACTGTACGTTTTGTGGTGATATGAGATGATTGATGTGCAGTGAACTGTGAAATAGCACTGGGTGTGTTGGCAGCAGTTCGGACACAAAAACCGTTATACTGTGCACTAAATGCAGAGTGATACGCACCTGTACAGGACGAGGCAGCTGTCTTCATTCTGTTAGAACGTCCAGCGTCGTTGCTGCACTTGAGGTAAGTTTTGTTCAATTTAGAAAATGCAGAAGAGAATAGTGCAGTTGTTGGCAATGCACAATTTGCAACATTTCATTGCTCATTAGTCAGGCGAAGTATTCGACGAATCCTGGGCGGCTCAGAATAATACGTGTTTCCTGAGCTACCTACATCCTTCCTACTTCTCGCAGTCACACACATTCTAAACCCTCAGTTCGTGTGGTACCTGACAGTGTGACTCTGGTTAACATGTGCTTGGTTATATGGACTGGACAATTCGCGGCTAGATTGCCGGCAGGAGCGGGAGTGTTTCTTTCTTCTGCACAACGTCTAGACCCGCTGAGGGGCCCATCCAGCCCGCTGTTTAATGGGTACGGGGGATCTTAAACTGGTGGCCGGTTCATGAATCTGACCACTTAACTCCATCTAATACCGAGGTTAAGAATGAATGGAGCCAAACTGCTACTCCCAATGCGTGCTACATGGCTTGTGCGGGGAACAATTTTCCTTTCCTTTTTGTACTATACAAGTTTAGGCTATCTGAAACGTGGTAACTGATATGTGATAAATTTAGCAAGTGCTGCATACCAATGCAATATCTACAGTCAAAACTAAAATAGAAAGCGCTTGACAAACAAATATAGTAACGTTGTCAAAAGGAGCACTTCTAATGACGCAAACACAGTATTGCCAATCACACATTAACTGGGGTTGCACAAATAGTCACCGATCTTGACTTGAATTTTAAATGTCGAATCTCGTGTGACCGGTGACTGATCATAAGTTATAGCAAGACTGCTGGCAATTACCGTCAACCGACCTCAGGTGAACTGGCTGAGTTTTACGACAAGGTCCATAGGGCAGTTTATTGTTAGTTTTTGTTTGTTAAATTCTAACGAAGATAAAACAAATGCTCCTGGTTAATTTTACAAATATTTCATTTGCGCGGATTGTCTGCTTTTGAGTTTTTTCGCCGCGTAGGGGTTAAATATTCCGACGTTTCGGAGAAACGCACCATCTCCATCTTCAAGGTGTTTGAATTGGATAACTAAATAATTGGATGGAAATAATGTGGCAGTATCTCCCATTGGCTCGGTACTGTCCTATCACCTCTTCTCTCTTTCCTTCCCTGTTACCCTCCAAACTCCTTCGAAACGTCCAATATAACCGACACTCTTCTCCCTCAATATCCATTAGCGTCCACTTGAACCAATTCAGTTACCCTGAATATGGAAGCAGTAAGTTTCTCCGAAACGTCGGAAATTTAACCATCGCACAGTACAAAATAAAGAGGACTGTAATTTTATCGACAGCAGCTGTATATAGCTGAAAACTTATGTTTGTGCAACAAAGATTTGTTATTACATACAGCTCTACAGTAGGCTGGCTGCTGACTGCTCGGACTGCAGTGCACGTTTGTAAGAAAGCTGTGAAATACAGTCAAGGACTGCGGTGTGATTAGCTTTACATTCATATCTGTAATAAATGAATGCTTTATTCTCAGCTGTCCAAATATTGTGTTGGGAGCTACAAGAAGTGCAGAATACTTCGTTACGTGGTTAGCCTACCCAGACTTTCTAAAGCAAAAGCTCCTCCTACGAACATGACAGAGAGTAACTTTCCGGAGTTACTAGATTATTTCTTCCTTTGTGAATTTGACCGTCTCATGACGCTTTGTCTCGTGTCTGGGCCACCAGCAGTAAGTGTGCAGACCTGCTTGTCTCAGGTTGACAGTTCCTGGCAGGGGGACTGATATCTGGCAGACCGTTACTCTATCCTGACTCGCACACAGACTCTGTAGACCCTTCATGTTTGTACACTGCATTCGTCGTGCGTCCCAATTCTCTTAGTCTGAGGCTTTTTCATTTTAGTGACAGATGTTGAGATCCACCACACTATATGAGTCACTGACAATGTTTATTTTACAGTCCAAAGTTTCGCACATAATTACAAACACACGCACTCTAATCATGTACACTAGTCAGGTAGTGTTAACCGTGACGTCCTGCTAGCTGTAACACCGTAAAAGAGCCTCCCCCTTCCCTCAGTTAACCATTCAGTATGAGGCTCGGCTCTCCCCAAAACCGATCTGGGCCATTCGGTGAAGAGAAAAATATTTTCTGACCTTCGTAAATTGGTCGGTCTCCCAGCTCGTTGCCTAGTCGCCTGGACTAATCTAGCAACGTCAGTAGCAGCAACAGCAGCAGCAGTAGTAATAGTAGTAGTAGTAGTAATAGTAATAGCAGTAGTAACAGCAACAGCAGTAATATGAGTGGCAAACGAAACACAGTTTAGCAGGCGGTCCTCAAGATCACTCCTTGCTCGGTGCGCGCTCTTTTCCTCGCTAAATTCAGCATCTTGGTAACATCTCGTGCAGCTTCACAACGAACACGCGGATTAACTGCGTACTTCAGTACCGTAATTGAATGAGTTGAACTCAGAGCTAATTTGACGCTTTCTAATGCAATAATGTTGTGGGATTTCAAGTAAATTTCCAAGTAATACCAGTTCTGTTTTCCAGCCCTGTGGTTTATTTTACGGGTCGGCAGTCTGTATGTGCCATCAGAACGTGAGTCGTAGTGGCACGTAATCTTATATCATGCACAAAGTGCGTGTAACAATGACAGGAACAAAGCAGACACTCTTGTAAATACATTTGTGGCGTATGCGTGGAAATTATTTTATCTAATTGACAAATATGACAGAACTTTTACATAATTCATACTTACAGAAATACAGTTATAATACACGAAATATTATTAACTCTATTTAATGATATATCTCAAGATAATTATCATATTTATAAGTATAAATTATAACATGTGTTTATTGACAGACCGCGGACTGGGTGTCCAAGGAATCTTGGTTCGATTACCTGCATAGCAATAGATTTATCTCTCCTCAAAGGTGTTCAGACCTGCTCTGGAGATCAACGTATATTTTGTCCAAAAATACTGGGTTATTATCCTCAAGGTTAAAGCGGCCGGAATTTAAAAATTATCACACACATCCACCTCTGGCTGGCGTTAAGAATGCATGGAGCTCTTACACAACTGCCACAAAACGTCTGTAGTATGTGGCGCTTAATATAGGGACTGTAGTTGTATTTCATCCAAGCTGTTTCTTGGTGTTGTCAAGCAATTTGACGATCAGGCTGTGCCATTTATTTCTGTCAGCATTGAGGCAGTGTGTCGTATTATGGGTAAGTGTTTTATGGGGTTAAATTACCGTGTTTTGCCTTAAGTGTATCGATCAGCAAGGTACTCAGGCGATCGCTATTTATATACACGGCTGTGCTTATTTTGGAAATACAGCAGGCTATCTTGAAGAAATCTGATACAAAATTACTTCAAAAGAAAAGAATAATATCGGATTGCTGAGCCCCAGTTGCAGCATGTGATGTGGTAATGAGCAGACAGACCAAAATAATGACCGCGCCTTATCGAGGTAGATTGCCGTCGTGCGAGCCACACCAAACCTTGGGGGCCGTCGTTGTGTTTTTGTTCAGCAAGACGTCAACGCTCCAAAGCACAGAATTGTTATAATTTTATGAACACATTAAGTATGACTGCACTTACTAAGCAGAATATACAGGCTGGACCGAAGGGCTGTTAACTCCATTTTACTACACAGTTTAGTAAAAGGTTGTCTGACTTTTGGGCTCTAATTTACTCACAGTTGGCTACAAAGTAACTAAGGATCAGAGCCGCCTGTACTTTTCAGTAGGGCACAACATACGGAAAAACTTCCTCCTACGATGCATTAGTCTTTATTCTTGTAATTGTTCTGTTGGTCGCTGTTCTCCGTACAAGGTTTTGGGCCTTCCAAGTCGTCCGCTAATTTGTAGCCACCGAACGGAGGGAAACAGAAATTGTACGGCTCTGATTGCGCTCAAGATATGGACGTTCGACCTTTCAGTAAAGGCAACCTGGAGGCAGGGTACAGCGTGACGAAGTAAAGAGGGTAAAGTGATTGGAAGTGAATTGGTGGAGTATGTAGCAGAGGAGACAACTTGAGAAATTTGGCTTAATTTTGTGTTTGGAGCGCAACACTGTGGCGAAGTTTGGGTACCGATT
>Ga0209628_10004370_pt1 | contig 10198 bp, 8 predicted proteins | sample TergutCu122P4_FD_187285 | JGI IMG/M metagenome (GOLD analysis project Ga0209628, IMG submission 187285) | Cubitermes ugandensis P4 segment gut microbial communities from Kakamega Forest, Kenya - Cu122 P4 (SPAdes) (version 2) | ecosystem: Host-associated > Arthropoda: Insects > Digestive system >... | reverse complement strand
CCCGTTTCTGTTTCAATTTGACAATGCAAAATTAGTAATGATAAAATTAACTACAAAATTATTTGCAAAAATTTAGCATCACTTTTGTCCACTTGAACAAAAGTCCTAAAAAAAAGCATCACTTTTGTCCACTATCCCTTTTTTGAAGATTTTGTAAAAAAAACGCCCGACTAACAAACGGTTGTCGAGCGTTTTTTTATCTCGTTTGCACTTAAATTGAAATTTGCTCATAAATATCAATAATATCTGCTTTGGAAATTTTTTCAAAATGCTCCGGAAAAATGGTTACAAATCTGCCGCTCATCTCCACTGAGGCAGGGGAAATTACCAAACGTTTTTCTTCGGTTTCTTCATAAAATTGCGTTGGACGAAACTTTTTGCGAGGAAAAACGAAAAGCAAATATTTGCCGTTTTCATAAACGCAAATTGCATTAAACATATTATTTTCTATGTAGTTAGCAAAATTTTGTTCAAAAACATTTTTCGCTGTTTTTTTGCACTCTGTCTCTATGCAAAATGCTTTTCGCAGATAATTTTTAAACTCTGTCAGAGTAAAATTTTCCTCTTTTTTAATAATTTCAAAATAATTTTCCGACAAATTTTTGTAATCGCTAATCACATTAAAATATTGCTTTTCTGCTGCTTGAAAATGTGCGTGATGTGGTGCAGATGCACCGCAATTTGAGCCATTGTAGAAAATTGCCAAATCGGGCAAATTTTTCGCAAAATATAGAAAATCATCAAAATATGGAATTAAAAGTTGCGGCGTATGTTGCTTGTGCGCAATAGTAAAATGCTTTGGAAAAATCGGGTATGGGTTTATAAGTATCTGAAAATCATTAACATCAATGCTCTGCTGCTCTTTCGGACGAACATTGACACAGAGAAAGCATTTTTCGTTTAAAATTTGTGTTTTTTCTGGGTTAGTGCGCAGTTGTTCAAGCCGTTGCTTAACATTCGCCAAAGTTGAGCGCATTCGAGCAGGGTTACACACCACATCAACCGAAAAATCGCCAAAATCAAAACTTTTTGATACACTTTTTTCTAAATCAGCATACTTTTCTTTTGCAAGTTGCCAATGTTCAATTTCAGAGTTAAATAGTTGATAAACAATATTTTGCATTAAAAGAAGTTAGAAGTTAGAAATTAGAAGTTTTTCGTTTTTCGTTTAATTTTAAAGTGCAAAGATACAAAATAATTGAAAATTAATTATTTTTATTGTTTAAAAATTACATTTTGGAAAAGACAAAAATTTTTTTTATGATTTTTTCAACATTTTTTTTTAAATAAATTTGCAAATTAAAAAGAAATATTTACCTTTGTACTTTATTTTAATTTATTAACTTTAAATCTTTTTAAAAAATGGTAAGAAAATACATTTTAGCAGTTTTACTGCTGTCAATCGGTACAATGAGCATTTCTGCTCAAAATAATCAGGAAATGAAATATCAACGAAGTTCATTGGCAATGATTATTACTTCAGGTAATATGAATGTTTTGTTAAAAAAAGATGAACCGAAAAGTGTGAGTGAAATCAGAAGTGAAGTTCTGGGGGCGTGGAACTCATACCCTTTTCCTGATAAGTACAACAACCACAAAATACGCACCACCGACTTGGGGCTGCGTAACGAAATCAGTGCTGAAGCTCTTTCTAAGGTAATACAAAAAAAGAACGTAAAGCAGGATATAAACGAACTTCTGCCCAAAATCAAACAGCAACTTCAACAACAAAGAGTTGCTAATCAATTAGTTAGAACTTGGTTTAGTTCCAAAGATGGAAAAATGTTTGATATGGAATATATCAAAGAAATGGGGCTTTACAATGTGAGCGAAGGCGATTTAAACTACAGCATAGCAAAAAATTCTGCGAGGGGAATGGCAATGCTGGCAGATGCAGGGGAAAATTTAATTAACAACACTTTTGTAACAGTAACGGAAATAAATTTTTTCAGTAACGAGCCGGTTGCAGATGTATTAAAAAACACTGCAAGAGAACTTAGAAACGAAGCAAACAGAAAGGTATGCGGACCTAAAGATTTTGTATGCAGTTTGGCAAAATCGGCTTTATTAACTGCGGCTGCAACAATGGAGTTGGTAGCAGACGGCATAAAAGACGGCTATTCCGTTTTTTCAAAAACATTTTTGTTTAAATTAAAATGGGACGAAGAGGTTGCTGCAAACTTTTATAACATTTGGGGAGATGAAGCCGCATTTGAAAAAATGAATTTTGAACTTGAATATATTGGTTGTCAATATAATAGAAGTAAAATTAATGCAGGTATTTTTTCATCAAGCAAAAACAGAGAAATTGAAACAATTTTAGGCAAAGTATTGGTAAGAAACATTGATGCCTCGTTTGCAACATTACAAAAAGAGCATGACGTTTTCAAACCTGTTGTGCCGATTATATCAACAGACCCATTTATAACTGCAAAAATCGGTATGAAAGAGGGCTTAACAGGAAAGGAAACTTTTGCAATTTTGGAGAAAACAGAAGACCCGACAACGCATAAAACAAAATGGAAAAAAGTGGGAACAACAAAAGCGGATAAAAAATATATTTGGGATAATCGTTACAATGCAGACGAAGAACCTGAAAAAATTGTTTATGATAAAAATGGCGAACCAATTACAGTAACTACTTTCAAGAAAAACGCAAAAGCACAACCGGGAATGGTTTTAAAACAGGTAAAATAATTTGGTTTAAACCTTAAACCATAAATCTTATCAAAACATTATTCTTTTACTCATAAAAACAAAAAAACAATGAAAAATTTATTAAAAATCATGGGCTTTGTTGCTTTGCTGATGGCGTTTTGCGCAACATCGGCAGCAGCACAAAAGAAAAAAGCCGACAAAGACACACGGCAGTGGCGCTACGAACTTGAAGCAGCCGGCGTTGGTCAGCAGAATACGGTACAACTAAAAGTGTGGTCGTATTCCAAAAAAGCGGAAGTTGCTCTTGAACAGGCAAAGAAAAATGCGGTTCACGGAGTAGTTTTCAGAGGGTTTGGTTCAAACAGACCTATATGCACAAGCCCTGCCGCAGAGCAGGAACATAACGATTTCTTTAAGTCATTTTTTGCCAATGGCGGAAAATATTTAAAGTATGTCCAACTCGTCAATAATGGTGCTATCGGAACAGGCGACAGAATCAAAATTGGCAAAGAGTACAAAATTGGCGTAGTGGTAATTGTTGATAAAACATCACTGCGAAAGGATTTGGAAGATGCAGGCATCATCAAAAAATTGGGTGCCGGTTTTTAATTGGTTTAATGTTTAAAATTTAAAGTTTAATGGTTGATTTTAAACCTTAAACTTTAAACAACTTACTAACTTACCAACTTACCAACTTACTAACTTATTAACTGATTTTAAAATGAAAAAGATTCTAATATCAATGATTGTTGTGGTTTTCTTACTGCCTTCTTGCAAAATAAGAGACCCGCAAAAGAAAATTGCAGGCAACTACTCTTTTGAAATAAGTTGCTTGGGAACAGAACTTGACGGCACACAAACTGTGGAGTCGTGGGGCTTCGGTCGATATAGATGGGATGCAGCAGCGCAGGCAAAAAAGAACGCTGTGTATGCCGTACTTTTTGACGGAATAAGAGCAGGCAGAGGCGATGGCGGCGTGTTTTGCGAAACAAGACCTTTGCTGGGCGAAGTAAATGCCAGAGAAAAATATGAGGCATACTTCAACAAATTTTTTACCGATGGCGGGGAATATCTAAAATATGTTTCGTTGAAAGACGAGCGTATAGGGCATAAAGTATTAAGGGACAAAAAAGGAGCAACGCACGGAACAAAACGCAGTGTGATTGTCCGCGTCCTGCGCCCGAAACTAAAAGAAAAATTAATTGCTGATGGAATTTTAAAACCGTAATTTTTTTGAATAATCGGCGAGGTGGTTAATTTTATTTTTGATTAGTCAGTTCGCCGATTAGCAAAAAAACAACAATACTCCCTTTGAGTTTAACTAAAACAATGAAAATTATATCTGTTTTAGATTCTGTTTAATTTTTTGTTAAAAATTTTATCTTCTAAAATTTCTAAAAAAAATAACAAAATGAAATCAAAAAATATATATTTATATATTTGTTTGCTCTTTTCTATCTCTTTAAGTGCGCAACAGACCGAGTTTGCTCCAATCGGAACAGAATGGTATTATGAAGTTGTAAACCACAACTTTTATAACTCTCGCGACACTTCGTATATTTTGATAAAATCAACGTACAGTAAGATTATTAATGGAAAATTATGTAATGTAATTTCGAATGTAAAAGGCGGTATGTTGTGTTATGATTTTGGTAATCCAACATATGCCTATCAAAGCAACGACACTGTATATTTTTGTGAGAATTATGTAGTTGGTACATTTAAACCTGTGCATATCTGGAATGCACAACAAGGAGATACATGGGAGACCTTGTTTGGTGTTAAAATAAGAATTGATTCTATAAAAACAGTATCAATCTTTGAACAGCCAATGCGAGCACAATATGTAACATACATAAGCAATGAATGTTATGATTGTGCTACAGAATACCACTCTTTTGTAATAGAAAATATAGGTGATTTGTTTTATCTGTATGGTTTTTCTGTTAATGGAGTAAATGCCTGCGATGAGTTTATGCGTAGTTATAACGGTCTTACCTGTTATATCCACCCAGAGCTTGGCACATATAATACAAACAATCGTCAATGTAATTATGAAACTGTATCTGTACAAGAAATAACCGAAGAACAAATAAAAATTTTTGATAATTATATACAAATACCTATGTTATATCTTTCAAAAAACACAGAAGTAAAATTTTACAATATCAGCGGACAACCTATTTTTACTTCTGCACCAGATAATAATGGGATTATATCAACTAATAAGTTATTTTCAGGAATGTATTTTGTTTGTATAAATACTTCAAATCAATTAACAACCTTTAAATTTATTAAAAAATGAGCAATTTTAACTTTGCAATATTTTTAATTTTTTAAACCATATAAACTTTTTTTTAAATGAAAAAACGTAACAAAAAACTATTTCCCGTTCTCTTGTTATTTACAGGTTTTACCTTGATGGTGTTTAGCGGATGTGGCGGAAACCCACCTGTGGAAAGCATTACATTGGTGCCAAAAGAATTTCATTTTTATGATATTGGAGAGAAAAAACAATTAACTGCTACCGTTTTGCCTGAAAATGCACATACAAACATTGTTTGGACAAGCAGTGATGAAAGTGTTGCAATTGTTAATGATAGTGGTATTGTAACTGCTGTTGGTAGTGGTTTGGCAACAATTACAGCCACAGCAGGGAAAAAAACAGCAACCTGTGAAGTTAAAGTATCAACAGGTCATTATTTTCCCTTATTTCATAAGATTATATACACAAAATTTGATGTGACTGATGTAATAGATATGAGTGTTGGTATAGATGACGATGGTTATGAATTTGCTGACACTCTTGCAAGAATAGATATTATTCTTTTGGGAACTGATACTGATTTGTCGAGTACTGGTTATATTGTTGGCTCTGGTATTCTTGCTTATATGAAGGCAAATGTACTTTTTAGAAAAATGAAAACAGGACCGTATGCAGGCAAGTCGTATCCATATATAACCGGTAGATATGTAGCAAGTGATATGCTGCCTGCCACAATTGATGAATGGACTGCTAACCAAAACACACACAAATTCTTAAAAGGAGAATTTGATGTAACAGGTTTTAATGCTACCGCAAATACATTGGCAGGAGAAGACCTAATGTTATTGTTAAAAACTTATATGAAAGGTTCCAAATTATTTTATCTTAATTCACCACTGAATCCCTCAGGAGGTTTGGAACCTTATGGCGTTATTGCAGAGAGTGAATTTGAAATTGATAAAAATGGTTTTTTATTTCCTAAAAGTTATAGTTTGACAGGACAAATTATACTTTGGTTGTATGAAATTACCAATGACGTTGGCGCAAAGGAAATGTACTATATAGATGCTTCAGGTACAATTTGGCTGCCGCAAGAAGAGGGCGATACTGATGTAGTAAAATTAGTAACATTGAACTCGTGGATTAAAACACATAACGGTGCACCTGCAAATGTTATTCAAAAAGCAGTGGTAACAAAAATTTCGACTGCACATATTAATAAATTTAGAGCAATTAAAAATTTGCCAAATTATTCTATTTTGTTAAACAATAAAAATCTAATTTACAATGAAAAATAAAATTTTAATTTTAGCAATTTTGTCAGTTTTGGTTAGTTCGCTTTTTTCTGCGCCTATGGTACCGTGGGCTGTAGAAAAGGTACAACCCGATGGAACAAAAATAACCGTTTATCTCAAAGGAGATGAAAGAGTAAACTGGATGGTGTCCGAAGACGGCTACACCCTAATGTACGACTCGCAGAACTATGTGGTCTATGCTCAAAAAGATTTGAAAATTAAAAAATAAGTTATACCTTTGCAATATTAATTCTAAACTTTTTTTTAAATGAAAAAACGTAACAAAAAACTATTTTCCGCCCTCCTGTTATTTACAGGTTTTACCTTGATAGGGTTTAGCGGATGTGGCGAAGAACCAACGCTTAAAGATAGCCCTTTATACCATAATTCTTGGGCTACTTTGAGTTACGGCTTTGGCTCTTACCATATAGTTTGTGGTGTGGAAACACAATACAACTTTTTTGACGGCGACAGCGTTTTTAATAACAAGGCATACAAAAAAATGTATTGTTATAAAGACGAGCAACATTCTACACGTTTTTACGAAGGATTGATTAGAGAAAATAACTCTAAAATCTTTATTGTTCCCAAAGATGCCACTACGGAATATCTTTTATATGATTTTTCTGTTACAGAAGGAACTTCTTTTGAATATGCAGATTATCGTTTTCCTATAGAAAGTAGGAATATGTATGTGAAACAGGTAGATTATGTTAATATTAATGGCAAAAATGTAAAACGAATTCAATTTTCTTTATTACCTCCTTATGATTATAAAATCATTGATATATGGTATGAAGGAGTTGGTAGTGAACAAGGTTTTTTATATCCTTTTTCCGATGAATTTACAGCAGGTGGTAAAAAACATCTACTTTGTTGCACTCAAAACTATACATTGGTGTATCAAAACTCTAAATTTCCAAATTGTTATTACGATAATAACGTGGAAACTATACTTTTCCTGCAACCACAGCCTAATATTGGTGTTAGTGTTTATCCTAATCCCGTTGATTCTCTGATTAACATATCTTTACCTGAAGAAACAATATTGTATATTAGATTGTATGATGTTTCGGCTGGTCAGGTGGTTTATAGCAACAATAATATTAACACAAACAGTTATACTATTGATGTAAGTTTATTGCAGAAAGGTTTTTATGCACTTACCGTATTTTTAAATAGTGGAATAGGTGGAGATTTTATAATTTATAAACTATAAAAATTATTATGAGAACGAAAATTACAATTTTAATAGCATTTGTATTGTTTGCAAACAGTTATTTTATGGCACAGACCATAAATATAAACAATACAATTACAAAAAGTGTAACAGTTGCAAATATGCAAAATTATAACTTGCAGGGCAAAACTGTTTCGGTAAGCGGCAGAGCAGATTTTGCTCTAAATAATGGTTTTGTGCGTATTCTGTTGTCAGATGATTACGGTTACGATTTATTGATTTATGAAACTATGCCTCTGTTTGCTAACAACGGAGTAGATATTTTCAATTCAAAAGTAATGGAAACGATAAATCTTTCGTCTAACTTTACTTTTACAAAAGTAAAAGTAGAGATAGAAAATGCACAACTTACAAATCTTGTAATAAACATTTATGACAATTCTCAAAGTCCAAACATTCAAAAAGTTGTTGGAGCAGACAGAATTTCGGTTTTAAATAATAATTTACGGGCAAACAACGCATTATGGGTAGCGGGCGAAACATCTGTCTCTAAAATGAGTTATGAAGAGAAAAAAACACTCTTTGGCGGCACTGTGCCTGATTTGGAGGGTTTTGAGTATTATAGAGGAGGAATTTTTGTAACTGCTAAATATCTTCAAAATTTACAAAATACAGGAAATACTGCTGCTACATCACCATTCGTTGACAAATTTGATTGGCGAAATAGACACGGCAGGAATTGGATTACTCCTATTAAAGACCAAGGTAGTTGTGGCAGTTGTTGGGCTTTTTCGGTAGTTGGTACTGTTGAGGCATATACCAATCTATATTATAATCGGTTGTTAAATCTGGATTTGTCAGAACAGGATTTAATTTCTTGTACTAACACAGGAAGTTGTAATGGAGGTTATCCAGGTCCTGCATTAGACCGCATTAAAACTAACGGTGTAGTTGATGAAGAATGTTTTGTATATGGCGCAAGTGATTTACCTTGTACAAAATGTTCTAATCCTAATGAGAAAATTAGAATTAGTAATTACACTTATTTTAATCCTAATACCCAAAATGCCGAAAACCTCAAATCTTTGATAATTAAATCTCCGTTGAGTTTCTCCCTTAATAATTGGAAGCACGCTATTGGCTTAATTGGCTATAAAACTATACAGGCAAATGACTTTATAATTGGAGTAGATGGATTTATAATAGAAAATGATAGTCCATTAATTGGTACAACTGCTTGGTTAATAAAAAATAGTTGGGGAGACGATTGGGGAGTTGAAGGAGTTGGGGGAAACTGGGGACCCCGTACTGGCTGTGCTTATGTTGTTGCAGATTGGTCAGAAATAAACCATACTTATTCAATTTCTGGAAATATAACAAGTCAAAAACTTACGAATGCTGATGTTGTTTGTGAAGACCGAGATGGCGATGGTTATTACTATTGGGGTATTGGACCAAAACCTGCACATTGTCCTGCTTGTACTCCAGACGAACCGGACGGCGACGATTCTGACCCTTGTTTGGGTCCAATGGACAAATATGGACATTTAAGAACTCTTGGTGCTAATCTTATAATTAGAGATGATATCCAGGACAATGGAAGACAACCCAATCCCCGCCCTATTAGTTGGAACAGTCCTGATATTAAGTTGGTAGACCTTAATTTTAATCCAATTCCAAATGGCGAACTTCATAACCATACTTCCTGCAATATTATTGTTACAATAAAAAATATCGGCTGTTTACCAAGCACAGGCAAAGAGAAGTTGCACCTGTATTGGAGTCAATCAAGTGTAAATTCAAAATGGGATGCAAGTTGGACAAATTCGTTTACCTCTAATCTTTTTACTCTTTTGTATAATTTACCAAGCGGTGGAGAAATTACCAGTTTCCCAGGATTTAGTATTCCTGCTATAGCACAAGGAAGTGGAATTAGTGTGTGTATCCCATGGAACTTGCCCAATAACATACATCAGTATAACGAAGCAATTTCTACTAATTTTTCAGCAAACATTAGAGCAAATTGGGATATTGCTCTAATGGCAAGGATTGATGACGGGAATGAAACATACGGTTTAAATCAAAATTTACTGCCCACAACAACATTTGCTCAAAACTCAAATAACGTTGCTGTTTCTAACGGTGGACTATTGCTGTTCAAAAAAGATTTCAGCAATCTTATGTATTTGGAACCTCTTGTAGATAAAGAGTTTTCAGTAATTTATAAACAAATTCTTAAGAATGACGAATACAAACTTAATGATTTTGCAGAGGTCTATGCTTTATTAAGCAACGATTTAATGGCAAAATTAAACAAAAATTTGAGTACAGATGTCAAAATTGTTGACAAAAACAGGGTGTTATTAATGTCAGAAAACTCGGAACTTGTTTTTAATCCTTCTGACAATGGGCAGGAAATCTATTTTATCGGCACAGAGGTTAATTTTATCTCCGACAAAATGCCCGAACTTAATGATTTCAATCTTGATTTTACCCTTAAAATAGACGGACAAGATGGCGAAACAATGCGTTACACAGCAATACGCGATGAAAATGTCTATTTCAAAGCACATGCAGAGGCAAATAAAAAGAAAATTGTTAGAGGTAAAGAAAATGTAAAACTTACTTCAAACACAATTTTTGAAGATGCTACTTATAAATGGTACAACGAGGCAGAAAACGTTATCGGCGAAGACGAGATAACACTCACACTCACTCCGGAAGTTACACAAAAGTATAAAGTTGAGATAAAACGTGAAGATGACGGCTTTAAGTCATACGATGAAGTTGAGGTTATTG
>Ga0209628_10004369_pt1 | contig 10199 bp, 13 predicted proteins | sample TergutCu122P4_FD_187285 | JGI IMG/M metagenome (GOLD analysis project Ga0209628, IMG submission 187285) | Cubitermes ugandensis P4 segment gut microbial communities from Kakamega Forest, Kenya - Cu122 P4 (SPAdes) (version 2) | ecosystem: Host-associated > Arthropoda: Insects > Digestive system... | reverse complement strand
TTCCCTTATTTAGCGTAATGTAATTATTCCCTGCAAGACTGTTATTCACAACCCTGGCCATGATGTACCGGTAATACGAAACAGAATCAAAATCTACCCTGTGAATGATCTGTTGGGCGGCAGCAGAATCTTTCATTTGAAGAATTTGGGCTTCCAAATATTGTATGTGATTTTCCAAATTGGCAGTTCTTTCCGACAAATCCTCATTTTCTGCTTTCAAACCAAAATAGGATGTGATCGAATTAGACACGGAATAAATCGAACCGGTTATTTCACTTTCCATCGCAGCATATTTGCTCTTTTGAAAATCATTGTTCTTGATTATCAAACTGACTGAAATGCCCACCAGCAAAAGGAATAACAGCCAGTGAACATTCTTGACAAGAAAAGCAAATAATGTACGCATAATTTTCCATTATCTAATAAGGAAGCTAAACTTACCTATATTTTTCAATGCGATTCCGGTTCCTTTAGCTACAGCATGCAGAGGATCTTCTGCGATATGGAACGGAATATTGATTTTATCTCTCAAACGTTTATCCAAACCCCTCAGCAAGGCACCTCCTCCGGCCAAATAAATACCGTTGCGAACGATGTCGGCATAAAGTTCGGGAGGAGTTCCTTCCAATGCACTCAACACAGCCATTTCTATTTTGGAAATGGATTTATCCAAACAGTGTGCAATTTCCTGATAAGAAACGGGAACTTCCATCGGAAGAGCCGTCATACGATTCGGACCATATACGACGTAATCTTCAGGCGGATTCTCTAAATTTACTACCGCAGAACCAACATTCATTTTGATTAATTCGGCAGTACGTTCACCTACGCGCATATTGTGCTGACGTCCCATATATTCCAAGATATCTGCGGTAAGATCGTCTCCCGCAATACGGATAGATTTATTGGAAACGATTCCGCCCAAAGAGATAACTGCAATTTCGGTTGTTCCCCCACCTATATCTACTATCATATTTCCTTCCGGAGCATCTACATCGACTCCGATTCCGATAGCAGCCGACATGGGTTCATAAATCATGTAAACATCCCGGCCGCCTGCATGTTCGGCAGAGTCGCGAACCGCACGGATTTCGACTTCGGTACTTCCCGAAGGAATACAAACCACCATTCTTAACGACGGAGAGAAAAACTTGCTCTTCGGATTGATCATTTTGATCATTCCTCTGATCATTTGTTCTGCCGCATAAAAATCTGCAATCACGCCATCCCTTAAAGGCCGGATCGTTTTGATGTTTTCATGCGCTTTCCCGTGCATTTGGCGAGCCTGTTCTCCGATTGCAAGTACTTTGTCTGTACGACGATCCAGTGCAATGACCGACGGTTCATCTACAACTATTTTTCCGTTACAAATGATGATGGTATTGGCAGTGCCAAGGTCCATCGCTATTTCTTGTGTGAATGAAAATAATCCCATAATTTTTAATTATTATTTGGGATTTTAGATTTACGATTTTAGATTGGGTTTCCCTTAAATCGTAAATCGTAAATCTAAAATCGTGAATTATTGTTAGTGTTTAAAATGTCTGATGCCTGTTGTTACCATTGCTATGCCGTTTTCATTGCAATAGCTTACAGATTTTTCATCGTTTATCGAACCTCCGGGTTGAATGACTGCCGTGATTCCTGCATCGTGGGCAATCTCAACACAATCGGGGAATGGGAAGAAAGCGTCGGATGCCATAACTGCACCATTCAAATCGAAGTTAAATGTATTTGCTTTTTCAATGGCTTGCTTCAACGCATCCACCCGTGAAGTTTGACCGACTCCACTGGCGCAAAGCTGTTTGTTTTTTGCTAAAACAATCGCATTCGATTTGGTGTTTTTTACTATTTTATTGGCAAACAACATATCTTCGATTTCCGGTTTGGTTGGCTCTTTAATAGTTGCCGTATTCAAATCGATTTCTGTTTGAATACTCAAATCTTTATCTTGAGCCAATACTCCGTTCAAAAGAGAACGGAACTGGCGGTGCGACTGTTTGATTTGCTTTTGAATTAAAATGATACGGTTCTTTTTCTGCATCAGGATTTCCAACGCATCTGTATCATAATCGGGAGCGATAATCACTTCAAAGAATATTTTGTTGATTTCTTCGGCAGCCGCTTTGTCTACAATTCCGTTAGTGATTAAAACTCCGCCGAAAGCAGAAACAGGATCTCCTGCCAAAGCATCGATCCAAGCTTTACAAACGGTTGGTCTTGAAGCAATGCCACAAGCGTTATTGTGCTTCAATATTGCAAATGTTATTTCGTCGAACTCATCGATCAGATTAACAGCAGCATCGATGTCTAATAAATTATTGTATGAAATTTCTTTTCCTTGCAGTTGTTCGAAAGCCTCCTCAAATTTTCCGTAAAACATACCTCTTTGATGTGGATTTTCTCCATAACGAAGTATTTTGGCATCATCGAAAGCAGAGCGGAACGAAGAACCTTCTCCTCCGTCGAAATAATTAAAAATAGCGCTATCGTAACCGGAAGAAACGGCAAACGCTTCTTTTGCAAACCATTTACGTTCTTCTATTGTTGTATTCGCACCTTTTTCTTTTAAGATTTCAGACAAAGGCGCATATTGATCTTTAGACGCTACGATCACAACATCTTTGAAATTTTTGGCTGCCGCCCGAATCAACGAAATGCCGCCGATGTCTATTTTTTCGATAATTGCTTGCTCTTCGGCACCTGATGCTACGGTTTCCCGAAAAGGATATAAATCTACAATAACCAAGTCTATTTCAGGAATTTCATATTCCTCCATTTGTTGGTTATCAGACGGATTGTCTCTGCGGGAAAGGATTCCGCCAAACACTTTCGGATGTAATGTTTTTACACGTCCTCCCAAGATAGAGGGATAACCTGTCAATTCTTCAACCGAATTACAAGGAAAACCTAAAGATTCTATAAACTCCTGAGTTCCTCCGGTTGAGAAAAAAGAAACTCCTTCTTCGTTTAATTTATTTAAAATTTCATCTAAACCGTCCTTGTGATACACCGAAATAAGGGCGTTTTTAATCTTCTTTGATGCCGACATAAAGCAATTTTTTTATTTTATTTTTGAGAGTGACAAAATTACATAATTTTTTCCGATTTTTCATTCGGTTTTACGAATAAAGCGCTGATTTCGTACAAAATATATAACGGAATAAATACGACCATCAATGTGAACGGATCTCCCGAAGGAGTGATTATGGCAGCCAGGAATAAAGTCCCGACAATAGCATACCGCCGGTATTTGTTGAAAAAAGATTTCTTTAATAATCCTAATTTCGAGAGTAGCCACGACAGCAGCGGCAGTTCGAATGCCAAACCCATAACGAATATCAGCATAATGAAATTATCCATGTAAGAATCCAGCGATATTTGGTTAACAATGGTCGGACTCAATTCGTAAGTCGCCAAGAAACGGAGCGTTATAGGGAAAACGGTAAAGTAACCGACTAAACATCCTATAAAAAACATAACCGTACCAAACAGAAACACCCATTTTACATTTTTTTTCTCATGATCATATAATGCCGGACTTATGAAACGCCAAATTTCAAAAATCAAATATGGAAAAGTACATATCAACGCCAACCAAAAAGAGGCAGTCATGTGCGTGAAAAACTGCGAAGCCAATCGTATGTTAATGATATTCACATGAAAATCCTGGTTGCAAAAATCGGGAATAATGGAGGTATGTGAACTGATTTTACATAACCATCTATACAGGAAAAAATCGTAACGGGTAGGAGCTAAAATTACATTATCGAACAAATACGGCATAAATGCAAAGCCGATTATTGCAAAAACAAGCAATGCAATAACCGACCTCAGTATTGTCCAACGAAGTTCTTCAAGATGATCCCAAAATGACAAATTTTGGTTTTCCACTACAATCAGAATTTATTTATTGTCTTTTTTAGAAGAATCGTCGCTATTTATTTCATCTTCAAGACCTTTCACTCCATCTTTGAAGCTTTTTACTCCTTTGCCGATTCCTTTCATTAATTCGGGAATTTTTTTACCTCCAAAAAGCAACAAAATTGCAAAAGCCAAAATAATTATCTCACCGGTACCTAAGTTTCCTAATAACAATAAAGTTTTCATAAAAATTCGCATTAAATTAAAATACAAATCGTATTCTAACAGGTTGCAAATGTACAAAAAAAATTAAAATAAAACCTTATTTATTCTTCCCTTTTGATTACAGTATCATCTGAAATATTAATGTCTTCAAATTTTCCGGATAACAGTTTTGAAAGATGCAAACCCGTAAATCCGGTTAGATTAATAAGCAAAGAGTCGCATCTCCCCGGATAATTGATTGACATTTTATCCACTTTTTGAGCAGTTGAACCTTGTATGCTTAATGTTCCGACTTTCGACCTTGGGTCAATTGTTACACCTTTAATAGAACTTTCCTTCAATCGGATATTCACATCAACACTATCCGAAACCCATTCTTGCAAGTTAAATACGTTTCTATCTGCATCGACATTAATTTTGATTTGTTTAACTCCTTGGTTAATTCTAAACGCAGAATCCGAACGGGAAATCAAAGCATCTGAAAAAGAATTATTATCGGAGTTAAAAGCAATTTGTTAGAAAGTTTTTTTATGTATTTCATATTTTTATTTTTTATACTGTTCATATAAAGACTTTATTTCATCCATTGAAAAATCCAGCAGGGAAATATTTTTGAAAAATTCCGGTAAATCTTGTTCTTGAAAGTTTTTCTTCCATTCTTTTTTGATGATTGGACAGGCTTTTTCCGAGATAAAATATCCGATACCTCTTTTATTGTAAATAATTTCCTTTTGTTGAAGTATTTCGTAAGTTCTGACCACCGTGTTGGGATTGACTTCCATAGCGACAGCCAAATCCCTGACTCTCGGTATGCGCTCTTTTTCCGCCCATTCCTTGCGGAGGATTTTTTCTTCAATTATTTTAGCTATTTGAAGATAAATGGCTTGAGATTCTGTAAACTGCATAATTAAATCGTTTTTTCGTTATATTTTATCCGTGATATAAATATCAAAGCCAAGCAGATAAATACACCAAAACCATACCAAAACTCCGGATACATTTCATATATAACACATTCTATACTGTTGCAGTAGGTAGGATTAATTACAATTGCAATTCCGGAGAAAGCAAAAGTGGGCCAAACACCTGTAAACAGAAAATATACAATACGTGTAACCAACCACAAGCCTATTCCAACTATAAACCAAAAAGCAAGTGTTTTGAAAGTCGGGCGTTTTTTGAACAATATATTTCCAAACAGATAAGCGGAGGCCGAAAACAACCAAACAAGAAAAAGCACAAGCTTTGTTCCTAAATCTATTGTTAATGTTTGATAGAGGTTTTCAAAATTATTAACTAACCAATCATTTGAAAGACCTTGCATTTCTTGCATTTCTCTCATCCAATCATTGTGTATTCCCGCCCACTTTAATACAATAAATGTATAGGCTAAAGCTAAAAGTATGTAAAGAATCACTCCGAGTGTAAATTTAGCCCAAAAAGTTTCATTTCGAGAAGCGGGCAATAAAAGTAATGCCTGTGTTTTCGTTTTGGAAGAAAATTCATGGAAATAATTCTGAAGATAAAATCCCTGCAATATACATAAAAAGAAAAATGAGAATCCAAATGCTAAACTTTTCATTATCATACTTTCCGTTATCCAAAGTAAAGCAAAATAAAGAACGGTTATAATAAAGATTCCTCCCCAAAACAACAACATTTTTTTCAGGTTCAAGCGCCATTCGTTGCTCAATACCTTGAGAAAGCGGCTAAAATTAGAATTTGTATTCATAATCGTATCAGTTTTATTGGTAAATAAATTTGGAAATGTTGGCTTTTTCCGCAATAATTCCATTGAATAATAATTCCATATCCACGCGGGAAGGGTTACCGGATTGATTTTGCGCGATTCCTTTGCCGCCCAGTGCTCCGGCTTCTTCATAAAGGAACTGTTCGGTAGTATTTGTGCCGTTATAAGAAACAAATGACAGTTTTTCAGAAATAGCATCTACACTTTGATTAAAAATAATCTGATGATTTTCCAAGATAACAATGGTATCAATCAGATTTTCCAAATCACGAACTTGATGCGTAGAAATCACAATGCAACGTTTTTCCGTAGCTACCGATGCGATTAATTTACGAAATTGCGCCTTGGAAGGAATATCCATTCCATTCGTGGGCTCATCCATCAGCAAAAGCCGCGTATTGCAGGCTAAGGCGAAAGAGATATAAGCCTTTTTCCTTTGTCCCATCGACATTTTGTGCATTGCTCTGTTGGATTCAATCTCAAATTCTTTCAGGTAATAACGATATTCTTCCTCGTTGAAATAAGGATAAAAAGCAGCATAAAGAGCGGCATACTTCATTGGGCTGACATTGGGAATATCAAATTCTTCCGAAACAAGAAACAATTCCTGCAGCAAATCCACTTGCGTTTTTCGGGATTTTTACCCATCACATCAATTTTTCCTTTTACAGGAAAAAGCAAACCGGAAACAAGACTTAACAAAGTGGTTTTTCCTGTTCCGTTCTTTCCCAGCAATCCATAAATATGGCTTTCGGAGAGAGTCAGATTTAAGTTCTCAAACAGCTTATTACGTTTGCTGTAAGTGAAATAAAGATTTTTAATTTCAATCATATCCTTTTGTTGTTTTAGTGTGCTATTATACTAATACACTGCAAACATATACAACATTCGTTATTTTACAAATCTTTGAAAAATATTTAACTTTTTTTAAGAAGAAAAAGTAGTATCTTTGTACCCATTATTATAAAACAATTTATTCATGAGAACATTTAAATTATTTTTAATCTTTGCAATCATAGGTATTGCGCCTGCTTTCGCCCAAAGTGAAACGTATGGACTTAAAGATGTTTTTTCGTTTAAGTTCGGCAATATTCTGAACGGTGGCACTGTAAATAACTCAAAGATAAAGGAATTGGTTCTTAGAGAATTTAACAGCATTACCCCCGAAAATGAACTTAAGCCCAACGCTACTATGGTTCAATCAGGTTCTACCGATGACAATATCAAGGTTGCTTTGGGTACCGGAGCAAAAGCGATTCTAAAATTCTGCCAAGACAACAACATTGGGGTGCGCGGTCATACCTTAGTGTGGCACGGCCAAACGCCCGCATGGTTTTTCTGGGAAGACATGACCAAGAACACCGGTGTTTTAGCGGATAAAGAAACCATGAACAAGCGTATGGAAAGTTACATAAAAAATATATTTGCTCTCATCAAAAGTTCTTATCCTACTCTGAATCTTTATGCTTATGATGTTGTAAATGAGGCGTTTGAAAATTGGGGAGGTGGTCTGCGCCCTGCAAGTGAATCCTCTTGGACAAAGATTTACGGAAGCGACGAATACATTATAAACGCATTCACATACGCAAGAAAGTATGCTCCCGAGAATTGTAAACTTTTCTATAACGATTACAATGAGTATGAGACAAATAAATGTAATTCGATTTATAATTTAGCAATGAAACTCAAGAAAGATAACCTCATTGACGGCATAGGTATGCAGGCTCATTTAGCTATAGGATTTCCAAGTGCCAGTTCGTTCGGATCGGCATTAAAAAAGTTTGCATCTACCGGGCTTGAGGTTCAGATTACTGAAATCGATATCACAGTTTTAGAGGAAAATGATAAAAGAGAACCGACTGTTAGCGAATATGAAGCTCAAGGACGAAAATACAGAGATATTATAAAGGAAGTTTTGAAGTATAAAGATCAAGTTACTGCTTTCGTTGTTTGGGGTCCTCAGGACAATCATTCTTGGCGTGGTTGGGGATTTCCGGTTCTTTTTGATAAAAACGGCAACAAAAAACCCGCTTATCACGAAATTTTTGCTCTTGGCACTCTTCCTAATTCTAATCCCAAATTACAGTCAGGCAACTCGCTTAAAGCATGGGTAAATGACGGACAACTGAACGTTACAGGCGTTACCATCGGTAAACCATGGCGAGTATATACCACAACAGGTGTACTCGTGCATCAAGGCGTTGCCCTAAGCGAAACAGCAACAGCCGCGATAAACATGCCGGGCATCTATATCATTTGGACAGAGAACGGAACTGTGAAAGTGATTCTCTGATTTGTTTTGCCAAACGAATTTTTTAAATAATGTCGTATAAAATACCTCTGTTATTTTTGCTTTGTTTGAGTTTCTCTTGTTCGGGAGGGACTCAAACAAAAGCAAAACAACCCGATTCCAATACACAAGAAATTGCCGGACGGGCATCTAACTTCAGCGCTGACAGCGCTTTCTTTTTTACAAAAACACAGGTAGATTTCGGTCCAAGGGTTCCCGGGACAGCTGCCCATAAAGCAGGCGGCGACTTTTTAGCAGCCGAATTGAAACGATTCGGAGCGGAAGTTATCGAACAGGAAATGGAATTAAAGTTATATAACGGAAATACCATTCACGCGAGAAACATTATCGGCTCTTTCCAACCGGAAAACAAAAACAGGGTATTACTATGCTCACATTGGGATACACGGCCTTTTGCCGATCACGACCCCGATGAAGCCAATTGGAGAACTCCTATCAACGGAGCTAACGATGGCGCAAGTAGTAGCGGTGTATTGCTGGAAATCGCCCGGCAAATTCAAATCGAACAACCTCAAGTCGGAATCGATATCATCTTTTTCGATGCCGAAGATTGGGGCGTTCCTGCTTTCGACCACAATCGTTATGCAGATTCGGGTTATTGTTTAGGTTCGACATATTGGGCTAAAAATCCGCATGTGAAAAATTATACTGCCCGCTTCGGAATTTTGTTAGATATGGTAGGAGCTCCCGACGCTGTTTTTTACAAGGAGTATTATTCAATGAAATATGCAGCAAATATTGTCCAAAAAGTATGGGATTCGGCAGCTTCATTAGGTCATGGTCGTTTTTTCATCAATGCCATGGGTGGAGCCATACAAGACGATCACCTTCAAATTATTCTGCACCGGAATATCCCCTGTATCAATATTATCCACTATGATCCCCAATCCAACACCAGCTTCGGTTCTTACTGGCATACTTTGAGTGATACGATGGATAATGTTAGCAAAACTGCGCTTCAGGCTGTGGGAGAAACCGTTATGTATGTGATATATAAAGAACAATGAAAACTATCAACGAAATACAAGACGAAATCATCGAAGAGTTTTCCATATTCGATGACTGGATGGATAGATATGCCCTGTTAATTGAAATAGGCAATGAGCTTCAACCATTAGACCCCCAATACAAAACAAATAACAACCTGATTGAAGGTTGTCAAAGCAGGGTTTGGCTACAAGCCGATTTTATCGACGGAAAAGTTATCTTTCAAGGCGAAAGTGATGCAGTCATTGTAAAAGGATTGGTATCTCTTTTAATCAAAGTTTTATCTAATCATACTCCGGAAGAAATTCTATCTGCCGATCTTTATTTTATTGATAAAATAGGATTGAAAGAACATCTTTCTCCCACTCGTTCAAACGGATTAGTTTCCATGCTGAAACAAATGAAATTATACGCGCTGGCATTCAATGAGAAAACTAAAAATAACTGAATTAAACAGACTAACACAAGAAGACTTCAAAGAAGTAAAGAAAACTCCCTTAGTAGTAGTGTTGGATAATGTAAGGAGCCTCCACAATGTAGGTTCCGTTTTCAGGACTGCCGATGCTTTTTTGGTTGAAAAAATTTGTCTTTGCGGAATAACCGCATGTCCGCCGCACGCAGAAATCCACAAAACGGCATTGGGTGCAGAAAATACTGTCGAATGGGCTTACTACGAAGACACTTGTGAAGCCTTGAAAAAATTAAAAGCGGAAGGTTACCGACTCTTAGCCATCGAACAAGCGGAAGGAAGTATCTTATTAAACGATTTTATTCCAAATAAACACGAAAAATACGCTGTCATATTCGGTAACGAAGTGAAAGGCGTTTTACAGGAAGCTATTGATATTTGCGATAGTTGTATTGAAATTCCGCAATTCGGAACGAAGCATTCGTTAAATGTATCGGTAACATCCGGTATTGTTATTTGGGATTTTTTTTGCAAACTGTCTGAACTTTGATTTTTATGATTTATTTGATTACTATGATGCGTCATTGCGAGGAACGAAGCAATCCATCCTGTTAATCTTATAAATCATATTAAAATCACAGTTCAGATATCTT
>Ga0209628_10004368_pt1 | contig 10199 bp, 8 predicted proteins | sample TergutCu122P4_FD_187285 | JGI IMG/M metagenome (GOLD analysis project Ga0209628, IMG submission 187285) | Cubitermes ugandensis P4 segment gut microbial communities from Kakamega Forest, Kenya - Cu122 P4 (SPAdes) (version 2) | ecosystem: Host-associated > Arthropoda: Insects > Digestive system >... | reverse complement strand
AAGCGCGTTTTGTTACAAAATTATAAATTCCGCCTTTGCCGTTTTTATCGCCCGGATACCAGTTTTGAACGGTAGAATATTTTACCTCTGCATTATTCATCACCACAATCTCCACAATGGCTGCGTGCAACTGATTTTCATCGCGAATTGGCGCAGTGCAACCTTCAAGATATGACACATAAGAATCGTCTTCTGCAACAATCAGTGTGCGCTCAAATTGCCCTGTGTTTATCGCATTTATACGAAAATATGTAGAGAGTTCCATCGGACAGCGCACTCCTTTTGGAATAAAAACAAACGAGCCGTCAGAAAAAACCGCCGAATTTAACGCTGCAAAATAGTTATCGGAATAAGGCACAACGCTACCGAGATATTTTTTGATAAGTTCTTCGTGTTCGGCAACGGCTTCCGAAAATGAGCAAAAAATTATGCCTCTTTCGGCAAGCGTTTCCTTGTAGGTTGTCTTTACCGAAACACTGTCCATAACCGCATCAACAGCCATTCCCGCAAGCGAATTTCGCTCGTGCAACGGAATACCGAGTTTATCAAACGTCTGTATCAATTCTGTATCAATTTCCCATTCTGATGAGGATTTAGGGGAGGTTTTTGGGGCTGCATAGTAGGAAATACTTTGATAATTAATCTCTGGAATATCCAAATGCGCCCAAGTTGGCATAGTAGATTTTTGCCAATAATTAAATGCTTTCAGGCGGTAATCCAAAAGCCATTCAGGTTCGTTTTTCTTTTTAGAAATCAGTCGAACAACATTTTCATCAAGTCCGACAGGTATAATTTCGGTTTCAATATCGGTTGAAAAGCCGTATTTGTATTCGTTTTCCGTTATTTCGGTTAATATTTTATCTTGTTTTTTCATATAAATTTTTTACTTGGTTTTTTATAAAGTTCACAAAGTTTTTTTCCACAAAATTAATAAAATTTATTAACGTATTGGTAATTAATCTAAAAAATATATAAATGAAATTTCTAAAAGTAGCCCATGCCATTCAGACATTGTTTTAAAATCTTCTTATATTTAGGATATTGCAACTTGCCACGATCATTAGCAAAGGAGGAAAATTGACCACAATGACAAACTGAATTGTTACAACTCCTGTGTTGTTTATTAGCGCAAAATTAAATAAATATTTTGATTAAACAATAATCACAATCAAGATAACTCGTTTTTTTGTTTGAAAATAAAAGCGTACTTTTGCAACAAAAAGATAAACTTACGATTAACTTTAATTTACACGCAAGATGAAAAAAAATATTCTATTTTTGTCAGTTTTTTTCTTGAATACATTTTTTTTGCAATCTCAGACAATAAATGATGCAAATTCTTTATACAATTCACAAAAATATTCGGAAGCATTGTCTGTTTTTGAAAAATTGTTAAAAAGCAAAAAAAATGATGTTACTTTGAATTTTGGCGTTGGAAAGACGCTTTTTGCACTTGAAAATTACGAACAATCCATTTACTATCTGAAAATTGCAGCGGAAAAGAATTTTCAAAATTCTGCCAAACTGCTCGCTTTGGCAAATTTTTACACTTATAGATTTGCCGATGCTGCCGATTATTTTGAGAAAAATACTTCTGACGACACAGAAAATTACTACAACAGGGCAAAAATTGGAGCAAAAATGCTGCAAAAGATTGATAATGTGATATTTATAGATAGTATTATTTTAGACAAAAAAGATTTATTGAAACATTTTCCGCAAAATTCTGATATTGGTTTTATTTTTTCCGACACAACGGAAAATAATATTTGCGGTGCGCTTTTCGGTTTTTTGTCAGGACGAAAAGATAGAAAAATCTTTGCACAACTCGTTGATAATCAATCTGATTTGTATCAATCAGACCACTTTTTGAGCGGCTGGAGCGAACCGATAAAATTGTCCGAAACATTGAATACTGCCTATTGCGAAAACTATCCTTTTGTGCTTTCGGACGGTATTACGCTCTATTTTGCCTCGCAGGGACACGAAAATCTTGGCGGCTACGATATTTTTGTGTCGCGTGCCAACGCTGCGGGTGAATTTCTTGCTCCGCAAAATATCGGAATGCCATTTAATTCCACTGCAAACGACTATTTAATGGTAATTGACGAGCAAAAAAAAATCGGTTATTTTGCATCAGACAGATACTTGCCAAATGGCAAAGTTGCTGTGTATCAGTTTATTTACAATGAACAAAAAAATATTTTAACAGAAAAAGATGAAAATATTTTAAGAGAAAAAGCACGAAAAATTGTTGTACCTGTGCGTCATTTCGACCAAAGGGAGAAATCTTTTGTGCAAACAGAAACAGATTTTTCCCCTTCGGTCAAGGAAAACTCGCTATCGCTCGAAATGACAGATGATTTTTATTTTATTTTAACTGATACTGTTGTGTATAAGCATTTTAGCGATTTTAAAAATCCGGAAGCACTACAAAAGTTTTATCAATTAAAAGAATTGGAAAGCAAATTCTCTTCGCTTCAAAGAAATTTGGATATTTATAGAAAATCATATATCAATGCAGATGACAAAAATATTTATAAAGATATAATTTTAAAATACGAAAAGAATTTAAAAGAACTTGAAAATCAAATAAATACGCTAACAAAAGAGGTCAGAAAACTTGAAATAGAATTTAATAAAAATTAAGTGATAAAAACAAACTCTTATTTTTAATTTTAAACAATGCTTTTTTTTGCAGAAAACATATTATCAACTCTTGTTTTGCCGCCTGATGAATCATTTCATTGTGTTAAGGTTTTGCGTCTGAAAGAAAATGATATTGTACAGATTATTGACGGAAAGGGTAATCTTTACGAAGCAAAAATTGTGTTGGCAGACACAAAAAATAGTCGTGTGGAAATTCTCTCTGTGCAAAAAGAGTTTGAAAAACGCAACTATTTTTTGCATTTAGCGATTGCGCCGACAAAAAATATTGAGCGGCTCGAATGGTGCGTAGAGAAAGCGGTAGAGATTGGCGTTGATGTTATTACGCCGTTGCTTTGCAGGTTTTCAGAGAGAAAAATTGTAAAAATGGAACGATTGGAAAAAATTGTTATTTCCGCTGCCAAACAATCGCTCAAAGCGTACATTCCAAAACTAAATCCGCTTACAAATTTCAATGATTTTATACTTCAATCAACAGAAAATCAACGTTTTATAGCGCACTGCCACAAAAACGAAAAAGAGCAACTTTTAACAGTTTGCAAAAAAGAATTTTCCACTTTAATAATGATTGGACCCGAAGGTGATTTTTCGCAGGAAGAAGTACAATTCGCAGAAAATCAGGGTTTTACCTCTGTCTCTCTTGGACAGAGCCGCCTTAGGACAGAGACAGCAGGCATTGTTGCAGTGCATACGGCAGCAGTGGTAAATACAAATTTAGTAACGTGAAATATAACTTGTAAATGTATTGTGCCTTCGACTTCGCTCAAGCACCGTATTGTTTCAACTTTCAGTGCTATTTGCTCGGTGCCTGAGCGAAGTCGAAGGCACATAAACCGTTATAAGTTATAAATTAACAAACATTGTCTTAAACTGCCTGCACAGCATTTGTGCGGCTGTGCGTCCGGTATATAACGCCGCAGGCAGTCCGCCCGGAGGCATTATGCGGTGTCCCGCAAAATAAAGCCCGCTAATATCTTTGGAAAAACCCGGATATTCCGACATTTTATCGCCCACGCCACCAACAGTCATCCACGAGCCGTGATAAGCACCTGTGTATCGCTCGTAAGTTAGCGGCGTTGCGATGTCAATAACTTCGATATTGTCCTGCGCTTGCGGAAATTTTTTGCATAAAGCACGACAGATTTTGTCGGCTAATTTCTTCTTTTCCTCATCATAACGCCCCTCCTCTTTTGCTTTTTTCCAAAAATCGTAAGTGTCGCCAATAAAGGCAGTTGTGAGAACAGCAGAATTTTCTGGTGCATAACCCTTGTGTCCTGCATTATTGTAAAAAAAGAGTTGCGTTTCGGTAAAGCCGCCGTGTTCGATTGGCACATCAAGTTCCCAAGCAGGTATTATCGGTTCAGGCAACAAACATCGAACACCAATACTGACAAAAGTACATACCTCCGATTTTGTGTTTTTTTGTAAATCAGCCAGCCATTTGTCCTGCAAAGAAATATCAAATAAATTGTCCAACGCCGCTATCGTTTCCTGCGTAACAATCACAGCATCAGCATTTAACGCGGTTTCATCATTAAGCGTTACGCCAACAACGGCTTTGTTTTCAATCTTTATTTTTTTGACTTTTGTATTTAACAATAATGTGCCGCCCAAATTTTTAAATGTTTTAACCATTCCCTCTACCATTGCAAGCGAACCGCCTTCGGGGTAGCCGCCGTCTCCCATATTGAGCGTACTCAGCGTAACAATCAGGGCAATTGCGGAATATTCATCGGGTATATATTTAAGCGCATTTTTTATGCCGATATGTGAAAATTTATCTGCGTACTCCTTGTTGGTTATTCTGCTTAATTGTATCAATCGCGGAATTACAGGTATCATTTTTAATAATACGCTGATTTTCATACGTTTAGGGTTTTGCGCTTTGACACCTCTAATATCATAAACAGGCATTTCAAAATTAGAAAACTTTTTAACATCTTTTAATAATCTGTTAGTATGTTTTTTGTCCTCAGGTGAAATTTCGTGAAAATGTTTGACCGTTTTTTCAATATCTCTGTAAATGCTTATAATTTTGCCTTCCCATTCCACAGCGTGAAACTGTTCGTGCAAAACAATCGGCGTCTGCTCGCTGAGTGCGCCCGTCTCTTTCCAAAGTTGATTGATTTCTGCTTTGGGACTTGAGCCGGTAAGCCAATGCACTGTGCCTTCAAACAGATAGCCCTTGCGTCTCCAACTTGTACACATTCCGCCAGCCATAGAGTGCTGTTCGCAAATTGTTACGTCAAAACCGCTCCGCTGAGCATAAATTGCAGCAGACAAGCCCGATATTCCAGCACCGATAACAACTACTTTTCTTTTTGTTTCCATAAAATTATTTTTATAAAAAATTGCTTCTGTATTTTGCGATAGACCTTTCATTGAAGTGTTTGGAGTTTTTCGTCTGTCAGTTTTCTAATTGCTCTAAAATGTTTTCGTTCAATATTTTTGATATATTTTTTGGGGTCATCAATATCAAAATAGCAATACGCTAAAAATTTATTAAGTCGGCGGTAATAATCGCCCTGAATACAAAGTTCTTTTTCCCAAACATCTTGAATTTTATTCTTATCATAAATGCCGAACAACTGCTTTATTTCTTTAATATCCAAATGCACTAACGTTTTGTAAATCAGCGTTTCATCATTACAATTACGCAACAAAACGCTTTCCGGACTATATGACCAAAAAGCATTTTCTCTTTTCAATTTTCTGAAAAGATTTTGCCTGATTTTTCGCCTTTTTTCTAAATCGTTCATTTTATAAAAATATTTTTTTTGCAAAGTTACAAAAAAGTTAAGAACTAAGAGTTAAGAGTTTTTTGTGTTCAAATTTTTGCAATAAAAATACCCCATTCGTTTTTCGACTTTGCTACTAACCGAATAGGGTAGAGTTATTTTTGCGCTTTTTTCCTTTGGTTTTGCAGTTCTCAATTCCTCTCCTTTGGAGGGGGCAGGGGGTGGTTTTTGGTGGTTGCAGAAAATTTACCGTTTTTTGACCACCCCGTCAGTTTACTCCCTTTGGTCGTGAAAAACGCTAACGCTCAACTGCCGCCCTCCTTTCAGGAGGGAAGTACTCACGACCAAAGGGAGTAATTTTAGGTGCTACCTGTTTTTTAATTTGTTTGCATTACCACCCTTTGTAGAGACGCAAAATTTTGCGTCTCTACGTTGTGCTGCCTTTTCGTCTTGAACTTTGATTATAATGATTTTTTGAAAACTATGATTTTAGGTTGAGCGTAGTCGAAACCAATCATAGAAAATCATTTAATCATCAAAATCATAGTTCATTTTTTTTCGGCAAAACCTCTACCCTACTTTGAACTGCGGGACAGGCGGAAGCCCAAATCGGCGAAGCGATCGTCAGGGTAGCTGGAGTTGCGGTTAGACACCCGACAATACTGCGCGTTGTAGTCCCAACTGCCGCCACGATTCACGCGGAGAGAGCCGCTGTCAGCACCCTGTGGGTCGGTCTGTGCTTCTGCGGTATAGTCAGCGTACCAATCGCTGCACCATTCCCAAACATTACCTGTCATATCATAAAGTCCAAGTTCATTTGCCTGCTTAGTTTTTACTGCGTGGGTGCCATAATTGGGGTTTCCTTCGCCCAAAGCATAAGAATTAGTATAATACCAAGCAACTGCATTCAAATCATTGCTGCCCGAATACAAATAACCCTTGCTTTGGCTGCCGCCTCTTGCCGCATACTCCCACTCCGCCTCAGTAGGCAAACGAAAGGTCTTGCCTGTCTTTTGGTTAAGTTTTACAAGAAAATCCTGAATGTCAAGCCAACTTACCTGCTCAACAGGAAAATTTGCACCCTTGGTATTAAAATAACTTGGGTTAGCGCCCATTACCGCTTCCCACAACCCCTGCGTTACTTCGGTTTCGCCAATAAAATAGTCATTGGTCAAAGTAACTTTGTGAGAGGGCTTTTCCCAGTCATAAGCCAAAGTGTCGCCCTCGTTTGCGCCCATAGTAAAAGTGCCTGCTTTCACTTCCACCATCGTAAAACTCACCCCATCAACCGTAAAGGTCTCGGTTTTTGGTTCGTTTTTCGGCTCTACAGGTTTGCAAGCCGAAAAAATTGTCGTTGCTATTAATGCAACTGCAAGAAAATAATTACATTTCTTCATTTTTTTTAGATTTTTTTGTTAGTAAATACCCGTTGTGTATTTGTAAAATGCTTTATTCAATGTTTTACGGCTCTCTTTCCACCGATTCAAGTCATTCAATATTTCTCTTTTAATTTTCATATCTATAATTTTTTGGCAAAGTTACACATTTTTCATATATAAAACGTGAAAAATTACACAAAATTGATATTTTTTTTTTTTTTTTTCTGCAAATTTACATTCAGTCCCTAACGGGACAGAAAATGCTAATTTTAATCCGTCATTTGCATAATTTATCAATCTATTTTTCCTGTTTTCCTAAAATATTTTTCGTTTTTAAATTTTAAAAATATCTGATAATTTCGTCATTGTATTTGAATAAGCATTTATCCAAAATTTGTAACTATAAAAATTGTACAGAGATTTGAAAAATTTTACATACACCTCTTTATTAAACATCTGAGCATCTGTTGCTGCTTTGTATGTTAGAAAAACGCCGATTGGCAGCAGTATAGCCGAACTTAACCAAACTCCCTGCCACACTTCCCAAAATCCTTCGGTGGCAAATTTTCGTCCCATTGTGTCGATGATGTAATAGACCACAAAGAGCAAAACCGACACCACCGCAGGCATTCCCAGTCCGCCTTTGCCGATAATTGCACCGAGCGGTGCGCCGATAAAAAAGAATATTAAGCACGCAAACGACAGCGTAAATTTGCGATGCCATTCAATATTGTGGCGCATAAAAAAGTTGTCCGCATCATTGATTACAACGGTGTTGTATTGCACATCGGAATAGATATTTTGCATATTTACAACCGCACTTTGTGCAATTTTTTTCATTTCGCTTTGTGTGGAAGTGAGAAAAAGCGAATCGGTATTTCTTTTTACCGCAGAGACATTTATGGGTAATTTTTTCTGTTTTTCTTCATAAGTCGGCTCATAAACCTGCTGAAAAACTCTTCGTTTTAAAATATCATTTCCATAACTCACTTTTAAAGAATCTCTAACGACATTTACAGAATCAATATCTTTTGTTAATCTTTGAATATTTTTGCTAACGTGCTGATTTTCAAGTATTGATTCACTCAATTCTTTAAAATTTGAATCAAAATCTATCAAAAGTTCTTTGTATGCAAATGTTTCGCGGCGGTATGGAATATTATTTTTGTTTTGCGACATCCCTCTTAAATTCTCAAAATGTTCGCCATTTTTAAGAATGATAACAAGATTTTGTTTGTCTTCTGTAACTTCCACGCGCATTATATCGGCAGTTGTAACTTTGGCATTGTCAAAACCTTCGGTATAATCATAAATCATTACATCGTGCAAATCCTTAGTTTTGTAGTCCTTGCTGCGTACATAAATGTTCATTCCGCGTATACCGGAATAAAATTCGCCGATTGGAATATCAAGTTCGGGTGATTTGTTGCGGAAAGAAAATAGTAAAGTCCACATTCGTTTTTGTGCCACAGGTATCACGTCATTAGAGAAGAAAAATGCGCCTATAACCAATGCTGAGATAAAAATTATCAGCGACCTCATTATTCTGAAAAGCGAAATTCCTGATGTCTTCATCGACAAAAGTTCGAGCCGCTCGCCAAGATTGCCAAAAGTCATAAGTGCGGCGAGCAAAATTGCCAACGGCAGAGCCAACGGAGTAGATGAGAGGCAAGCGTAAAAGAAAAATTTTCCCAAAATTGGCAGCGGAATACCTTTGCCTACTAACTCATCAACATTGAGCCAAATCATCTGCATCACAATGATAAAGAGGCAAATAAAAAATGTAGCAAAAAAAAGCCCTATAAAACTTTTAAAAAGGTAAATATCTATTTTCTTTATGCTAAACATATTTTTTATATTATTCCGCAAAAGTACAAAAAAGTTAGATTTATACAGTTACAATTTTTGTGTTTTCAAAATAGTGAGTCAAAATTTGCTTATAATTGTAACCTTGCGCACTCATTACTGCTGCACCAATCTGACAAAGTCCAACACCGTGTCCCCAACCTGCACCGTAAAGGGTAAAATCACCTTTTTCATTTTTTTTTACCACAAAAGATGAAGAATAAAGGTGCGATTTTGACAGCCAACGTCTAATTTCCAACTCCTTACCGACATTTATAGTTTTCTTTGTGCCAACGATTTTTAGAAGTGTAATTCTACCTGAATGTCCGCGTTTTAGTGGAATTAAATCAACAATTTTACCAAAATCAATATTAGATTTTTCATGTAAAATATTCGAAAGTTCTCTATTAGAATAAAATACCTTCCATCTAAAAAAATCATTAGTTTTTTTATCAAAATCTTTTAAAACCTGATTAATAATCTCTTTGTTGTTTGTGTTGCAAAAGCATTTTGGAGAGGAAAGAATAAATTTTTCAGCATTTTTTTCGTCTGTTAAATCAATTAGTTTTGCGTTAAGTCCGAAATGCAAAAAATCATCTTTAGAAATCAAATAGTCAAAATCTTTATCTGCCCAGCATGACGAAAAAAGTTCAGTTTTACCACCGCAGCACTTAGAAAAACGAGTGTCACAAATTGCACCGTTATACATCAAAACCTCACCTTTTGTTGCCTCAACAGCATTTTTTGCTGCTTCAATTAAATCCTTTCCAACACCTTGATAGCGTTGGCAATGGTCGTCTGCACAGACATCAAAAAGTGTATGTACATCATTCTCATACCACTTTATAAATTGAGAATTGAGAATTGGGAATTTTCTTTGATTTTCCAAGCCAAAATTATTTTGGTTTTCATGTCTTGGTTCTTGGTTTTTGGCTCTTGACTCTATATTGGCAAGCAGCCAACTTCTGGAAATTACTGCGTGTGCTTTGAGTAGTTCGGGAAACGACATCGCACTCATCTCTGAGGAAATAACGCTGCAAAGATATTTCTCTATGTCAATAATATTGATTGCAACAAGTTTTTTACCGTTGGAAACAATTTTTAAGCTACCTGCAAAGTGTTGATTTTCAACTTGTTCCCAATGAAAATTAATTCCAATTTTAACATTAAAAAGAGTAAAAGTGGCGTTGCTTATATTGCGAAAAACAAGTTCATCATAAATTTTTTCGCAAAAAAGAATTTTTTTATTAAAAATAGTTGCCGAAAATTTTCCACTTACTGTCTGTCCGACTTGCTCAAATAAAAATTGGTTATCTAATTGAAAATAAATATGTTTGTTTTCAATTATGCCTACAGAGATGGTCATGGTTGTGTAGTGTATTGGTTTTTGTTTGTTGTTAATTAGTTTAAGGTTTAAAAGTTTAGAGTTTAAAAGTTAAAAGTTTAAGGTTTAAAATTTAAAGGTTTAAAATTTGGTGGTGTTGTAAAAAGTATGCTGCCTTAAAAGTTTGGTAATGAGGACATAAAGTTGTATTTTTGTAAATGCAAATAACAATAACAATCTATTGTC
>Ga0209628_10004367_pt1 | contig 10200 bp, 9 predicted proteins | sample TergutCu122P4_FD_187285 | JGI IMG/M metagenome (GOLD analysis project Ga0209628, IMG submission 187285) | Cubitermes ugandensis P4 segment gut microbial communities from Kakamega Forest, Kenya - Cu122 P4 (SPAdes) (version 2) | ecosystem: Host-associated > Arthropoda: Insects > Digestive system >... | reverse complement strand
CCATGAAACGCCGAAAAAAACTGACAATAGTCGACAAGGCCAATATCCTGGCGACATCCCGCCTATGGCGCGAAGTGGCGCAGTCGATAGAGAAAGAATTTCCGGAGGTGACAACTGAGTATCTATTTGTTGATAATGCCGCCATGCGGATTATTCAATGGCCGGGCAGCTTCGATGTGATAGTAACGGAGAACATGTTCGGCGACATCCTTACCGACGAAGCGTCAGTCATTACCGGCTCTTTAGGGATGCTTCCATCGGCTTCGATTGGCGTACATACCTCTGTATTTGAACCCATCCATGGCTCCTATCCGCAGGCGGCAGGCAAAAACATTGCCAATCCTGTTGCGACAATCCTGTCGGCTGCTCTTATGTTCGAATATGCTTTCGGCTTACCGGACGAGGGGATAGCTATACGCAATGCTGTAGCTGCCTCTATTGATGCTGGCATTGTCACCGCAGATATTGCCTTAGGTGGCAGGGCGCACACTACTTCCGAAGTAGGCGAATGGATTGCTAACTACATTGAATGATATTTGAGTTTTTTTGCAACGGCAGGGATGCCGTTGATACTAAAAACATTCTTTTAGTAATCTTTCGATGGTTTCGGCGTTATAGCCGAGATCGCGCGCCTTTTTAAAGTCGATGGCCGCCGATTCTTTCTCTTTTTGAGCTAAACGAATGCGACCACGTAACATCAGCAACTCAGCCGAAGGCTCTGTTGTAGCGGCAAAAACTTTGTTCAAATCCGACATGGCCCGGCTGTTGCGTTTCGTCAGAAAGAACAGCTCGGCGCGCTCTTCGAAAACACGTATGTTTTCCGGATGTTTATCTACTAAGTAGTTAAAAATGACTTCGCTATCGTCGTAGTTGCCGCGCGCCTTCTCCAAAATGGCATAACCGAAGCGTCCTAAAAAAGCATCATCGTGCACCTTGATAATGCGCTCAAAATCGGCTTCCGCCAACAGATACTCACCGGTATTGATATAAAGCAACCCCCTGTTATAAAGCCCTTTTTCATTAGTAGGCGACTTGCTAAGCAGGGTAGTATAATCGCTGATAGCTTTTGCTATTTCGCCCATTTCGGTCAATAGCTCGGCACGATTAGCCAGAATGATTTCACTTTCAGGCATTTGGTTTAGTGCGGCGCTATACGATATCAGTGCGTCATCCAATTTCCCCTGTCGCCGCTGGAGCGTACCCAAGTTGTTTAACAGTGTAAAATTAATTCTGTTTGTCGGCTGGAGGCGCATAGCAGCTTTCAGACATTCCTCCGCAGCAGAAAACTTGTTCGCATCGGAATATTCATAGCTTTTCATTACCAACTCCTCGAAAGTAGACTGAGCAGATAAGTGGTAGAAAAAAACAAACGCGCCCCAAAAAATGATTAGTAATCTTTGCATATATAGTTTTCAGTTTTCTCTCCCCCTTTAAAGCCGTGTCTGCCGACCTGTCTGCCGACAGGCAGGACAGGCAGAGGGGCAGGGGGGTGTAGTCAGTTTTCAGAAAATGGCTGCAAAATTAGATAAATTTTCTCATAAAACCAAAATTATTCAACTATTGAGTCCGCTCCGAAAAGTATTTTTAACCACAAAGAACACAAAGCTAACACAAAGGATACAAAGAAAAGAGTCTGTATTACAACACTTTGTGCACTTTGTGAAATCTCTTTGTGTACTTTGTGGTATAACTTTTTGTTTTACCGGAGTGGACTCACTATTAAAAAAAATGCTTACCTTTGTACCGTTTATTAACAAGTATCAAATTTAAAAAAACGTTTCTTATGAAAAAAATTATTTCTATTCATCTTGCAAACAAGGTGTTTCAAATGGAGGAAGACGCTTATTCTTATTTGGATAGCGTTCTGAACGGACAGTGGAAAAAACAGGAGTTGGAAGCACAGGTTGCCGAAAGGTTTGAAGCAAAACTGAACGCTAATAAAACGGTTATTACCTATCCGGATGTAGTGGAGGTTTTATATAACCTTGGTTTTTCGGTCTCAGCCAATAGCAGTGCATCCGATACGTTACGTAATAAAAAACTCTACCGCCAAATGAAAAACAAGACGCTTGGCGGCGTCTGTACGGGTTTATCCGAGTTTTTTGAAATCGACCCTGTCATTATCAGGGTATTGTTCGTTGTTGCTTTCTTTTTTGGGTCGATAGGGTTCTGGTTATATCTCATCCTTTGGATTGTTGTTCCAAAAGCGCCTCTTAATCCATAACATCCCCCCCTTCAAAGGGGAAATTTTTTAAATTCTCAATTCACAATTACCTTATGGAACTATGGTGGATCTCATTAGATATATATCTAAAAATCTTGTGGGGAATAGCTATCCCCTTTAGTGTCATCTTTCTTATTCAGATGATAATGACCTTTTTCGGCATGGGTAGCGATGGAGAAATCTCCGGAGACGCCGACGCCGATTCGGATGCCGGCATGTCGTTTCAGTTTTTTACCTTCCGCAACTTCGTGAATTTCTTTCTCGGATTTTCATGGGCGGGTATCTCTTTTTATAACGTTATCGACAGCAAAACATGGTTAGTACTTGTATCTGTAGTTGTCGGCTTAGCGCTGGTAGCCATTGTTTTAGCGCTTTTGTATGCACTCAGCAAGACCACACAAAGCGGAAATATAGATATAAAACATGCGGTAGGCCTCACAGCAACCGTCTATTTTACGATTCCTGCCGCCGGCAACGGCTCAGGAAAAATACAGATGACTATCCAACATGCCGTCCGCGAATACGACGCCGTCTCGAAAGCGGCGGAGCCTTTTCGTACCGGAAGTTTGGTGCGTGTGATAGGTGTGATTAATCCGCATACGCTGTTGGTCGAATGCCTCTGAACCAAATATCTGAACTATGATTTTCAGTATTAAAGGATTTTCTTGATTTTCATAATTCTTAATTCATGACATCCCCCTACCCCCTTTTTTCTTCACTTCGTAAAGAGACACATTATTTTTAATTTTAACATCAAGGAACGTTCAAAGGGGAAATTCTTAATTCTCAATTTTTTAATTCTCAATTATATTATGGAGTATGTAGCTATTTATGTCGTTTTTGCATTAGTGATTTTTGTCGCTTTTGTATCTGTACTGTCGCGTTACAAACGCTGTCCTTCCGACCGTATATTAGTCGTTTACGGTAAAACCGGAAAAAACAAAGAAGGCGGAGCTAATTCCGCTAAATGTGTTCATGGAGGCGCCGCATTTATCTGGCCGGTTTTTCAAAGCTATTCATTTCTAAATTTGACGCCTATCCCTATCGAATGTAATCTGACCAATGCGCTGAGTAAGCAGAACATCCGCGTCGATGTGCCATGCCGCTTTACGGTGGGTATCACTACCGACCCCGATAACATGGTCAATGCGGCGGAACGCTTATTAGGTTTGTCCATTTCTAATATACAGGATCTTGCAAAAGACATCCTGTTTGGGCAGTTGCGTTTGGTGATTGCTACCATGGATATTGAAGAGATCAACGCCGACCGCGACAAATTTCTTATCAACGTGAGTCAGAACGTTGAATTGGAGTTACGGAAAATCGGGCTAAAGCTGATTAACGTCAACGTAACGGATATCCGCGATGAATCGGGTTATATAGAAGCGTTGGGCAAAGAGGCCGCTGCCAAAGCTATCAACGAAGCCAAAAAGAGTGTAGCCGAGCAGAATCGTTTTGGCGAAATCGGTAAAGCGGAGGCCGACAGAGATAAGGATATCCGCATAGCCGAGACGCTTCGCGACACCCGTGTTCGTACAGCCGACGCCAATGCGGTGGCCGTTCAAGGGGAAAATATTGCCAAAGTGACCATTGCTAACTCCGACGCCGAGCGTCGCGAGCGGGAAGCCGAAGCCATGCGTCGCGCTATCGCCGCCGAAAAGGTGCAAAGCGCCAAAGCGCTCGAAGAGGCCTACGAAGCTGAGAGACAAGCCGAGTTGGTACGTGCCGAGCGGGAACGCGCCGCACAAACCGCAAATATCGTTGTAAGCGCCGAGATAGAAAAACAAAAGGTTATCATCGAAGCCGAAGCCGAAGCTGAAACCGTTCGCCGTATAGCCAAAGGCGAAGCCGATGCTATCTTCGCTAAGATGGAAGCGCAGGCGCGCGGTATCAACGAAATCCTTGTCAAACAGGCCGACGGGTTTAGCGAAATAGTAAAAGCCGCTAATAACGAAGCCGAAAAGGCGGTGCTGATGATGATTTCCGACAAGCTGCCCGAATTAGTGAAGACACAGGTCGAAGCTATTAAAAACATCAAGATTGACAAGATTACCGTCTGGGACGGACAGAACAACAACTCCACGGATGGGAAAACAGCTACCGCCAATTTCCTGTCCGGTCTGATGAAATCGGTACCGCCCCTGAACGACCTCTTTAACTTAGCCGGCATGCAACTGCCTAAATACTTAGGCGATGTAAAGATAGAAGAGGCGAAAAAGCCGGAAGACGAAACCCCGACTTGAAACCTTTCCCTTTTTTGTAAAATCATAAAACTTATGAAAAAAGTCATCATTTTTATTGTCATTTGCTTTCTTTTTATGTCTGGATACGAAGCAAGCCAGCAATCAGGCAATCAAAATGAGACTGTTTTAACGATAGATGTTAGGACTAACTACCCGCAAAAAAAACGTTTGACTGCTTTTATAGCAAGACATCCATCTATCCACACTATGTACCCAGCAGTTTTTATGTTAGTTAGACACAAAAATAATTGACTAAATTGCAGCATTGACAGGCAAAAGTTACAAACTTAATCTTTAAAAATTAATGGTTTATGAAATACATTATTACGTTATCGGCCTGGTTAGCCATCCTGTTTTCAACGGCACAGTCTACGCTTCTGTTTCGCGCCCCGTTGCAGGGGATGAATGACGAAACGCTTTTCAGGACCATCACCAAAGAGCTTTCGGATGATGTATTTGGCGGCAGAAAACCGCTCACTCCCTACGAAGCCCCGACTGTGGACTATATCGTTGCAAGATTCAAAGAGGTAGGATTAGAGCCGGCTGCCGGCAGCAGTTTTGTGCAAAAAGTACCACTGTTAGGCGTTCATACCCATCTCAAAAACAATGAGATAACAGTAAATGGTGTGAAGGGAACGGTCAAATTGCGCTATTGGGACGACATCGTCATCTGGACCTTGCAGGCTAAAAAACAATTAACGGTCAATAGAGCCGATTTTGTGTTCGTAGGCTTTGGTATTCATGCGCCCGAATATGGATGGGACGATTATGCAGGCGTCGATGTGAAGGGCAAAGTGGTGGTAATGTTGGTGAACGACCCCGGTTTTTATGACGACCAGCTTTTTCGGGGCAAGAACATGACTTATTACGGCAGGTGGGTCTATAAGTTTGAAGAGGCAGGCCGCCAGGGAGCGGCGGCAGCATTGATAATCCACGACACAGCGCCGGCCTCCTACGGTTGGAGCGTGGTACAAAACTCACGCGCCAGCTCCAGCCTGAGCCTCTATTCCGAAAAAGAAAACCAAAAACAGATACCCTTTCAGGGATGGATCACCGGCGAATCGGCCCAAAAACTGTTTGACGCTGCCGGGGTATCGCTTGAAACATCGGTCGCTGCTGCTAAAATGAAGGGTTTCAAGAGCTTCCCCCTCAAACTGAGAGCAACCATCGAATCAACCAACGACCTTGAGTTTGGCGAATCGGCCAACGTTGCCGCTATCCTTCCCGGCACAACACTCAAAGATGAGTATATCATTTACTCGGCGCATTGGGATCACTTAGGAATCGGTAATGCGGTAGACGGCGACAGCATTTATAACGGCGCCGGCGACAACGCTACAGGCGTAGCCGCATTAGTGCTGTTAGCTCGCCGTTTCGCCGAGTTGCCCGACCGCCCCAAACGCTCCATCGTCTTCCTTTCGGTTACTGCCGAAGAATCGGGTTTGCTCGGCTCCCAATATTACACCGAAAACCCGTTGTTCCCTTTGGAGAAGACTGTCGTTTGCCTCAACATGGACAACTACGGCGACCGGATGCGCACAAGCGATGTAGTTCTATCGGCACCCGGCCACTCGGAAACCGACCGTTATGTAATAGATGCAGCCGCATCGCAAGGCCGTACCGTGACATTGTCGAATGATAATTCCGGCGGGGGCTACTACCGTTCCGACCACTTCAACTTCGCTAAGGCAGGCGTCCCGGTAGTTTTAGCCAAAGGCGGAACGACCTACCTCAACCCCGAAGCCGCCCAGAAACACAAAGAAAAATATTACTGTGGCCCAAACATCTACCACCAGCCCACCGATGAATATCACGATTGGTGGGACATGTCCGGTTCGCTCGACGACATTTACCTGTTCTACGGTATAGGCCTCCGCCTCTCCAACGACGGCCACTTCCCCCAATGGCACGAAGGCATCGAATTCCTATCACGGCCACAGAGCAACTGACCGGAAAATTACATCCCCCTACCCCCATTTTCTTCCCTTCGGATCTTTCCTTAGCGTTCAAAATTACTGTGTCGCTTTCCGAATGGAAGCAAAGAGACACATTATTTGAATTTTTAACATCAAGGAACGTTCAAAGGGGGAATCTATACACTATTTAACGTAAGGTAATCGCTACGGGGACGGGGGAAATGGCGGAACGATATGTTATGGGGCTGGAGGAGTTAGCGTATTACATTTTTTAGTGTTTCACCACAATCGGTTGTCTCTCAGGTTTATTGTTGCTTCCATCATGAATTTGCAGATAATACATGCCGTCGGGTAAGTTTTTGACATTAAATTCCACGATTTCACCTTTGGTAGAGGTATTGTGTAACATGATACCCTGCCCATTGAACAGGCAAACATTGAAAGTGGGATTGGTGTTGAGCGACTTGGCATTGGCGATGGCTTGCCGACCAATTTTGACATATAGAATATCCGAAACAGGATTAGGATAAGCAATGGAAGCGCCTCCACGCCCGCCGGAATAGATTTGAATAGATGCGTAATCTGTTCCACAGCTATTAGATACTTCAACCCACAATACACAAGACATCTGTCCTCCAAAATCAATCGTTGCATGGGGGCCGCCATAAGTTAAATTATAATTGGATGAGGTAGCATCTTCAACAAACCAGCGATAATAAAAAGGGCCGGTGCCGTTAATACTCGGTACCCACCAGGCGCCATGTGATACAACATATTGGGAACCGTCAATTTTTTGAGAGTTATAGTTAGGGTCGGCGTAAATGTCAGGTGGAGCTCCTAAAGTAAAAAGTCTACTTCCCATTACAGTTGAGCCTGAATGCACAAAAATCGTCGCAGGATCAGTGGCTGAATTGTTTGCCATAACAGCTACAACGCTATTGGTATTACTACCTACAATAGACGCATTACCGTAGACAGACCAAGTGTAGCCTGATTGCCAAGCGGGCACTGAAAAACTATTCGTCGAGCCGGAGCAAATAGAGGAGGAGCCATTGATTAGCAGATTGAATTTGGCAATTAAGGTGCAGGAAGATGACGGTTGATAATAGAAATTTTCCGACCCTGTTATTTTCGTTCCGTTTAGATACCATCCTTCAAATTCCCAACCCGAATTTGGAGATGCAGTAACATATACACTGCCGCCGATATTACAGACGCCGCCTCCTGACACTGTGCCTCTATTGGTATCGTCACTCTGAACGGTTACGGTATACTGTTTTGCATTGAAAAAAGCCACAATATTGCAATCATAACATATATATGTTTTTAATGGATTATTAACATTATAATATCCACCATCATTCCAGTATGAGAACCCATAACCTGGAGAATTAGGGTATGCCGTACAAGAAAAATTAGCATATAGTTGGTAATATCCTTCTGTAGGAATTGTATATCCGGCTCCACTAGCAGGTTCGTAGTATATAGTCACATTATAACTTGCACGTGTTTTTTCTTGAGCAATGGCCAAAAACTTATATTTAACAGTTGAACCATCCTCGGCAAGTACAACATATTCAACTTGATTTGAGAAATCTTGCACTTTAGCATGTTTCGACGTTAAGGTAGCATTTGGAGCTATTGTAATGATGGGAGAAAGGTGCGTAACATCAGTTCCTTCTTCCATAATCAGAGTTATTGTCCATATATGAGGGCTAAATCCATCCGGGCTGCCAGAATTATTTTGTGTAGGGTGTTCGCAGATTACTTTTTCGACGAGATTAGCAATCCAAAACGAGGTGAAATTTTTATCGATATTGAAACCTTGACCTGATTTGAAATTTTGAGCCAAGAGAGAAAAACATCCCATTAAAAGAACTATTAGCGCTATGAGTTAAAAAAATCTTGAATTCATTTTATTGTTATATATGTTAATTATTAACACTTTAAGTTTACAGGATGAAATAAATTTGGTTCTATACACTATTTAACGTAAGGTAATGAATCACCTATCGCACAAGCTAAACTATGATAAATGACTTCTGAGCCTTTTGGAGAAATTAAAGTCCAACTTACCTGCTTGGTAAAATCATGTACTATACCCGATTCCGGCGTTATTGTTGCACCAGGCACTAATGTAATGATTGGAGAAAGGTTCCTAACGTCAGTTCCTTCAGCCATAATCAACGATATTGCCCATATGTGACGTGTATAACTTTTTGGGTCTACATTAAAAGGGCGAGGGAGGTATTCATTGACTACTGTACGGACGAGATAAGGAACAGCAAATTTGATAATGTTGTTATCAATCTTGATATAAGAAGAATCTGTTCCTGGGTTAATCGGTTGGTATTTATCTTGTTGATCCACATTGCAATTACTTTTATCAATTGAACAGGAAAACCATCCCATAGAAAGCGCTATTAGCATTATGAGTTTTTTTTTAATATAATCCATCATATTTTGATATTTAATATATTATATCTTTCCGAATTTCTCTACTTTCAATCTTGCAAATCAAACTGGTCTACTTTGCTGAGTGCGTCCTCCTTTTTTCGGACAGCCGGTAAAGATAATGTCCTCCCTATTCGTTTCACAATTATTTTTGTTTGCAAAGTGATGTTATGCAAAAAGAAAAATTAGTTTGACGCTGCAAAGATAAGCCTTTTTTATTAAATCTATCCAAAATGTAGAAAATATTATTAAAACTGCTTATATAATCTAAGCAAGTTATTTTTTAATTTCTTTATAAGTAATCGGTAAAGTATTTACAGCTTGTTGCATCAGCCTATAAAACAACTTTCCTCTATGCGTAGATAGCTTTCTATTAAAACGGAAAGCGAACTCATCCAAATAATATTCTAGGTGTTTTGGAGATACGTTCCCATGGTGTGTTCCATAAATCCATCGTTTTACTAATGAATCTACCATGTGTACATGAGGCAATAATTCGTGGGCTTGCTTTCCACTTCCGGTAATGACTTTTACTTTATGGTGGTAGTCTTTTCTATTGGATAATGAAGCATACCCTGACCATCCATCAGTAATAACAGTGGTTTGTAATTCTACATTTTCTTCTATGAATGGTATAAGGCTTTCACTTGATGCATCCTGTATGATTCTAAAACGTACTCTGCCTATCTTTTTCCCTATACATTCAGTTGCAACTACTACGAGAGATTTAACTTCTGCACCTCTTCCCTGTTTTCCTTTACCGGTTTCTCTACCTCCTATATAGGTCTCATCAACTTCAACAATACCGGATAATTTTTCACGCCCATCTCTAACCATTGCTCTGCGCAATTTATGTAACCAAGTCCATGCTACGTTATAAGACCTGAATCCCATGAAATCCATCATATTATTTGCACTTGCACCCGTTTTTTGGGCTACAACCCACCATATGATGTGAAACCATAATAACAATGGCTTACTACTCTTTTCAAATATCGTACCGCTTGTAATGGAAAACTCCTTTTCACATTCCGAACAATGAATCTTATGTTTTGATGTGAGCCAGTATTTAACCGAATGGCAATGAGCACATACAAACCCATTCGGCCATCTGATTCCTATTAGATATAGCCAACAAGATTTTTCGTCAGGAAATTGAGAAAGAAATTCCTGAAAATGCCTTGGGTATTTTTCCTCTGTTTTCATGCGGCAAAGATACGAATTTTATTTGAACTTGCTTAGATTGCATAAGCAGTTTTATTGATTTAAGATTTTAAAATTTTTGTTGCTTCACTTGCGGCTTCTCTGAATTTGACGAAAGTCGGGTCGGCGGGATTATTTTTACATTCGGAAAGAATAACCT
>Ga0209628_10004366_pt1 | contig 10201 bp, 13 predicted proteins | sample TergutCu122P4_FD_187285 | JGI IMG/M metagenome (GOLD analysis project Ga0209628, IMG submission 187285) | Cubitermes ugandensis P4 segment gut microbial communities from Kakamega Forest, Kenya - Cu122 P4 (SPAdes) (version 2) | ecosystem: Host-associated > Arthropoda: Insects > Digestive system... | reverse complement strand
CATACCGATTGGAAAATAAGGGCGCAGTATCGTGGATTACCCTTGGCTACTAAGGGCGCGCTATTGCAAGTCCTCTCGAAAATTCCTCCGAATTGTAACTGGTATTTTAATTCTTGACAGTTCCTTACTGCGTGCGCGGCTCTGATTGGCGCGGCTCTGATTGGCGCGGCCGAGCTTGTTTTGTTGGGAAAATATGGTAAAAACAAGCCAACCTCGAGAATTTCTCATTTCCCATTGGCCCGGTGTTTTATCAAATCAAAGAACAAGCGACCCTTCGCGAACTATTTTTGACGGCGATCCCCTCGGAGAATTTCGTTTGCCAAAACGAATACCAGGGACATGGAGGGTACGTCCCGGATTATGAGGCTCAAACCCGTTCCCTGCTGGAACAAATTCGGTCCGTTTCGGGCAAAGAAGGTTTCGAAGGACACGGCGTCATGCTGACGGTGTTTTTGGACGATTCCGGTCAAAAACAGCTTGTCCGCAAAATTCTCGCCGATTTTTACGGTCCGAACCAACCGGCGACGACATACGTTCGCCAAAAACCGTGTGAAGATCGGGCAATTGCGATTGAACTTTACGCCGTCACGCCCCGCCAGGCAAACGATCCGGCGTTTTCCATCACCCGTCGAGCCGACAAGATTACACAGCTTCAGCACGACGGTTTTCAATGGTTGTACCTCGGCGATATTCTCCCGGACGGAACGCCTATCGGGGCTTACGACCGCTCCAGGAGCGTGTTTGACATGCTGAAAGCCCAGTTGGAAGGGGCCGGATTCCGGACGGAACAACTGGTACGCACCTGGTTGTATCAGGGGCATTTGCTACTTCCGGAGGGGAAGACGCAGCGGTACAAGGAACTCAACCGGGCAAGGACCGATTTTTTCGCCGACCGAAATTTTCTCCCGGAAACGCTTCCCAAAAACTATCAAGGTCCGACCGTTTATCCGGCAAGCACCGGGATCGGAACCGACGACGTTGACTTGGTCGGCGGAGCGATTGCGTTTGCAACGCGCCGAAGCGACGTGATTACGGTCCCTCTGGAAAACCCGAACCAGACCTCCGCGTTTGATTACAGTGCCGCTTACAGTCTGCAAAGCCCGAAATTCGCCAGGGCAATGGGGATGTTGTTGGGGAACTCTTTGAAAATTCTCGTTTCAGGAACGGCAGGCATTACCAATTCGGAAAGCCGTTTTGGGAGTGATCCCGTCGGCCAAACGGAATTGACGCTGGACAACATCGTAGCGTTAATTTCCGGCGAAAACCTGCGAAAACACGGAATCGACGGTTTTTCGCCCCGGCTGGACGATCTTGCGACAGCAAGGGTTTACGTCAAGCGGCCCGACGACTACGACGTGGTCCGGCGCATCTGCGAAAAACGCTTTCCCAACACGCCGGTACTGTACACGATTGCAGACATTTGCCGTCCCGAACTGCTCGTCGAAATCGAAGGAATCGTTACGATGGGGTAATCGTACGGTTGCAACTCGTTTAGCCGGAGTTGGAATTCTGTTGCAATTCTTCCGGCGTTTCCTTTCGGGAAAGGATCGGGCCGTCGATTGCGTCGAAAATCACGAGCAGATTCATCAAACCGGCAACGAGGGTGAAGAGGGTCCCCAGTTCGAATCTTCCGCCGAGTTTCAGGATGATTTCGTCCAAAGTCGGTTGTCCCTGTCCTTGTCGGCTTTTGGGAAGAGCCGGAGGGGACATTGCCCCGTTCCAAAACGGCTTGTCCAGGTACGACTGGGCAATCGCCGGAATCGCAGCCGCCCCGACGCACAACTGCGGCACGAAGAACCACCGTTTGTCCCCTTCCCGCCAGGAACAATAAACGTTCCTTGCGAAACCGATTTCCCGGGAAGAGCCGAGATACATTCCGAAAAGAAAGGTCGGAATAATGCAAACGGCAAACAGCACGGCCTTAAAAAGGCGGCCCTGGTAGTAATGTCCCAAACCGGGCACCAGCCAAGCGAGTCCTCCGGCGACCCACGGATTTTTCAAGTGGATGATTAACGTTTCGTTCTCTTGCGGTGTTTCGTTCACGAAAGCAATGGATTGTGAAAAAGTGAAAGTGAAAACAGTCAGTCCGCTGATTCTAACAAAAAAGAAACGTGAAGCGAGGGGAGTATCGCTCCGCAAGAGAACTGCAAAGTCTCTGGGAACGCAGGCATCTTGCCTGCGCGAGGCAGGCTGGAAGCCTGCGTTCCCAGGGGGCCTTAATTTCGATCTATTTTAAACAATGCAGTTCTCTTGTATCGCCCCGCCGCCGAGGTCGAGGTCGTCGGCAAGTTCTCGATGAACAGAGCCGCAATCGTGTGATTGCGTTGGTTTTCGCGCAATCTCACGATTGCGGCTCTGACAGATAAACTTGTCGCTTGTCGGCTTGTCGACGGACTGATTTCTCCCCCCTTCACAATAGATGTAGTATCACCGATAATGATATACGTTGCAATCGATAAGATTTTACTGATAATATTTTCTCCAATTCACCTTTTTCCCTTAAATTTCATGGTTAGCACAGCAGCCCCTCAAGTTCCGTCGCCTACAACGTTATCACCTACAGAAAGCGCGGTTTTGGAAGTTTTGTCCCGCTATGAAGGAGCCGGACGCGATTCCCTGATCCCGATTTTACAGGAAATCCAAGATAAAGTCGGCTTTCTTTCCCGTGAAGCGGTCGTTACCGTTGGAAAGAATCTGAACCTTCCCGCCAGTAAAATTTTCGGCGTCGCCACGTTTTACAACCAGTTTCGGTTCACCCCGCAAGGGAAATACCACATCCAGGTTTGCCGCGGTACGGCGTGCCACGTCAAAGGTTCGCTCGCCGTTTTGGAAGCCCTCAAACGGGAACTCAAAGTGGAAGCGGGCGAAACCACCCGGGACGGCCTGTTCAGCCTGGAAGTTGTCGCTTGCATCGGTGCCTGCGGCCTGGCCCCGGTCATCAACATCGACGGCAATTTCCACGCTGACCTCAGCTCGCAAAAAATCCCAGCACTCGTCAACTCCTACCGAAAACAAGCGGCAAAGGAAAATTAAAAAAAGGTATGATACCATTCATAGGAAGATAACCGAAGTAAAACTCGGAAACAAAACCTTATTTCCACCCTATTTTTCCGAACAAAACAACCTCAGTAGCAACAAAGCCCCGCAAACATTAACCTAATTTACCTTATTCTTTTGCGGGATAAAAAATGAGGTGAAAAATAAGGTTGCCTTCCCGCCCTTTTCAAGGAAAGTATGACACCACAAGAAGAGAAGGAGTAAACCATGCCCGTTTTGCAAATCGACAATCCATTGATTGATAACGATCTCGTCCGATATGACCGTTTGAACCTGAAAAAACCCGGTCGGATTACATTGAACCCTCTCGTTATGGGGGGCAGACCGTGTATTCGTGGAATGCGAATCACGGTGGGAAATATCGTTGGACTTCTCGCGGCGGGACATTCCCATGCGGCGATTTTAGAGGAATTTCCCGAATTGGAAGAAGAAGATATTCGTGCGTCGTTGGAATACGCTTCGTGGAGTGTCGAAGAGATTGAATTACCCCTCTCCTTGACGATGGCGGAAGTATGTTGAAATTGCTTGTTGACATGAACCTGTCGAGCAAGCTGGCGGACCGCTTGCGTGAGGCGGGATATGATTGCCGGCATTGGAAGGAAACAGGCGATCCGAAAGCACCGGATACGGAGTTGTTCAATTGGGCAAAACGTAATGGTGCTATTGTAGTTACACGAGACATTGGGTTTGGCGACATTTTGGCCGCATCGAACTTCGACGCTCCCAGCGTTTTGCTCGTTCGGTGCAACGATTCCTTTTCGGCGTTGGTATTTCCGATTATCCTTCAAGCCTTGCGACAGGCCGAGGAGCAGTTGCGTCAAGGAGCTATGGTGGTCGTTACGGAAAACCGCCTGCGAATACGTATGCTTCCGTTGAAACCGGATGGTACGAAAACTGCTAAGGCAAGCGGAGACAATAACGCCCCTATTTAGTGAAAAAATTATTTTTAATCACCACAGAGAACACCGAGACAATGACACCACAAAGAGAGAAGGAGTAGAAAATGCCAATTTTACAATACGAAACGCGGGTCGCCGCAGACGGCTATATTGTGCTTCCGCCGGAGTACCGAGGGCGGCATGTTGCAGTTCGAGTCGAGGATATTGAAGATAACGACGATTGGCCGACACCAACTGATGAGCAACTTGATAAAATGTACACGTTGCGGCGCGGTGTTCCCAAGACACCGGAACAGGATTTCCTCGAGTTTGCTGGGTGCCCCAAGGATATGCCAGGCAAGGAATTGATTTCGAAAAAGCAAATTCGGTCTGCCCGTTTGGAAGAAAGATACGGTGATCAAACGGAGGAGCAACGAAAAGAGGCTGGCCGAAAGTTTTTTGAGACATGGAACGGATTACTTGAGGGAATACCGGATATGACCGCCAAGGAAATACGGGCCGAACGGCTTGAAAAGAGGTACGGACAATGATTTTTTTCATTCTTCTCGATACGAACGTGATTCTGGACTTCGCCATGAAGCGTGGTGAGCATTACGCGCCAGCGATGAAAATCATGAAGAAAATCGCGGAAGGCCATTTGATTGCGGATCGTTTTCACGAAATTAAGTCAAAAACAAGTCATCGTGGAAGAATCCCCAAATGCCAAACCGAAATGCGAATCACGGCTCGACGAAATTTGCGGCGGCTGGGCGGATGACGAGCGGTCCACAGAGGAGATTATCCGCGAGATTTACGATAGCCGTACGATCGGGCAAGAAAGGGAATCCTTATGAAAAGTTTCCTTCTTGATTCTGATACGTGCGTATCATTGATCCGTGGTAACGAATGCCATCAGGAAAAAACTTGTGATGATTGGCTCTGGACATTGTTTCATTTCGGAGATCACGGTTGCTGAACTCCGATTTGGAGCTGAACGAAGTAACCAGCGAGAAAAAGAACATCGTATCGTTGATTTGGTTTGTGAAGAATTCACGATATTGGATATTTCAAAAACCATCCGAGTTTTCGCCGCTGAAAAAGCGAGATTGTGGAATATCGGACGAAAAATTCCCGATTTCGACCTGTTAATCGGCGTGACGGCGATTGTTCATAACCTGACTTTGGTGACAAACAACACAAAACATTTCGAACGACTCCAATCGTTGACAGTCGAAAACTGGATTCAATAACAAACTTTTAACCGGTTCACCTGCGAACCTGAAATTTGTACAATTCACCTTAAACACTTTTTAACCTTAAACCTTTATCATCATGTCAAACGTCAAGCAACTCGACAAGGAATTTCTCAATTGGATCATCAGCGGAACCGAAGGGGCCGCCAAGACCCGGTGGACTGAAACGCTCGTAACTCTGCGGCGGCAAAAGGTCGATAAGCCGGTGATCTACATCGGCACCGGCACCTGCGGCCTGGGAGCGGGAGCGGCTTTTACGCTGACCGCCGTCAAGGATTATTTGGCCCAAAAATCAATCGACGCCGAAATCGTCGAAGTCGGCTGCATCGGCCTGTGTGCCCTTGAACCGCTCGTCGATATTCAACTGCCCGGAAAGTGCCGGATCATGTTTCAAACCGTTACCGATAAAAAAGTCACCCCGATTCTTGACGGTGTCTTTGCCGGTAATCCGCCGAAGGAACTGGTCCTCGGACAATTCCGGCAGGAAGGACTCCAGCCCTGGTCCGGTGTTACTTTTCAGGACGAGCATCCGTTTTTCGGTCCGCAGACCCGCTGGGTGCTTCAAAACTGTGGCGTCATCAATCCCGCTTCGCTTGAGGAATACCTTGCCACAGGCGGCTATTGCGGTCTGAAAAAAGCGTTGTCGATGCAAGCTCTCGACGTCTGCAAGGAAGTCGAGCAGAGCGGTTTGCGTGGTCGCGGCGGCGGCGGTTTTCCGACCGGCATGAAATGGAAATTCGCCCACAATCAGGCCGATCCGCAAAAATACCTCGTTTGCAACGCCGACGAAGGGGACCCCGGTGCGTTCATGGATCGGGCCGTCATCGAAGGGGACCCGCATCGGTTGCTTGAAGGAATGGCGATTGCCGCTTACGCCATTGGGGCGAACAAAGCGTACATTTATATCCGGGCGGAATATCCGCTGGCGATTGCCCGGTTGAAAGAAGCGATTGCCCAGGCGGAAGCGAACAAACTGCTTGGCAACAACATTTTGGGAATGGATTTCTCGCTTAAAATGATTATCAAGATGGGAGCAGGAGCCTTCGTCTGCGGCGAGGAAACGGCCTTGATTCACAGCATCGAAGGGAAACGCGGTATGCCCCGACCCAGGCCGCCGTTCCCGGCAATCAGCGGTCTTTTCGGGCACCCGACGATTATCAACAACGTGGAAACGCTTGCCAACGTACCGGGACTGCTTGCCAAAGGAGCAAGTTGGTTCACCACTGTCGGAACCGAAGGGAGCAAAGGAACGAAGGTGTTCGCGTTGTCCGGCAAAGTTGCCCGGACCGGATTGGTCGAAGTCGCTATGGGAACGACGCTTCGTGAAGTCGTGTTCTCCATCGGTGGTGGCATTGCAAAAGGAAAAGCGTACAAAGCGGTCCAGATCGGCGGCCCTTCCGGCGGCTGTATCCCGGAATCGCACCTTGATATTCAAATCGATTACGAGTCGCTCAAGCAGGTTGGTGCCATGATGGGGTCCGGCGGCCTGGTCGTGATGGACGAGGATAACTGCATGGTCGATGTCGCCAAGTTTTTCATGGATTTTATCCAAAGGGAAAGCTGCGGCAAATGTATCCCGTGCCGCGAAGGAACACGGCGGATGCTCGAAACGCTGAAACGGATCACCCACGGTCGCCGGGGCGAAACGCGGAACGAAACGCTCCAGCGGTTCCAAAGCGTCGTCCATCTGGAAGAGCTGGCCGAAGTGATTCGTGACACCAGTTTGTGCGGACTGGGCCAAACGGCTCCGAATCCGGTGCTATCGACGCTTCGCTGGTTCCGGCACGAATACGAGGCACACGTTTACGACCGGCACTGTCCGGCAAAGGCTTGCACCGAGTTAATCACGTACAATATTACGGAAAAATGCACCGGATGCACGCTTTGCTCCAAGAAATGCCCGGTGGAAGCGATTGTCGGAACCGTGAAGAGTCCGCACCATATCATCCCGGAAAAGTGCATCAGCTGCGGAGCCTGCGCCGATACCTGCCGTTTCGGAGCGGTCGAAAAAGTGTAACGCCAAGTTAGCGGCGGGACTTGTCCCGCGCGGGAGCGGGGTAAACTCAACGAACTATAACAAGCCGCGAACGTGCTCCCACAACGAGCCGCGAACGTGAGAGAGCGGATGGTTAAGGCGTCATCTCGGGGTCCCGCTCTCTGACGTTCGCGGCTCGTTAATTGGTCGCGTTTGCGGGCAGATTCTGCTGTCTGCTCTCTGCCGTCTGCCAGGAGGATTGCAAAATTCCTGGGAACGCAGGCTTCCAGCCTGCGCGAAGGTTGCGGAATGGAGTCTCCGCCCTACGCAGGTAGGATGCCTACGAACTCACTGGCAGGCTGGAAGCCTGCGTTCCCAGGAAAAAAGCGACTTTGCAATCCTCCTGTGCCGTCTGCCATCAGTATGGTTTTTCAAAAAAATCCGGTTATAATCCGCGTGAATGCTTTTTTGCAACCGTTTGCTTCAAACAAGAGTATTTTTCCATGGAAGTTCACATTGTTCGGCTGTCCCGGCATTTTACGAACACCAAAGCGGTGGACGACGTTTCGTTTTCGTTTCGCAGCGGCCGGATTTTCGGATTCGTCGGTCCCAACGGTGCCGGTAAAACGACGACCATGCGTATTCTCGCAACACTCGACGAGCCGACCAGCGGCGATATTTTCGTCGGGCAAACGAGCGTCGTTCAGTACCCGGACCGTGTTCGCAAACTGGTCGGATACATGCCGGACACACTCCCCGCCCATCGGGATATTTCGGTTCACGAATACCTCGATTTCTTCGCAAGAGCTTACGGACTCCGTAATCCGCATCGGAAAAGAATCGTCGAAAACATCGAAGAGTTTACCGGCCTGACCGGTTTCCGTGATAAAACGATTGCTCAAATTTCCAAGGGGATGAAGCAACGGGTTTCTCTTGCCCGAGCAATCGTTCACGAGCCGGAAGTTCTCGTGCTCGACGAACCTGCCGCCGGATTGGACCCTCACGCAAGAATCGAACTGCGGGAGTTGCTCAAAGCGATTCGGGAACAGGGGAAAGCGATTCTGATTAGCTCACACATTTTGACCGAGCTTGGGGAACTGTGCGACGGCGTCGTGTTTATTGAACAGGGAAAACTGCTTAAGGCCGGGAATATTGACACGATGATTGAGTCGATGGACACCGGCCTGGTCGTGATGATCCGGGCACTGAACTTAACGCTGGAAGAACTCGCCAAAAGACTGATGGAGACGCCGCTTGTCCAGCAAGTTCGGATTTTGGACGATCACGTCGCCGTTTCTCTTGCCGGAAAAGATGAGGACGCAACCAACCTGCTCAAATATCTGGTGGAACAAAACATTCCGATCTCCGATTTCCGGCAGCACAAAACGCAGTTGGAAGACCTGTTTCTCAACATTACCAAAGGGCGGTTGCAATAAACTTTTACTGCGACAATCCACCGGCCCAGCGCAGTCCGTCGATGGCGGTCTTGGCGTAGAAATCGCAACCGCTCCGCTCGGCCATCAGTTCGCTCGCCGCCGCACCGCCGACCAGGATTTTGACGCCGCTGCGCAAACCGGCGGCGTTGATCGCTTCAATCGTTTCCGTAACCGATTTGTAGCAGGTCGTAAGCAACAAGCTCAATCCGAGGAAGGCCGGCTTGTGCTCTTGGATCGCCTCGACGAATTTTGCCGGAGAAACGTCAACGCCAAGATCGATCACGGTAAAGCCGCTGCTCTGGAAAACCATTGCCGTAATGTCTTTGCCGATGTCGTGAACATCGTGCTGAACGGTCCCGATAAGGAGTTTTTTCTTTTGGGAGTCGGTTGCCGGATTCGCTTGCATCAGCGGCGACAGTTCGGCCATGACTTTTTTCATAATCATTCCGGCGAACATCAGGTCCGGGATGAAGACTTCGCCCTGGTCGAATTTTTCGCCGAGAGCGACCATGCCGACGTTACATTCGGCAACGATTTCCTCCGGCGGAACCTTCGCGTTCAATTTTTCACGAACCATACGGAGGACATCGTCCTCAAGACAATCACAAATCGCGGAAGAAAGCATGGTTTTAATTACGAATTATGAATTACGAATTACGAATTACGAATTACGAACTCAAAGTGTAAACGGATTGGTTATGAAACTGAAAAAAGTGTTGAAATTTAAGGAAATCGGAAATTGGAAATCGGGGGGGATATTTTCCGATTTCCGATTTCCTAAAACGACAACAACATTTGCATAAAGTAGTCGTAGGCTTCGGCGTCGTTTTGTTCCCAGATGCGTTTGATCTGTTCTTCGTCGCCTTTGATTTCTCCGAAGCGTTCTTTCGCTTCTTCCCAAGTGATACAGACGCCCGGTGGGCGTTTCAGGTTCATCGGATAATTCGTCGTTTCCATGATATTAAAAACGTTTTTTCAAAATTTCGCCGGCGAGCACGGCTTGCTGGACGCCGGTTGGGGACTGGAACATTTTGAAGAGTTCGACGGCAAGCGGACTCGGTTGCGACCGGCTTGTTCCCGATGGGGGCGGCTCCGATTCCACCGGGGCGGCAAGTCCCGAATGAGGAACCGAAACCGACGCAAGTTCGAGCGGTTGCTCCGCGACCTTTCCGCGATTGAACTTGGAACGAATCTTCGGCGTCTTTTTCGTTCTCACCGAAACGTCGTCCAAAACCTCCAAAATCTCCAAACTTTCCAGATCATACGCAATTTCTGCTGTTTCTGCAAGTACAGTATTTTCATTTTCTTGTGTTCCCTGGACGATTACGCCGTTTTTCTTCGTTTTTTGCTTTTTCTTTTGCTCGGCAAGATACTCGACAATCCCTTTGATGAGAACGCCGAGAAATACGAGTAACGTAATAACCAGTTCTGCGGGACCGGCGGCAAATGGAAACATGGGGCAAAACTCCAAAAAAACAACGGACTGTCCTGAGGGGTTCAGTTTGTATACGGTTTGAGTAACAACGGCAGCCGGGAACGGAGCGCAGCGCAGTGACCGGATCAAACAGCTGGGAAATCCGGTCACTTCACTGCGTTACGTTC
>Ga0209628_10004365_pt1 | contig 10202 bp, 5 predicted proteins | sample TergutCu122P4_FD_187285 | JGI IMG/M metagenome (GOLD analysis project Ga0209628, IMG submission 187285) | Cubitermes ugandensis P4 segment gut microbial communities from Kakamega Forest, Kenya - Cu122 P4 (SPAdes) (version 2) | ecosystem: Host-associated > Arthropoda: Insects > Digestive system >... | reverse complement strand
TCATCATTTATAATTATTTTTGCTCTTAAGTGATCTGTCCCAACGAAACCAAATACCTTCGTCTTGCTTGTGGCAATTTCCAAATTATACTCTTTGGATATGTTATACAATAAATAAACTGCCCTTTACAAATTGTCTTCTGTGTCGGCAATGATAAGCTGGTCGTCCGCAAATAGTATTGTGTTAAAAATTACCTCTTTGAAATACTTACTGAGTTTTAGTTTCTGTAACCAAATTCTGATAACTTCATCCAAATATAAATTAAACAAAACAAGTGATAGTGGGCATCCTTGTCTCACCACCTGGGTAATGACTCTAGAATCTTCAGATATTCCATTACCTGCATTAACTCTTATAATGTTTTCCATATATGTTTTCTGAATTGCTGTAATTAAATGTGTTGGGATTCCTTTGCTTGACATAATAGTCCATAATTTGTCTCTGTCCACAGAGTCAAAGGCTTTTTTAAAATCAATAAATGCAGTGTATGTGGGGATGTTAAATCCTCTGTGTTTCTCAATTATTTGTGAAGCTGAAAATATGCAATCCATGCAGGATCCGCCTTTCCTAAACCCATTCTGTTCTTCTAATAGTAAAACATCTGCAATTACTGTTAATCTCTTTGCAATGATTTTTGAATATATTTTATATCCAGTATTCAATAAACTAATACCTCTATAGTTATCTGGATTATTTCTTTCTCCTTTTTTGTGTATTGGTATAACAATAGCTGTCCTCCATTCTTCAGGAATGTCCCCGTAAATCCAACAAACTTTTAAAAATTAAAAAATTTATGTAAAAACTTGTTGGTGCATGTTTTTACAGCTCATTATTAATCCCGTCTGAGCCTGGAGATTTTCTGGGTTTTAATGCTCTTATGGTTGTTTCCAATTCTTCCATTGTAATTAAGTCAACACAATTTTCTGCTGATTGTTCCAATTTCCTTTCTGTGGTGTTATCCTTAAATTGTTGAGTCCAAAGTTTTTGATAGTAATCTAACCATGCGTGTTCAGTTATTGTGTTAAGTTGCAAATTATCTTTTTCAGTTCTGTTTAAATTTCTAATAATTTTATATGCATTTATTTGGCATCCATGTAAATCGTGTTCAATTCTCGACACAAATGTTTCCCAACATTGTCTTTTAATTTTTCTTGTTTCTCTTTTCACCATTGCCACTAACCTTTTGTATTCTATTTTGTCGATTTCAGAACGTGTTGTTAAATACCGTAAATAAGCCTTCTTCTTGTTTTCAATCAGGTTTTTAATATCCTCATTCCATAAAATTAAACGTCTTTTGTGTCTTCTCTTTGTCCTTTTGCCTAAAGCTTCATTAGCTGCTTGTTGTAATGTGTTCTTTAAAGTTTGCCATTCTGCATTAATATTAAGGCTGCATGGTGAATGTGTCAAATTTTGTTCTAGTCGCCTTTGATAAAGTAATTTTATACTTGGATCCTCTAATAAATGTACTCTAAAAACTTCTTCTGGTCATGGGGATCTTTTAAAAAGAAAATTTATTAAACAAGCAATTGCAAATAGCCGATAGGTGTGGTCCTCCAGTATAAGGGTTGGGTGAGGTGCTAACAACACCTCAACACAAAGAACCAGCAGTTATGACATGTCACACCATGCCTTGGATTTGCTTTGGCAGGCCGATATCAACATGGTAATGAACTTCATGATTACACTGTGCATCAGTGATATCAGACACTTTATTGTCCAACTAATGTACACAACATTAAAAATGTAGATTTATTAAAATAATTTAAAATTAAGGAGGTTGCTCCAACATGTTTCGGTTTACAAGGAAACCATCATCAGGCAGCCACAGCCAGTACTTAGCTAAAATTACACACTTGGTTCATTGTGGGTACATGGAGGTCATACTATGCAGATATAACACTGACATCATCTGTAGTTGGGCAATAAAGTGTCTGTGTATGGTAATGAACATTTAGGTTCCTTGAAGTGTAAGCAATTTTATGACTTTTTGAATAATTACTACATTCTCAATTGGGACTCTGTTCTAGCGAGATGGTTACTTAAACTCTTATGATACTAATAATGAATGTGTTTGGCAAAACAGTCTGTTAACTGGTCAGCATCACAGGTAATCCCATTGAGAGAAGTAAATACAGTAATGTAAATGTAAACGTATTGAACTATCTCACTTAGCGTCACTTGTCTGCTAGCATCTCCACAAGCCTAAATAAAGACATAAAGGCTTTTAAAACCATTAAAATTGAATCATCTTCAATAAATGTTGCAAATGACTTCAGTCTAAATATTTTACATATTAAGTTAGACCATGGAAAAATAATGTATGTATTCTGAAATGAGGAACTGAGGTAATGTAGATGGTGTACTGTCTATGCTATGGGCTGGATGAGAGGTATTTTGATTCCAGCTGGGGTGCAAGGGAATTTTCTCCTCTCCAAAACGTCCAGACCACTCTGAACCCCAATCAGCTTCCTATTCCATGGGTACAGAAGGTTATTTCCCTGGGGGTAAAGTGGCCAAGGCATGAAGTTGGTCACTCATTCCCATCTCGTGCCAAGATTAAAATTGAATACAGCTATACCTGTATTCCCTTGATGCCTTCAAGGTGAACTTTACCTTTACATATTCCAAGACATGAAACAAGCATAGTTTGTTTGTAGCTTAATTCTATTCAACTACAGTGTCAAGCACGGATATCCTTAAACTAGAAGACATCCAAGTTATGAAATACCTTGCATATCATATTGTAAAACTTCATCACATCAGATGCAGTCAAGAAATTATTGATATTACAGTGTATGTATTGAAATACTTGTCAGACACATCTATTAACATTCATTCTATAAAAATGATTAATCCAAACATGTTTCATTAAAACATATTAACTGAGAAGAATTCAGATATACATCTACAATATCAGGGTCATATTTGAGATTATATGTAATACACTTATAGATTATGATTCTAACCTGATACCCAAAATACTGAACGTCCTATGTAACGTTTATTGAAGAAGAGCGAATTTTAATGATTCAGGGAAATATGCTTCTGATATAGGCTGATATAGATGGCAGTAGAAAGATGATGCTGCTCTAGTATTAGTTCAACAAATTGTTTAACCTGTATTTATATCTTCATTTTATTGCCTGCCACATAACGTTACTCCATCACCCATAGCAGAAACCTCACATAACAGTTATTAAAGATTTTTAATTGTCCACATTTTGTACCAATTCATACCATGAGAAGCAGCCACTGTTTTGGATAATTTCATTTGGACAGTGCTCCTAGTCTTCTTATATTTAACATTTTTAGAATATCACACATTAAAGCAAACCAGCATCTTTAATCATTTATCACAACTGCATTTTAATAAGACATGTGGTTTCCTAAACGTTTCATCCTTGAGGTTAATCTACCATAACCTTTAATATTATTCAGAGTGTAGTACGAATTAGTAATGACTGAAACTTCGGAGATTTGTGTGAACATAAGAAAATCAAACTGCAAAACAAGTTACTGCTGCTCCATGAAACAGAAGACTAATTTAAATCCAGCAGAGAGCCCACAGAAATTTTGCTGGAGGAATTTGAAAATTTGTACCTGTAGCAATAATTTTCACAGAAACCTTTACAATATTTACAGAATGTGCATGCTATGTAAGTTTTTTCAGCATAGGTTGGATGGTAATCAGTGGGAATCTAGATCTAAAGGTCAGGACCAGTGGAATGAAACAATGTTGTGTTTCATACCCTTCTGCTAGACCTGACATCCAGATGCCACTGATGGTAGTACGGACAAAAAAATAAGCACATCTCGGTAGCCGATCATTTTTAGTACATTTGTTAGTGAAGTAAAACGATCACTATCCCTCAGTTGCCGGCTGTTTGAAACCACCCGTCATAAATTTCACTGCAAACCTCCATTCAAGAAATCTTTAGTGAAAGGGAGGAAGGCATTTGCTCCAGATATCTTTGAGTCAGAAATGCTGTGAGCAGCCAACAAATGGAAATAAAGTTTGTTTAGCTGATCTGTGAAAGGTGTGGGAAACATGAAGTATTCATAATGTAACATACAGTGAAGGGCAACAGCCTGACACAAGCAAACATTCAACCCAAGACGAAAAATAAGCTAATAAAATAAATTTTCATAGTGACCATGAGGGTTGGATGCTGCAGTCAAGTAAGTGAGCTGTGTAAGTGAGGTTACACATAGCATGGTTACCTAAAGTACAGATTAATAGTTCTGGAGTGAAGTGACTGTTGGTTTCTAGTATATGATTTTTTGAGTTCAAGTGAAAGAAGAAGGTTGCACATTGGTAGTTGTTTAACTGGATAAGTGCAAACTTTGTGCCTCAGATGCAAATAAATAAATAAATACATAAATAGAAATAGTGAGGACTTCATATGATTTGATGAACCCCACCCGCATCCCTTACGAAGTCTCACCTACCACACTGAGCGCATCAGGGAACACAATTTACATAGGGTGATTGTGCACATTAATTTCTGTTGAGTGATAACATCTTTAACTCTCATTTTTAACTATCATCATTTCTCATTCCATTTCCTACATAATAAGAGAATAGAAAGCCCCATGTATTTATAGATATGGATATAATAAATCACATTAGCAGTAGTATAGAACAGATTTGTTATGACTGTGGTATACAAAGCTTCACTTACCTGACCAAAACCGTTCTGGAAATTTAGAAATGTAGATCAGGAATGCCAGTCCACTGATGGTGTACATTCCAAACACTCTTGGTAACAGAATCTGGTGATGGAAAAATTAGTGTTTGTCATTCATGAGACTTGGTTAAGACAGAAAAACCTAATTAATGGGTTTCATTTGTAGATCAGTGTAACATGACCACAATGTCTCGCAGTGGCTCTGAGTCTAAGGAAAACAAATCTCATATGATGGCCATCTCTCACTGTCCCTTTTCCAGATTAATTCACCATCACCAGCAGTACTAAATAATATGGTGATCAATACTGCATGAGACTGGATCAAGGCTACTGTCCTGCAATGTACAAAACTCCTACAAAATTTTATCCAGCATCCTTCTGTCAAGATTAACTCCATATACATAAAAATTACTGGGGATCATCAGTGTGGATTTTGACATAACAGATCAACTAATGATCATATATTCTGCATTCATAAAGTTCTTTAGAAATAATGGGAATACCATGGCGCAATACATCAGCCATGACTGCAAGAAGGCTGATGTCTTGGGGACAGAGGTTTTAATACCATTCTCATTGAATTTTGTACATCAGGGAAGTACTTAGATTGCATCTATGCAACAGTATTCCCCATAGTGCTGTGTCACAATTCATTTGGTACAACCATACCATAATCAGATGAATGTGTGAGGTCACTTATTGCACTGCATGAACTGTGCATATTAAAATGTTAAGACTTCACTAATATGTTAAAATATTGAAGACATAGAGATGGTTAGATCATCACATGTATCTACTGCATGGTGTAAAACTTAGAAACGCCTAATGACAGTATTCACAGTTTTGTTTTCTTGGGTCCTGAAAACATTGGTGTCACACATCACATCATGTTGTAATATTTCATTTATTCTGCTGGGATGCTCAGGCCTGCGTGTGGAAAATTTGTTTGTGTGCGCAGACTTCAATGTTGTAAATTTTCCAGTCATAAAGTTTTACAGGATGAAGAAAGCAGCAAGTTTAGAGCATGTTGGTTCCAAACCATATCAAATCTTACACAAATCAGACAAAAAATATAGAAAATATGGGAAAATTACATTAACAACTTTAAGTAAAATGTGGCTTTCACTGAACCTATTTTCATAAAACTCAAAATTACCCAAGAGCATTATGTTGATATCTCCCATACTGAATTTCACCCAAATCAGTCAAAAATATGGAAAATATGGGTAGAAATTAATTTATGCCCTGAAATAAAATCAGTTAATTTTCAAGAAACCCATGCTTGCTCAGTGACATTAAAAAAAAATTAATCCTGTACTGAACATCATGAAAATTTGATAAATGGTTTAGTTACTGGTACTAGGTCAAAGACCAATGGATGATTTAGGGTCATGTGACCATGCATCATTAACGTAGGAGAAGAAAGAACCAACAGATGACACAAGTATAGATGTTTATTCACAGTCGAATACTAACATTCACACAGTGCATCTAGCTCGTGTCCTGGCTGCACACAACCGCAGCCAGCACATCCACACTAACACCACAGGGGTTTTATACAGTCTGTTCTGACAATGGGCATAGTGATGCCCGAAACATGTTGAGAGTTAACTAATTGTGAATAAACATCTATACTTGTGGCATCTGTTGGTTCTTTCTTCTCATACCAATGGATGAGTTAACATAAACACGTTCACCACATAAGTCCTTCTACTTATGTTCGTAAATAATGCCTAATAGCAGTAATGAAGCAATTTGGCTCACCTGAACCACAGGATTTTCCAAGCCTCCCATGGTGTATGTCCAATGGAATGTAGGAACAACACCATAAATAGCCCAAGACAGGAATACAATCAACTTCGTGTTGGCATCAATTTGTAGCTTTGGAATTTGCAATACCATAGCAAATGCAAAAATGAGGCAAACTGTAATGAGGTAGAACATCTGCCACTCCTGTAATGAAACCATAAAAGTATTATATCTTAAATATTTATGTCCACAGGCCTATTAATAATCAAGCAGATTTAAAATACTCTGGCTATATTTTTATACAAAATGTTAAATAATCTAGAGGCCAGGAAATCTCAGGCAGTAACGTTTCTGGCTGCAGATGGAATGGCCAGGCTTCGATTCCTTGCATAGACATTTGGTTCAGAGTGACTCAGGAACCTTACATAATGTGTCCTGATGAGCATCCCTCTTGGAGACCAGCAGGCAGATCACAGAACTGACCATTTATATCCATCTCATGTAAAGTTCTATAATGTCTGAAGCTTTATATGTGTGTTCTCTACATAACTTCATGGTATTATACCTGGTAACAGGACATCCTTACCTTTTCTTTTACATTTTTAATGGTGTACTGAAGGGAAATATTATGACACAGTGTGCATATGTGTGTATGTGCACATATGTGTTCATGGTTCAACTTGGTGCAATTTATTTTGGTTCAAGTTTTTACATAGTTAACACTGGTGTAAAGAAACAGGCTTTGACTAAAGAGATGTACGAAAGAATGAATTTAAATGGTATTTAATAAATTTAAATCCATGAAGATTATACCCAAAAGCCTTACAAGAAAAAGCCTCTTATCTTTTCACTTTCAATAATATGTCAATTATCTTTAGTAATAATGGAATGCAAATTTTCTTGCTTTCTTAAATCAAGTGGGCATTATATGGGTCAACTACTGCAAAACATTTTCAGATGGAATTTTGCAGTTTGTTCTTAAAATCTAGAACATTAGTGTAATAAGCTACTAAAGTTTGCACCAGGTTTTAAACACTATAATGTATTGCTTGTCAAGAAGTTGTTTCCTTTTCTGTATGTCATTATGATGTGTAAAATTATTATTTCAAATTTGGGCATAGTAAATTCTCAAGTAAAAGCAGCTGCCATTTAAAAAAAAAACTGCACACATCATTTTTTTAATTCTAGTCACCAAAGTAGTACATCATATAGAATCAGACTGGAAGGTTCGATTTTTCCATACTAAACCAGGATTACATTGTGATAGATCATGTGTAGACTCTAATTTTGACATAGCAGCAGCAGAGTTGCTTTGCCGGTTGATTCTTTATTTTGTTGGAGGTGGTTTGTTACTAATATACTGACTTTTTTCTTCCACCCATTCATTGCACTTAAGAAGTTAAAGTTTTACAGTGTAAATCTAAGTATGAAATCACTAGAGAAAAATTTTAAAATTGATATTGAAAGAATGCTTGAGCAAGTGAGTATATGTAAGTAACACAGTAGACTTCCATGTGCCCAAATTTTGCTATCATTTGCAATTCTGTGATTATATTTTTATCTAGCTAGTAACACGACAAAATAAGTTTCTATGTTCCAGTTTCTGAAATGTTACATTGAAAATGATGAGAGTAGCAAGGATAAAACCCAAAGTGAGAAATAATTATTTTAACATTCAAGTCTTCTGGAATGTGACACTCTCTACCTAGGCACATGGCTTGCAACATTTCAGAGGGTCCTTCGACTACTTGATGCTGAAGATGAAAGCAATACAACCCTTTGACATGTTGGGGAGCTCTGACAACATGGCATCACATACCAGAAAACCTGAATCTTCAGCAACACCACAGAGGGAACATCAATTCTCACACATTAAAGTTCACCCACGTACTGAATAAAAGTTGACCACAATACATGCATCTAATTTCAACAGCAATGGCAGCTCTAATACTGGCAAGAGTGCACTGTAAATTTTATGACATCTTTAGGTGTTGGTTCAGTCCACAGAAGGAAAAGGAAAAGTTAAATTTTTATTAGATGGGTAAGCAGATACTTGTATATTACAGACGTTTTACTGTATGGCGTGCATGTTTCACGTATTTCAACCCTCTGTGTTTTCTTAATCCTAATCTCCAGGAGGAAAAGCACCTGGTTTGAAGGTGTGACTAGACCATTTACAAACACATTCCATAACATGCAGTATGTAAAAATATGATCAATCTAGGCATGTCATGGCACACAGTTCTTTGTAACGCATTCCATAACTCTAAGTGTATTCACACTAACTAGATTTTATCAGAATATCCCTAAAGTCCAGCCTTTCTTCCCAAAAGACAGGAATTTTTACAGTTGTATTTTTTAATAAATCTTCATATGTTGACATTTTTGTAAGAATACTTATTTTAACTATATTTATGTCATGGAAGGAAGTTCCATGGGCAGTAGGAATTATAGTCAACAAAGCTTCTTCCTATCATTCTATCACTCTCTGACCTACCAATATGTCACCAGCCAAAAGTGCCTGGTCTAGCAAGGGTTATTATTAACAACTTTCATGTAAATACAATGGCTACTGTATGATATTTAGTTCTAATTACCTTTGAGATTAAAAAATTATTTAGAGCAAATGTGAGTGCACACTCCCTCTTCCTCACACACAAAATAAGAAAGTTATATACTGAGTGTTCCACGCTGTCATTTTTCCCCACAGCATCCACATCAAATCCAGGGTTGACCTTGCCTCTCTTTGTTGGGGCACATTTTCCAGGGTAAAAGAGCCAGGTCCTGAAGTTAACTATTCACCACCATCTAGCACCAATGTTATGAATAAATGGAACTATACCTGCATTCCCTCGTGTGTCTTAAAGACATGCACAGGGACAGCTCTGCATTTTATCAAACAATTTCAGCAAAATAAAACAATTAGACATTTTCTCCTTAGCTTCTGCAGCATCATGATGGAATACATATTTGTGAAATATTAGTAAAAATAATAATAAAATGTTTTTGCTGGGAGAAAGACATTAACATCAACTGCAGCTGTCCACAGACAGCAACTTAAATTTTCTTCAACAGGAATCTTGTCACATTTCAGAGCTCAAAGATTATGATGAAGCAGAATACATGAGAAGTCATACAACTAACTCCAAGGAGCACAGAACTTCTTGAGAAACTAAATGTAGCATGGTCAATTATAAAATTTCCCACCTTGTACAAAACCTAGTAGTTTACTACCCTGTTCACAAAAGCCTCCCATTGGTCTACACACACATCACCAACAGCTGACATGTAAGTATAATAAACAAACAAAAGCTTCATTACTATTTACAGTAACCTGAATATGACCTATACAGGTCAAAACATGTCATACTAGGCCATCATTTTTTGTTACAATTATTATGTTTAGATGTAATAATAATAATAATAATAATAATAATAATAATAATAATAATAATAATAATAATAATAATAATAATAATAATAATAATAATAATAATAATATAATCCTCTGGCTATCAAAAGGAGACTTAAAAGCAGGAACTGAGAGCGAAATAGTGGCAGCACAAGACCAAGCGTTAAACACGAAGTACTATGCCACAAAAATACTACATACAGAGACGGATAGCAAATGCAGACTGTGCCAACAACATGATGAGACAATAGACTATATAATATCAGCATGCCCAATACTGACAAAAGAACAATATGTAAAACGGCATGATAAAGTGAGTGCGCAAATACACTTTAATATATGCAAGGAAATAG
>Ga0209628_10004364_pt1 | contig 10203 bp, 5 predicted proteins | sample TergutCu122P4_FD_187285 | JGI IMG/M metagenome (GOLD analysis project Ga0209628, IMG submission 187285) | Cubitermes ugandensis P4 segment gut microbial communities from Kakamega Forest, Kenya - Cu122 P4 (SPAdes) (version 2) | ecosystem: Host-associated > Arthropoda: Insects > Digestive system >... | reverse complement strand
CTCGAAATGCGGTGTACGGGTAACTGTACCGGGGGTTCGAATCCCTCGCTTTCCGCCCCGTAAGTTCAATACAGGAGCATTGCTTCTAATACGCCGTAGCGCCCCTCGCTATTTCATCGCCTTTGCCGCTTTTCCGTTATCATACAGGATAATATAAATTCCGTTTGTGGGTTCTTTAGCCAACTTCCTGCCCAATAAGTCGTAATAGGCTGATACGGCGGCTTTTTCGGTCGATGGTTTTTCTATTCCAACAGGAGAAAGATAGTTGCCAAATTTTACCACTCGCAATCCGGAAAAGAAAATGGAACTAAGGTCGAAAGAGCGTTCTTCTGCCGGTGCAGGATAAACAGCAAAACAGGACAAATTTACATTGCCTGCGGGAAGAGCGCTGTTGTTGCCGACTAAATAGTTTTCAACCGGATCGTTCGACATATCCCAAGTAATCAGTTTCCATCCCACCCAATCGAGCGTAATGAGTTGATGCCTCCACATATCCCCTGTGCCATCTACTCGCAAAACTACAGCCACACTCGAATTACTGCCATCACCAAACAGATAGTATTGAACACTGTTACCCTGTGTCAAAAATTTAGGTGTAACAGCCATATTGTGCCAGCGAAGATGAGGATTAGCAGTTGTCGACAGCCATTGATAGTTCATACGCGCACTGCCTGCACTCTCTACTGCAGGCCGTACTTGGGAGTTGGCGACTACTTTGGTCGTGCCCGTATTAATTCCTGTGGTCGAACCCGATGCTTCAGGCTGCCACCATTCTTCCCTTAAAGCATTATTGAAATCATCGAGTACGACGACTAAAGTCTTTTCACGCGGACGAGGAATAAAATCAAACGAAAAACCTTCGGACATCGCATTGCCGAATGCATCTTTAATACCGGCATCTAATTTTACCGTATAGGTTTCTTGCGGTTTTAAGTCGGCATTGAAGATATAGTGCATTACGCCTTTGCAGTTCGATGTCTTACAACAACTTGGCACTCCGCTTACGGGATTGCCGCTTCGATCAGTTACGGAAAACTTACCGGCAAGGATTGATTCGTCCAACGGTTTGTTAAATTCGATGCGCACTATCGGACGAAGGGATTCTTCCTGACTGTCTTGGGGATCGTAAGAAACGATTTTGAGAGGAGTTCCGTCATCGTCATCACAAGGATCCTTCCTGTTTATTTCGGAGTTGAGGTAAGATACTTGAGCATTGTACCAACTTTTCAACAACGATATGGAATTAAGAAAGTTATTCGGTTCAGATGGTCTTGTGTTTGTCCACGGTGCCCATGTTTTAAACCACCAGGTTTTGAAATTTTCTTCTGCCGATTTTTTTAATTTATCTGCCATCTCATCCATAAAATCCGGAACGGAAACAATATCGCCATATTTTTCCTTCCATCTTTCTTTGTATTTAACCTGAAAAACAGGGTCATCAAAAAATCTTCTAAAGAAAGGATGTAACGGTTGTCGCCTGTTTGGAGTTCTAAAATGCACATAAGTGCCATAAGCATACCCGTAGCCGCAGTCAAAATCCCACAAGGGTCCCATACTAATTAATCCATCCTTGTCTTTGTACATATACACCGAATTGGGAATGTTGAAATCCAAATTATCAACAATTTCCTGTATCATTATAAAATTAATAAAAGTGCTCATATCAATCAAATCCCTGTATCCGTTTTCGGGGAAATTGGCAGAAGCCAAAGCACTGCACAATCCGTTGATGTCTTTTTTAACAAAATCATAAAAAGGATTGTTGCTGTCGTTCGGATCTCCGGTTGTTGCATTATTGTTATTAATCATTACAGGCAAATTATAACTTGTTGTTCTAAATTTCGGGTCAGAGTCGTAGTTGCTATCAATCTCAACCATCCAACCTTCAATTTCGTCAATATCCACTCTTCCCGCACCGATCTGATTATGCTCGGTAACCATATAATTCCCCTTATACTCATCATTCAAATAAAGTTCCACAAAATTAAACGAATGATTGAACGGAATATTCAAGCGGTCTCCCAATTCAAATGCTGTTGCATTGTACAACAAAGTTTGATCACGGTATCCTGCATGAAGTACCCAATTTCTCGCAGCAGGAAGTCCAAAAAGGGAGGTGGCATCTCTAAATCTTACACGATACGATTTCTTGAGTGCATGAGGATTAAACCAACTGTCGTTTCCTCGCCCTCGTATTTGGTCGCGCGGATTGACACTTAGTATATTATTACCCGGATTATCAAGGTCGGTTAAAACAAAAGATGTTACATTCGTATAATCTTCTTTACTTGTAATGGCAGCGCCGTTTTCTGTATCAATTTTTATCACCGGAATCCCGCTTGCCTGCGGGGAAATAAATCGAACCGTATAATCTGTGTCGCCTACCGTGTAAACAACATCTTTGCGAAAATCGTTTGGAGTAAATCCGCTCTTTTGCGGCACTCCGTTCACTTTTACCACGCCATAATCGTCGAGTTCAAAAAAAGCGAAAAGTTTGTCGATGTTTGCAATCCATCGCTGTGTGGTAAAAGTAATGGTTTTGGTTTGTTGGTTAATAACGCCTTCCCAATAACCGGCACTTCCCCAAGAGATATTTTGATGCGAAAACTTGAAACTTGTAATCTTCTGCGCATTACCATCGACGTTGTCGGTACCCATCGGATCCCATGCGCCGTAACCGAGATTTTTCGGTCTGCATATTTCCAATTGTTCGCCGGTAGTTCCGCGTGTCCCATTATACTCCCGATAGTCGATACTTCCAAAGTCGGTACTGTTGTTATCGGTATCTGTAAGATTGATGCGGCGAGCGGCTACAGACGCCGAATTTCGTGCTGGAACCGTTTCAAAACCGAGGATTAAATCCCTGCCTTGATATTCGTTCGCCGCCCCAACCATATCAATATAACCTGCCGCTTTCGCTCCGGCACCATTCATGTCAAACGGATTTTGATTGATTAAATCTGCATTTTGATTGCGTATAAGAGCCACTTTAAACGCTCTGTTGCTCAAGGTGAAATCATTATCGTTGATGTCTCCCGAATTGTCGGGGAAGACATAACGCGGATTATTCCCACTGTTTCCGGTTCCCGCAGGATTTAAATTTTGTTTGCGTCCCAAAATAAGGAATGATGTTTTGGCGGGAATTATTTTTCCGGTCAAAGCAATCGTTTCCCACTTTCCGTCTTTAGTATTTGTATTTACATTTCCGCTGCCGGCATCGGTGCCATCAGCATAAAACAGCGTAATCCCGTTTAGGTTTATTGCCGTGAATGTATTGTTATACAATTCAACAAAAGAGTGGCTTGCACCGTTTGCAGTGCTTGAAGAACCATACGCCTGCAAAACAAGCAGTTTTCCTGCAAGTTCATCGGGGTTTCCCGCTATTATTGGGTCCGATTCATACTCTTCGCCTACTTTTATGCCGGTAACGGGATTCCATGCGCCGTAGGCAAGATTTTTGGGTCTATACAACTCGAATTTATCATGAAACGATATGATATTACCACCATTTTTTGTTACAAAGTCGGAGAATCGGATGATCTCGAAATCCGCCGAATTATTATCGGTATCTGTCAGCGATTTGCGACGGACACCCACCTGTTTCGAATAATTCGGACCCGGAGCCGTTTCGTATGCAAGTATCAAGTCGGCATTATTTCCGGTTGGACTATTCATCACACCAATCATATCAACATAACCGGAGGCTTTTGTACCCAAACCGTCGATATTGAAAGGGTTTACAGCATCAAGCAGGGTTGTATTACTCATCAGCACAACCTTCACCGATCGATTGCTCAAATGAAAATCGGTTAAGTTCATATCCCCGTAACCATTTTCAAATGCCATTGCAGGCGGCGCATCTGCTGCCGCTGTTACCTGTGCCTCGCCAAGAATAAGAAACGAATGGCGCGGCAGAATCGTTCCCGTTAAATCGATCTTTTTCCAAGGCTCATCGCCCGGAATAGGAGGAGTTCCCCTGCTTCCGCCGGCGTATTGTAAGGAATAACCGTTTAAATTGACCGCATTATCCGAGTTATTATACAGTTCCACGAAACTGCGCTGAATATTACCATCGGTTGCGGCGCCAATCTGAAAAATTAAAAGCGTGTTTCCGTTGCTTGCAAACACTTGTGCGAACGTCAAAGACACCGCAAATGCAAAGAATGTAAATAATCGAAGCGCAGATAGAGAAAATAAATTTGATTTCATATTTTTATAAATGCAAAAGGTTCGACAAAGTTACGGATTTTTATTGAACTATGCAGTTCAACAAAATATTACCTTTCAATCCGCAATAGATTTTTTTAAAAACTCCCCAACTCAAAAAAACAATTTTTCCCAAACACCCAAAAACATTCCTACTAACCCTCACCCTTTTCGCAGCGAGCGTAAGTGTAGTGTACGCCGACATCGCTTTCCGAACCCTCCATCATCGGCTACTACGACCTGCTCGGCAGGAAACTCCAAACCGAGCCAGCGAAAGGGATTTACATTATTCTTTACGACAATGGCAGGGCAAAGAAAGTGATGAAATAGACGAAAGCGGCTTGCGCCGCTTTTTCCCCACTATTCTCCTTCTTCCCAAGTTGCTTGGGGGAACAGGTTTTTTCATCATATAATTACCTTCACATTCTTTTGCGATGTTTCGGTTACAACTTTCACAATATACATTCCTTGCATTAAATTATCGGTCGGGATTTGACATGTGGCTTGTCGGGGTTGAATTGATTTTACCAATGCGCCGGAAACCGAACACAACTTGATGCTTTTGATAACTTCCGGAGATGTAATTTGGATATAATCGTTTGCGGTATAAACATTTATTCCGTTTCCGACCGGAATATCTTTCATTCCGTTTCCGGCAATATAACCACTTAGTTTCACTACGCGCAGTTGAGAAAAATAGAGAGAACTGACTTCAAAAGAACGTTCCGATATTGGTGCCGGATAAATGCCAAAACAGGATAAATTCAGAACATTGCCTGCGGGAAGAGGACTTTTGTTGCCGATTATATAATTTTCGACCGGATCATTCGCCATATCCCATGTAATCAGTTTCCAGCCTACCCAATCGATCGTAATCAATTGATGCCTCCACATATCTCCTGTGCCGTCGATTCGCAGAACAACCGCTATACTCGAATTGCTTCCGTCGCCAAACAGGTAATATTGGATGCAATTATCGGTCTTCGAAAATTTGGGAGCGAAAAGCGTGCTGTGCCAACGAAGATTAGGCGTGAGGGATGTTTCCAACCATAAATAGTTCAATCGAACGCTACCCGTGTTTTCTACTGTAGGCATCACTTGGGTGTTGCGGGAGACTAAGGACGCCGTTGTATTAACACCGATGGTTGTTCCCGAAGACCCCGGTTGAAACCAAGTGGAGGCTAAGGTATTGAAATCATCCAACACGGTAACTAAGGTCTTTCCCCGCGGACGAGCAGTAAAATTGAACGTGAATCCGGCGGGCATTGCATTACCGTACATATCTGCAATACCGGAAGCCAATTTTACAGTATAAGTTTCTTGCGGATTCAAGTCTTTGTTAAAGATATAATGCATTACGCTTTTGAAGTTCGATGTAGCCTGATAATTTTGCACGCCATCAACAGGATTTCCGTTTTTATCCGTTACGGAAATCTTACCGGCAAGCGTCGATTCGTTCAACGGTTCATCAAATTCGACACGCACGATCGGACGGGCGGATATTTCCTGATTGCCTTGCGGGTCATAAGAAACAACCACCGGAGATTTCGTGTCGGCATCCCAAGTGGTAAAACTCCGCACATAGTTACTGCCTTCCACCCCGTTGCCGTTGCCGTCCAAGAAGTTATTCATTTCCGAATCTTTTGCAACGGAACCGTTTATTGTTAATGTATAAGCGGTTTCAACTGCCAATTTTGAAATGTCAATTTTCAAGGTATAATCATCCGGCCACGAAAAGGACAGGTTCGCTACGGGTAAAATACCGGTAGCCGCTTCTACGGAGGTTTTATTCATTTTATGACTGAAAGTAATATAGATCGGGGATCGAGGTATTACCTTACCGTTCAAATCATTCTTCATTGCAACTTTTGATACTGAGGCAAGAATCTTAGCGGTAAAACTATGTGCAGTTGACCATACATCGCCGCCATTCGTATTGAGTGTTTTTACACGCCAATAGTAACGGGTTTTGTCTTTTATGCTACTCGGCAAACCGGAAGTAAATTGAGGTTCGCCGGTTTCACGTGAAGTAATCACATCTTTGAAATCGGCATCGCGGGCTAATTGCCATACATAACCGGCGGCTCCGGGCACCGATTCCCAAGTAAACGCAACCGACAATCCGACCGAAGCATTATCTGTCGGAGATATCAGGATGGTTGCTACCGGAATTGTTATACTTTCATCCAATACACGCGGAGCAAATTCGTTTCCGTAGCGATCGACTACCGAAACAGCAATGCGGTGTGTAGTTGCGTCAAGTCTCGCCGGCAAAGTATATTGCTTTGTATAGGAAATTCCTTGAAGATAATTGGGAGAGGAAAACACCTGCGAGCCGGTTTCGCTTTTCGGCACGGCATAAATCGCATAACGGACATTGTCGTCTCCGGATACCCATGATAAGGTTTGTCCCGTCAGAGTAAGAAAGGAAACCATATCCTGCATGTCGGCCGGTTTCCACGAAATAGCCGGCGGAATGGCTTTGTACCTAAATTGGTTTGCTGATAGATAAGATCTGTGAGAAGTTTCCAATTGGGCTGTACGAAAAATCACGCTACCCGGAGCGCCGTTCAAATCATCGTTCCGATTAAGTTCGATTTGATTTCCAATTTCCGTTGGAGCGAACACCGATTGGCTCGCATAAAAATGCTTGTCGAACCGGTTAGCCACTTTCGCCCACCATGACTCCAAAAGCGCATAGTCTGTATCACCACCGATGCTAACATAGCACTGCGGCGAAATATAATCGAGGGACCCTTCGAACAGCCATGCCAAAGGATTAGAGAAAATACCGGTGTATTGCCAATCCGCTCCGGTGGGACACGGAGGCACGCCGTATTTTGCGGCTACAGCGGGATCGGTTGCTGCCACACCGGCGGGGCTCATGCCAAACGTAACATAAGGTTTGATCGATTGAATACGGTTATAGACTGCTTTCACCATTCTGTTGCAATTGGCTCTGCGCCAATCGGCTTGCGACAAACCATCCGGATTGCTCGCGACATACAGCGCTTTATCCAAGGCATCATATTCGGCTTGTGTCAGTGTGGTTTCACCTCTCCCTACATAGAAATAATCGTCAAACACAATGCCGTCCACATCATAATTGGTAACGATTTCGGCCACAACATCGGTAATTCGTTGAATTACTTCCGGCAACCCGGGATTCAGGATTTTTCTGTAATTACCGTAGTCAAGCAGCCATTCGGGATGCGTTGCGGTATAATCGAAACTTGAACCGCCATGATTGCTGGAGGTTGTCGAATACCGGTAAGGATTGAGCCAGGCATGAAGTTCCATTCCCCGTTTATGCGCTTCTTCGACGGCAAATGCCAAAGGATCCCAACCGGGGTCGGATCCGCGGACAGAGGCCACAAATTGACTCCACGGTTCATACGAAGAGTTATAAAAAGCGTCACACATCGGTCGGACTTGAAGAAATACGGCATTCATATTTGCCGCTTGCAATTGATTCAGGAATGTGACCAAACCGTTTTTCTGTGTATTGATCGCCGTTTGTCGAGCTGCATCATTGCTGCCGGTTGCCGCCGGAACCGTTGTCGAAGGCCAGTCAAGCCTTGACACTGTTGCCAACCACGCCGCCCGCATTTCCCGTTTAGGATTTTGGGCGAAGATGGTAACACCTGCTATTGCCAAAAGCAAAAAAGCAGTAACTGTCTTTTTCATTTTTGTTTTAAATTTTACGTTATTATTCGGCTATAAATGGTGCGCATCAGTATGAGTATTTCCAATGTAACACACTAAATAAATTATCTCCCCACCTACAACATACTTTGAGAAAAAAGCATACCATTGTGTCCGTTTGTTTTTCTTGAAAGTGGCATAGTATAGCTCTTTACCGTATTTGTTATAAAATTTTGGCGCCGGTTTATGTCGCACATAAGGCAAATTCTCTTTTATATCAAAAATCAAATCATCTACATACTTGTGTGCTGTATCCTCAAAACTAAAATACTCCTTTTCGTACATAATAATTTCAAGTTCGTAGAAGTATTCCTGTATTTCAGGTAAAAACAGGACTCTCATACTTTGGAAGCGCATTTTTTACTAATATCCCCATGTATTCTTTTTAATAGTTCTTCCGCTGTGATAGCTCTGCGTAAATTGTCATCAGGCTCTAATATTACCTGTTCATTGTACTGAATTTCAATCGGTTTGTACATCAAGAAATACATTTTGTTATCTCTTTCGATATAAACTTCCTCATTTACAGCCAATTCAAAATATTTTGCCTGATTGGAATTAAAATCTCTTGTACTCACTACTGTCATAACATTAATTTTTTTTACAGTACAAATGTACATGAAAAAAGTGAATAACCAAGTCGAAAGAAATAACTTTTCGTTTATTCCACTTTAATAAAAGAATCTACTCGCTGATAAAAAAAATTTATTGCTTTTTTAATTGATAATGCACATTACGACCGCTGCCCTGTGCTACAAACACACCGATTTCCGACAAATGCTGCAAATCGCGGGTTGCAGTCGCTTTTGAGGCACGAGTTATTGACATATATTTTTTAGCGGTCATTCCGCCCTCAAAACCGCCAACACCCGCGTCAAACATTTTATTTATCACTTTCAGTTCTCGCTCGTTTAGTTCCGTTTTATATCTGTCAAAGAATGCTGTTTTATATAGCGAAAACTTGACTATTTGCCGTGCTTCCGCTTGTGCCTGCAGAATCACATCTGCAAAGTACACTATCCAATCGCTGATTTCTAACGAACTTTGAGCATTTTTCAGAGCATCGTAATATTGTTTTCTGTTTTTTTCTATAATGGTGGAAATGCTAAATAATATCGGTGTGCCGAACGATTGCGATAAACATTTCTCGGCAATAGCCCGTCCAATTCTGCCATTGCCGTCTTCAAAAGGATGAATGCTCTCAAAATACAAATGTGCAATTGCAGTTTTTACTAAAACATCGGCAGTATTCTTTACTTCAAAAGTGTTGTACCATAACACAAAATCTTTCATTTCCTGTGGCACACGCACGCTTGGCGGGGCTTCGTAATGCACTATTTCTCTACCTATTGCCCCCGAAACTACTTGCATTGGTGCATTGCCTATACGATATTTTCCCGCACGCACCGCTTTTGAATCATTAAAAAGCAACTTATGCCAATTCTTAATGGAAGTTTCTGTAAGGCGGTTTTTGTATGAATTTCGTACCTCAATGAGCAAATCGGCAATACCTTTTGCGCGGTGGTCTTTTATATTTTCAGGGATTTTGTTTATTCCCAATTTATTTCTAATTGACGACATCAGGTCCTGACGACTGATATATTCGCCCTCAATTTCAGAAGTTTTTTCGGCTTCTGAAATCAAAAAATAAAGCATTTCTTCCTGTTGTTCTGCAATGTTTTTTTGCTGTAATAGGATTTTGGTTTCATCTGACAATTCCACAAAGCAAGAAGTAATATTGCTTATATTCAAATCCTTGTAAGTGAAATTTGCCCAATCTTTATGTTGCCAATTATACATCATACATGTAAATTTTGAGCCGATTAACTAAAATATTCGGCTCACAAAATTACAAACTATGAGCCGATTAAACAAATTATTCGGCTCAAAAAATCATTTTATTGGTTAATACTCACGATTAAAGGCAGCGGTCGTAATGTGCATTATCAATTAAAAAAGCAATAAAATTTTTGCCCCTTTTTTCTTGGCGGCAAGGAAGGTCGAAAAATGAAAAAACTACGCTCGTCTACTGTAGAACCTGTATTGGGAACATTACTCGGATTTCAAGGAATGAGAAAAGTGTACACCAAAGGTATTGATTTAGCCAATAAACATGTACTTTTGGCTTGTACGGCATACAATCTAAAGAAGTTAATGCGATTCGAGACAATAAAATCAATAGCAAAGACGATGGAATTACATGCCACAGCACTCATATCTGCTTTTGTAGAGGATGTTTATTGCTTTTATGCAGTTCTTACAAATAATGGTAAAATGGCGTACAAAAATGTA
>Ga0209628_10004363_pt1 | contig 10204 bp, 3 predicted proteins | sample TergutCu122P4_FD_187285 | JGI IMG/M metagenome (GOLD analysis project Ga0209628, IMG submission 187285) | Cubitermes ugandensis P4 segment gut microbial communities from Kakamega Forest, Kenya - Cu122 P4 (SPAdes) (version 2) | ecosystem: Host-associated > Arthropoda: Insects > Digestive system >... | reverse complement strand
TTCGATGAAAAGGGTTTTTTCTACATTCAAGCTTGTTTTTGCTTGCGTGATTTTATCCAAGTCTTCAAAATATTGCCAATACAATGCGCCCCACCCCGGGCCTTCATCTTCTTTGGTTATTTTTACCCGGCTCATATCGGGAGTGATTTCCGGCGCTTCAAATACTCTTCTTATATAACCGGTTCCGGCTTCGGCATTTTTCATATCAATCGTGATATTTCCTAATTGGATATTTACTTTGCCTTCATTTTCGAGCCAATTGTTGCCGGTTTTCAATAATATATAAACTGCATTTACCGTAGCGGGCGTACTTTCCCATAGTTGGGTTTGTTTCTGTTTCAACAACCACAGTTTCATATCGTCCATTTCTTGAGGAGTTGCTCCTACTTCATTGAAAGCTTCCATGATAAATGTGTGAACGCCGGTTGCGCTTTGGAACATAAATGCGTTGGTATTGTTGTTTGCCCAAAACATTCCCAGATCTTCTTTACGGGAAGCATGTTCACGCAATGATTTCAAGATGCTTTCCGCAACTGCTTTTTTACCTGTTCTTTGCATCAAAGTAGCAGTAATAGCACGAGCATATAAGTTGGTATTTTTTGCCCAATGTTTCTCCGCAATTTCGGAATAGAATTGAGCCGCTTCGCCAGCCTTTGAGCCAGGTCGATTATCTTCGATAATTCCGAAGGGAATGTCTTTGTAGAAACTTCTTACAAAAAGATATTCCAATTGGAATGTTGAAATAGAAGTTGTTTTTTGCCAGTTCTTATCGTGTTTTTTCAGATTATCGAAACTTTCCTTGAATTTTGCATCAATAAAATCAATCGCCTGCCGTTGCATTTGCTTAACATCGTCGTCGTAGGTTACGGCATTGAGTTGTGATAATTGTCCCATACCATAAAGTATCCATTGAGTAATAGAAATACTCGAAGTCATGCCTTTGAACCACGACCAACCCCCGTCTCGCAATTGCAATGATTTAAGTTTTTCGATAGCCGTTGCGCTTAGATTATTCGAGCGGTTGATGTCGAATAGTAATGCTAAGCGTTGTTTTTGTTCCGTTTCGTTCCGGGCTTCCAACACCCAGGGAGTTTCTTCCAATAATACGGCTTTCAATTCCTGATTTTTTTCCAAGTTGGAGAGCAGGGTTTCTTTGGTTCCGCTTTGTTGTGTCCAAACGTTGATGATTTGTTTGATTTTCGGGGTACTGTTGGCGATGTGGGTTGTCAATGAGTTGGCGTAATAGGCTGCAAACCACGAAATCACGTTTTCGTTATCGGGAGTAGTCATTGCCGGTAACGCTTGTACGGCATACCATGTCGGGTTACTTGCGAATTCTAAGGTTAACCTGTAATTCTCCAAGGTTGAAGACGTATTTTCTGCCATTTTATCGAAAGAAAATTCTCTTGTTTGTTTTCCGGAAACGTTTAGAGGTAAACTTTCAGTTACCAACATTCGATTAGGCAAAACAGGTAATAAATGTTGTTCGCCGTCGCTGAAATTAGCTGATTGAGCAACGATTTTGCAAACGGTCATGTCGATATTGGTGGGCACATCGAAAGTCCATGTAACAGAAGTTGTTTTTCCCGGTTCCACCGAGAAATTTTGGAGATTATCGGGAACGTTAGGAACATTGAGGACGTTGGTGTTAGGATCGAGAAATTCGATAGATATTTTTCCGGTAATTATTTCGTCCGAAAGATTGGAAATATTCGATGAAATCGACATTTTATCTCCATGGCGGATAAATCTCGGCATATTGGGTGTTACCATTAATTTTTTCTGACTGATGGCTTCTTTGATGATTTGTCCGTACTTCAAATCTTTGGTATGGGCGATGCTCATGAATTTCCAAGTTGTATTACTTTCGGGAACGGTAAATGAAATGAGTGTTTCTCCGGCTTCGTTGGTTTTTAATTGAGGATAGAAAAATGCCGTTTCATTGAAATTTTCCCGGATTTGAACGGCAGGTTGTTCCGAGCCGGCACCGGAATCTTCTGTATCAATATAACCAGCAGCAACCGATTTAGATAAAACTTCACTTTCTGCCCTCATCTCATTTACTGCATTATTTAGAGACGCTTCGTCTATTGCCAACACCGGAGCGGATTTCATCATTGACATACCTCTTACTCTTACATTACCTCCTAATGCACCATATAAAACTCTATTATTCACATTCAATCCAAACCAATTAAAAGAATCAAAACTGAATTGCGGCGTTTCGAGATATTCTGAACTTATATTGATAGAAGCACCGGAACTACTAAATTCCATACCTTGCAGGAAAAAAGGCGACCATAAATTGACTCTATAAACAGGATTGAAATCCCATGAATGCGCATAAATTTTATCCAAAGAGGCATCATACATTCCAGCAAGAATTTCCGATAAAACCGGGTTTTTATTTGCATCTTGCACCGAGATTTTCCACTCTTCATTTTGTCCGGGGAGCAATCGGTCACGAAACACTTCCATATTTAAGGTTAACGTTCTGTCGGGTTGTTTGCGACGAATTTCGATATTGCGGTTGAAAACGGTATTGTCTTTCACAAAAGTGAAGCTCACAACTACACCGCTTCCGTAAGATTCCAGAAAAGGAATTTCTAACTTTTTATTTTCATTGTTTAATTCAAAACGAGCGCTTGATAATTTTTCTCCGTCTTTGAAAATCTCATACAATACATAAACATTTTGAGCGGAAGAACCGTAAATAATTTCAGCTTTTTCTCCTACCTGAACTGTTGTTTTTGGAGTCAATGCCCATTCATAAACCAACACCGGAGGGCGTTTGTCTTTTGCTGAAAAAAGAATAAAATTCTGTTCGGCGGTTACTTCCCTACCCTTGTTATCGTTTGCTTTAAGGATAATCCGGTATTTTCCTGATTCGATATTTTTCAACATATCCAAATCAAGCGGTTTTCCGGAAGAGAAATTTCCTGATGCAACTTTTTTATCTTGTTTCCAATCGCCTTCATTTTGTCCGGAAGTCAATTTTCCGTTACCGATTAATCTGTATATTTCAAAAGTTCCTGCGGTTTCAATGGGATTTCCCGATAGATTCAACGCATTTACGGTAATTTCCGGTAAATCATCTTTATTTACGTTTTCTTCCAATCCGGTAACCGTTAAATACATCGACCTGTCACCGATAGAAATGGTTGTTCTTGAAGTTTGCGTTTCGCCGTTTGTATCGGTTACGGTTGCTTCAATTTCGTAAGTGTAATAAACGTTTTGGCGGTTTCTGTCACGGAATAATTTTTCGGCATCGAAAGAAATCTCAAAACTTCCGTCACTATTTGTTTGCACAAAACCTTCTGCTATTTGAGCCGGATTGCTTCTCATAAAAAAGAAGAACCAGTGCGGACGTTGCACTACACGATATTGCACCCTGACATCTTGCAAATTGACACCCGAAAATGTCCGAGCTTCTCCTCTTACGGTTACTTTATCTCCAAAACTATAGGTATTTTCGTTGGGTAAAAACCGGATATCGAAAGTCGGGCATTTATATTCTTCCACTCTGAAAGAGCAAGAACCACCTTTATCCGATGAAATGGTAAAAACTCCATTCAACAAATTCCGGGGAATAACAAATTCTCCGGCGAAAGAGCCAAATTCATTGGTTTTGAAAGTTTGGGTTGTTACTTCTCTGAAATTGGCATCGCGAAGTGTCAGTTTATAGGTCTTATTAGCCAATACTTTTTGTTCATTTTCTCCTATTTGACCGGCAATCCCTTTAATAAAAACCGTTTGACCGGGGCGATAGATACTTCTGTCCGTAAACAAATACAACTGTTCGATTGATTCATTGGTTCTGCGGAAAGCGGAACTCCAGGGGACAGAAGATAAAAGCAATGAGTTATCACCACCCAAGGTTACGTTATAAAAGGCGATATCATTATCAGCACTTCCTTTGGCCAATCCCGATTTATCGGTAACAACCGATGATACAAATTGAGGTCTGTTTTTCACCTGTTTGTAAAAGTTTACCTTGGCGCCTGCAATTGGTTTTCCGGAAATACGGTCAACGACTAAAAACTCACGTCCTGAATTCAATGTTCTTGAAATGGCGGCCAAGCGGCTTACTGAAAATTGTTGATTGGCAATATTTTTTTTATCCTTATCGGTATAAATCACATATTCATAAGAGCCAAGCTCTTTTACCGGAATTTTTAAAATCGTATCGCAATCCCGGTAAGGACTTGTGTTAGTTAAACTGATTTCTTTTTTCTCGATTAAAACGCCTGCTGTTTTATATAATCCGTTTCTCGACCAGCGATTGTTTTGATATTCTGTTACCGGAGCATTGATTTTATAAATTTCGATGGTTAATTTGTTGATGTTTCTATATTGAACGCTTAATTCTAATTCTTTCTCAGGATAAACCACATTAGGTGCTTGTATATTGGCATAACTCGAAGTGATACTATTGAGAAGATTTTTCAATAGGTTAATTCTTTCATAATTGGGATAACGTTTGATTCCGTCTAAGCAAATTTGGTATGCTTTTCTCCTGCCTTCAAATTTATTTTCTCTCGAATTTTCCGAAATAATTACACCTCCTCTTGCAAGCGGAACAAAATCTGCCCTTGCATCTTGATTATAAAAAAGTGCTTTTTTGTAAAGAATTTCCACACAAAAATCGTTACCGGCATATTGTTGCTCAAGTCGCTCAAGTTCCTTGATGTAAATTTCTCCAGCTTCGTCTGATTCGGTAGTATTTTTGACAAATTCAAGTTTATCTAATTCAACCATTAATCGTGCCAAAGGATTATTTTCTTGTGCACGGAAATCCAATAACTGCTGATAAAGTTTCAATGTTAACGGTATAAAATCGCGTTGAGTGGGAACATACAAACCAAACAGTTCAATTGCTTGATTGACCAGAAAATCATACATGGTAGGCCGCAAATTTTGTGAAGATTTCCCTTGATTTAGGATATCGGCATATTCCGAAACATTTGTCGCTTGCAACTCTTTCGCTTGCTTGACAGAAAGCAAAGCATGTCCGGTTATTTTTTCAATAAAAATATTTCCCGTCCATTCACGGATATCTTCCGGAGCCGTACCCATAACAGCTGTGCGTTGATTAATGGTAAAATTATTGGACTGATAATATTGGGAATACAAATTCGCCAAAATAGAATGAAGTACGCTTCTTTCTACCACATTCGTATTTTCGGCATTATAAGCCTCAATTTCTTTGATTAATTCGGGAAATTTATCATTATCAATCGACAATTCAAACTTCATTCTATAAATCAACGATTTAATCAATTGCGGACTGTTTTTTTCTCTTAACGCTTTCTCATAAATGGCGTTAACGGTCTCTAATGCAGATTTAGGCAATGAAGCTTTTTCGTTTTTTTCTACTGTTTTCCAAAGTAACTCAAATGTTGGTGCTATACTCGAAGTTTTTGTACTTTGAGCAAAGAAAACACTTCCTGTCGTTACCAAGCTAAAGCATAAAGCGAAGAAAAATAATCTTGTTTTCATATAGGTGTATTTTTATTAATTTTTTCGTTTCTATACATTGATGCAATTTTTACAAAAATTCCATAATTAAACGGCTAAAGTAATAAAAATATTGGAGATTCCTAATTTCAATATCATCTAAAACCTATAGGATTACGTGGTTTTTCTTCTATTGCTTTTTTCGCTGCCAGTTCGGTCAAAGCTTGGTAAATTTCGTTGAATTGCATATTCGTTTCAAGCATAAAATTCTCCAATTTCTGATTTAATTCGGCATAGCCCAAAGCATATTGACGCAAAGCAATAAATGCACGAACTATTTGTAAGTTTATCTCAATTGCCTTTGGACTCCTTAAAACACTCGCAAGCATAGTTACTCCATGTTCGGTAAAGGCGTATGGCAATTTACGAAAACCGCCCCAACTTGATATCACAAATTGTGATATCAAGTTTCCAAACTCCTTATTATCAAGCTGAAACATAAAATCAGAAGGAAAGCGTTCAATGTTTCTTTTTACAGACTGATTTAAAATACGAGTTTCTACTCCATACATTTCTGCTAAATCAAAATCCAGCATGATTTTAAATCCTCTAATTTCGTAAATTTTGTTTTGGATAATTTGTAATTCCATAATCACTTTCGTTTTGTTAAATAATAATTAAATGCAAAAATAGAATAAAATTTATTCTTTCTTGTGAATTAGGTATTTTTTATTTTATTTTGCAAGCTAAATTAAATAGTTATGAAACCTGACGAAAACAACAGTATTTTTGAATTGGCAACCGGCTTTATCAATGAAACTTCCGAACACATTTTTCTTACGGGAAAAGCAGGAACCGGGAAAACTACTTTCCTGCGGCATATCCGGGATAATACGCATAAGCGGACTGTCGTCGCTGCCCCTACAGGTGTTGCTGCAATCAATGCCGGAGGGGTTACTTTACATTCTCTTTTTCAATTGCCTTTCGAGCCTTATGTGCCCGGATTTTTTCCTAATTCATCGCAAAAAAATCGTTTCCGATTTTCTAAAGCGAAATTAGATTTATTGTGTCAATTAGAGTTGCTGATTATCGACGAAGTCAGTATGTTGCGGGCCGATACACTCGATGCGATTGATGATACTTTGCGTGGTATCCGCCGGAACCCTAAACCTTTTGGCGGTATTCAAATATTGTATATCGGAGATATGTTTCAATTGCCTCCCGTTGCTAAAAATGAAGAATGGGAACTCTTAAAAGATTATTATGCGAGCACTTTTTTCTTTCATTCCAAAGCATTCGAGAAAACAAAACCTGTTTATTTGGAATTGAAAAAAGTATACAGGCAAAGCGACCAGTGTTTTATCGACTTGTTGAATAATGTCAGGAATAATTGCCTTACCGTTTCCGACTTAGAAACGTTAAATAGCCGGTTTCATCCCCATTTTTTGCCTCCGAAAGAGGAAAATTATATTACCCTTACTACCCACAACTATAAAGCCGACCAGATAAACAACAAAGAATTAGCGAATTTACCGGGGAAAAGCCATGTTTTTCAGGGAGAAGTAATAGGTGAATTTCCCGATTATTCCCTGCCGACCGATATGCAATTGCATTTGAAAGAAAATGCACAAATCATGTTCATTAAAAACGACCCTGCCGGTAATTTTTATAACGGAAGAATTGCCACTGTCAGCCGGATTTTAGACGGTCAGATTTACGTGTATTTACCGGAAAAAAACACCGAAATTTTAGTGCAAAAAGAAACTTGGAAAAACATAAAATATACCCTCAACAAAGAAAACGGTCAGGTGTTGGAAGAAGAATTGGGCACTTTCGTACAATATCCGCTAACATTGGCTTGGGCTGTAACCATTCATAAAAGCCAAGGGTTAACTTTCGACAGGGCAATTATAGATATTGGTTCTTCTTTTGCTGCCGGACAAGCGTATGTGGCTTTGAGTCGGTGTACCTCTTTAGACGGAATTGTTCTTCATTCAAAAATTCATTCGAATTGCATTTTTACCGATGAATATGCCATTAATTTCAGTAAAACAGAAAAAGACGAAACCGAACTTCAGCATCTTTTTTCCGATGGAAAGCAGAAGTTTTGGGCTGAACGGCTCTTGATGTATTTTGAATGGAAAGAGATGTACATGATTTTACGAGAATTTGAAAAATTACTTGATGATAAAACTTCCGACGAATTTTATACTGCCCAAACCATTTTGGGCAATGCAAAAAGGAAAGTTCGTGAATTGGAAGATACATCGCTCAAATTTCAACAACAGCTTTCCCGCTTAATAGAACAGGAACATCAAACGCAAGATATTACTCCTTTAAAGGAACGTTCACAAAAAGCAGTAACTTATTTTCATGAAAATATTGTTGAGCATGTTTTAAAACCGTTACAACATTATATACAGTATTTCCCTCATCCGAAAAAAGCAAAAACGTTTTACAAAAACATCATTTCCATGGAAGAAGATATCAAGTTGTTTATGGAAAACATGAAACGGGTTCGCTATAACAACATTCCTTTAGCCGATGATTTGGATTTGACAGTTCCCGAAAGAAAAGATGTTTTTTCTTCTTCAACAAATTCTTCACAGAAAGAAAAAGTCGAAAAAGAAAAGAAGTCGCCCAAAGAAAAAACCTCCCGTCCCGAAAAAGGAGCCTCTCAACAAATGACATTAGCATTATTCAAAGAAGGCAAATCGATAGAAGAAATCGCTACTATGCGAACATTAGCAATTTCAACTATAGAAAGTCATTTAGCATCTTTTGTCGGCATGGAATTATCTATTGAACAGTTTCTAACAGAAGAAGACCTAAATACAATTATGCCGGTTCTTCAACCATTTTTGAATGAGAAAAATCCTCCGTTCGGATTAATTTTCGACAAGCTAAAAAAGAAATACAGTTTCGGAATGCTCCGCATGGCGTTTAATCATTGCATAAAATTGAAATAATTTTTAAAGTTTATACCGGTAAAGGGTTGTCTGTTAGTAAGATTGTGAAAGAATAAATTTCAGAGAAATATTTGCGATAATTTTCGCAACAATGATCTTATATTTGCTTAGAAAATGAGGTTGTTCCTTTTTTGAAACAATCTCATTTTTATTTCTCTCGCATAATTGAAGTTTTTTTGCTAAGTTTGCGATTCAAAAATATAAAATAGTATGAAGAATAAATTTATTTTGGTTTTTCTGTGCAGCATTTTTTGTTTGGGATGTACCAACCGAAAAGTGTTTGGAGAAGATTCTCTATCTTTTAAAATCAACCGGTTCGATGTAGATTTGTATCAGTATTTGCAAAATAAGAAAACCTACGAAGAATTTTTGCAAAAGGATTCTTCATTTCTGAATATTTTCGGGGAAAGAGTTATTTTTATTGACAGAACCGATTCTATCGGTTTTTTCGACCGTTTGCGGAATTTCTTTTCAGAACCGACTTTAATGAGCCTGTATCAAAAGCAACAGGAAGTTTTTGCCGATGTAACTTCTCATGAAAAAGAACTTTCAACAGGTTTAAGTTTATTGTTGGAAGAATTTCCCGAATTGAATTTGCCCAAAATTTACATGCACGTTTCCGGCTTGAACCAGAATATTATTGTAACAGATTCGATACTCTCCCTTTCTGCCGATAAATATTTAGGGTCGGATTTCCCGCTTTACCAAGAGTTTTTTTATGATTACCAAAGACAAAGAATGAATCCCGAACAAGTCGTTCCCGATTATTTGTTGGGTTTCTTGTATTCGGAATTTCCGTTTGAAGGAAACGAAAATGTCTTATTAGAAAGAATGTTATACGAAGGGAAAATACATTATATATTATCTCAAATCCTGCCTAAAAGAAATGCTTGGGAAACTTTCGGTTACACAAAAGAACAATATGAATGGTGTGAAAAAAGCGAATCCCGCATTTGGAAAACAATATTGCAACAAAAACAACTATATACTACCGATTATATGGTAACATCGCAATTTATAAACGATGCGCCCTACACAGCTCCTTTAACGAGTTCTTCCCCCGGAAGAGTAGGTATATGGATTGGTTATCGCATAGTTACATCTTTTATGAAAAATAATCCCAAAACAACTCTTAGTGAATTGATTGAGACGACTAATTATCAGAATTTTTTGAAAGAAGCGAGGTATAAACCTTAATGTAGAGACGTTGCGCGCAACGTCTCTACGGTGCATATTGTACCAAATCGAGCAATAAAGGGACGTTGTTTTCTTCGACTCCTGCGGCAATTAAATCAGAGATGTCTTCGTTGAAGATTTCTGAAAATTTGGCAAAAGAGTCAAAGTTTTTCACAGCCGAAGTATATAATTGTATTGCTTTCTTGATATCTTTTGTAACCAAATACACATGTCCGGCATTCAAGAAATCCAAACTTTCCGGTTGGTGATTCAGTATTTTTTCGTAGTAATCCAATGATTGCTCATATTTTCCGGCGAGGAATGAGCACCAAGCAATGGGACGCCATGCCTTGCTTTCTTTTTTATCCAAGTATTCTACTTTAAAATAGCATTTCAAAGCCTCTTGATAATTCTTTAATTCGAGGAAACAATGTCCTATGTTTAATTGAACAGACAGGTTTTCCGGATTATGTTGTTCTGCTTTCCGGTAATATATCAATGCTTCTTCCGGTTTTTTCAGTATTTTGTAGCACGAAGCTATTTTTTTAATTACCCATGAGTTAGACGGATTCAAGGTTTCTGCAATTAGATAATCTTCCAAG
>Ga0209628_10004362_pt1 | contig 10205 bp, 8 predicted proteins | sample TergutCu122P4_FD_187285 | JGI IMG/M metagenome (GOLD analysis project Ga0209628, IMG submission 187285) | Cubitermes ugandensis P4 segment gut microbial communities from Kakamega Forest, Kenya - Cu122 P4 (SPAdes) (version 2) | ecosystem: Host-associated > Arthropoda: Insects > Digestive system >... | reverse complement strand
GGATAGACTGACTGTTGGATGTGTTTCTAACTGTGCTTAAGTTATTATCTAAAATTTGATCCAACAATATGCACGTATAACGGTTCAAAAATTCTTATATAGTCAAACCACATTCCAACATCATCACCATCGACTATACATTAATTACCAACTTGATGCACTGATTATTATTTATTCATAAAATACAATTCTCCTCTACATGTTTCGAGCCTCAAGTGCTCATCTTCAGGAGGATACAGTTGTATACATGCAGCATATGGTACTGTCACTCTCTATGAGAGTTCGTGGTGGCCTGTCGTTACACAGGCTGTGAACCGACAGGCCATCAGGAACTCTCATAGAGAGTGACAGTACCATATGCTGCATGTATACAACTATCCTTCTGAAGATGAACACTTGAGGGTCGAAACATGTAGAGGAAAATATTATTTTATGAATAAATAATAATCAGTGCATCAAGTTGGTAATTAATATATAGTCAATTCATGATGCACGGTCAGAAAAACATCAAATCATCACCATCATCAGGGAAGTGCACCTCCATAAACCAAAACAAATGCTGCAGTAAGCTGTATATCTTATCATTAACACAGCTTACAGTAGCGGTGTTCTGTTTCATGGAGTTGGACTTCTTGATTATGGTGGTGGCCAGCGGTGTTCTGTTTCATGGAGGTGGACGTCTTGATGATGGTGGTGGCCGCCACCGAAATATGTTGGAATGTAGATGGACTGCATTAGAATTTTTGAGCCATAATAAGTGCATATTGTTGGATCAATTTTTAGATAATGACTTGATAGATACGAACGGTACAAGCAACATTGTGAAATTTGTGCTTATGTTGTCCTGTGTAAGTGAGTATCTTGCGGCGGTCCTGTCCGTCATCTACTTATTGGTACAGAATGTCTACAGGTCACGTTCAGAAGCATGATGAAAAGACAACCCTGGAACGCTGGCTTGTAATACTGTAGAGACAGATACATGATGCAGCTCATATGATTCGCTTGCCCATATTATTTCACACGTGAGATCTGAAGAAAGAAAAAAAAAACTAATTATTGTGTACCAGACTTCATTGAAACTGCGGCAAGCGCACTCCATGTCGCTCACTGAAACGTGAATTTCAAAGCTCTACTTGTGCAAGAAGTCGGGCACTGCTGCTGTTTTCCTAAAATAAGTTAATATGAAGGGAAATTTTTGAGTTTAAGTAAGGAGGGTGTGAATTATCGAAACACCAAGAGAAGGGTAGGAAACCCCAGGAAAAGATGAAAAGATGGTGTGAGAAAGGATGCCGTCGCATTATTTGGCACACGGGCCTAGAAAACTAAAACCACAAGTACGGAATCCTGAAGGCAACAAACTGAGGAGCCTAAGGCTCGATTTGGATTGTAGCGCCATTGAAGCAGCAGAATTGTCAGAAAAATAGGCTACTGACTTTGTTATCCGACATACACACGTATTAGTAGAATTATTAATCAGTACGTGAAATCATACATTATTTGTGTACACACGAAAATATGTATGTACAGGCCTTTTCTTTTCCGCTCCTCGCATCAGTATTAAAGAGAAAATTAGTGTCATTCTGTTGTTATTTTGGTGCAGAAGAAATTATCATCATCATATTAGAGTTAGGCTGTTGTATGACAATTTCCACGCTCGTCGAGCAGTTGGTAGCCACAGTATTCGTAAGTCGTAAGACTTTTTTAGCACAGACTACATTTTAATCACAACGCGTCGATACCCGAAAACGTGACAGCACTCTCCGTCCACTTCTACTTCAAAGTCTACCAACCACACACTTTTTCTAGACATTAAAAACGGCGCAATAAATTTATAACACGACTATTTCGGAGACAATGATTAACGTATTTGGTTCTAACAGACCGTGAGTGAAAGCTGGTTTATCGGCCTTTGAAAACACATGTGAATTTCATTGCTCGAAAATTGTGCTTTACATGTATAACAGTGAGTTGGTCTTTGAGCTCTTTATGTTTTTGAAATTAAATTACTCATGCTCCAGCCACATGAATTTTTCCGCCAGGTTTTGTTGGCAGCAGTGTACAAATACTGTATGACTGACGTAATGAGCGGATGCTGAGGCGGGTGTTTACAATAGGTTTCCCACCATTCCAGCTAACAACATAGCCATTTAGAAGGCCGTGAAACATGTAGGCGGGAAAGCTGCGATCACTGTGTTGTGTTTACTAGGGAGTTAACAGCATCCTGCTGTAGTTTAGTGTGTAATTTATAAGTTTATGACAGACATTATGGACAACTTTCTAAAAATAGAGAAAATAGGTGAAGGGACATACGGTGTTGTCTATAAAGCCAAGGATAAAGTGAGTGGGAATCTGGTAGCCCTAAAGAAGATTCGGCTGGAAACGTAAGTCGTATTATTTTGAACGTTCAAGTTAATATTGTGTTGTTTCCACAGGGTTGATAGCGTGTGTGTTGAATGAAAGTGAGTTTAGGTCTTTATGCTTGATGTCATACCGTTATATTAAAGATCATTATAGGCGTACCTAACCAAAGAAACGGCAAGAGACCCATCGTAGTACGACCCCTTTCATAGTTCAACATGAAGTTGTATGGTGAGATTTTCTTTTCGTTATATGCAGTATGTTTACATATAGTACATTTCAGTCAGCACCTAAGTATAAATGCTAGTAAATGCAGGTACGTATATCTAGTGCAGATTAATGTTAGGACTATTATATCTCTGATGATATTTGTAGAGCTCAAAATGTATCCAGCCTTGCATGAGGGCATCAGGTTGCGTAAAGGATGGATGTATTTCAAACCTGGGCATGACATTGGGTGTCTGTGTATGGTTTAGAATGTTTTTATGAAATTACATTGGAATCTGTCTTAAGCCAGCTGATCTCATGGGTCTATTTACATTTCCTTGCAAGGGGCTGTTGATTTCTTTTGGATATTTACGGGCGCTGTTCTTAGCTGTAAAAGCTTTTTGGGTGACTTACATAATACAGAGTGCAAACTTATGAAAAGTGTCATGATTTGAGTTAGGCCTGATTGTAACATTTAGTTTACAAGTGACAACATAGATCTGGAATCATGAACTTCGTTGACTTAGTCACAGTGCACGAAGTCCACAAAGTAAATGATTTCAAGTGTGATATACCATTATCAGAATTCTGTAAGACACATATAATTTAATCTTAATATTTGTGTGGTGCTTACCACTACACTTATTTAGTTAAATGTAGAAAATACAGTACCAAATACACATCTGTGTATTGATATTGTATGTAAACAATGATGGTATAAGAGATTTTGTCAGATAACATGGATGTTTCCTTTTTTCTTTTATTATACCAACAAATGCACCGCATCAAGTACATATAAACAGTCAAGACTACTCTGACCAGTGCACAGTTGGCTCCTGTACACTACATATCTCCAGCATAGGGACATGGTCCACTAGGATTCAAAACCCTACCAGATGCTTGAATGCTTAAGGCCACAAATAGAAGTACATAATTGTCAACTACTTCAGTTTTAATTTTATTATGTGCAAATTTTATCTACTGGAAACAAAAAGTTTTTAACTATATTTTTGGCTTAATTTTATGCGTTCAGAATGCACATATGTATCTACTACTACAGGTTAAGAAACATAAATATCATCTGCATTTGGTTGTAACTTTGGCACACTACTCCCTGATGATATTTAGTAACTTTGGTTCTGGGGAACACAAACACAGAGACAGAAAGAGAGAGAGAGATGTACCTAGTGCATGGTTGCCTGTATGTTGAGACTGAGATAGCATTCAAGGAGGTACTGGGTTTGAATTGTGGCTGTGACTGAGTATACTGATGTTAACTGACCTGTTTCTGGTTTTCCTCAGTCCTTCCAGGCAAATAGAAGGACAAGTACTGTATGTCACAATTTTTCTTCACTATCATTTCCAGTTCAGCATACATGATTATTCTTATCTGATATTAAATAAATTGAACATCGAGATATTCGTAAATAACCCACATACAAACCAGTAGTGTGTTCGGATGTGTTTTTGTATATCTTTTAAATTTTGGTTTTGTCTGTATGTACCAACATACTTATAACATTATATGAAATACATGTATCTGAGGAAAATGATGCCTGAAGTTTTTGATATGTATTTGAAGATCCATGTTTATTGAGGTTCTCACAGTGTTGAATATGAAGAACACCATCTTTTGGGATGTCTAAATTTTTACCAGAGAAGATGGCATCACATATCAGTAGACACTATTCTTTATCCACGTGGATGTACATCACAGCTTTCTTGAAAATGCATACTGTTAGATTTTGTTACGTGACTTCACACATGTCATCACAGCAGTACAAAATTCAGTAGTCTCTGGTAATAACAAAGAAGTTTATCTAACTCCACACATCATCACAGCAGTGCAGAAGCCATTACTGTGTGGTATAACAAGGGAGTTTTTCTCACTTCCCACATGTCATTACAGCAGTATAGACTTCATTACTCTCTGTTAATAATAAAGAAGTTTATTTTATTCTTCAGTTCCATATGTTTCGGCATTGCATATTACACTTTTTTATTACATTGCAAATTAAAACCAATGAAATACATTTTATTTAGGGAGAAACCCATAAGTGTCTCTAATTAGTCTCCTACATGTTTCAGCCCTCTTTGGCCATTATAAAGGAGCTTCAAGTACTTGCAAAGAGATGTATATAAAAATATAAAAAGTGAAAAAGTTAAAATACCAAACAGCTAAAATATTTATGTCTAATCTAGTCATACTTTGCCATACATAATGAAAATGTGTATGTATGCATTCTATCATGATTTTTTAATATTAGATGTCTGGACACAATACTTCAAATTTTTGCTTACCTATATGCATGTCATTCATGTAGGTCTATTATGTCCAGGTACTACATATAATAGTATATACTCATTTTAGATTATACAGCCAATCCATCATAGAACAGTTACTTTGAAAAATCAATTGCATTTAATTCTGGAAGATACAGAAATAGATATTTTAATCAACTCTTGGCCATTTTACCATTTTCCTATTTTTAACTTTTTATACATTTATATATTTGTAAGAGGCTTGTTGATATGTGGAGTATTGTATCTTTATACACATATCTTTGTAATCACATGAAGCTCTTTGGCTCAAGACAGTCAAAATGTGTGACTAATTACAGACAATTTGGTTTTTTCCCCTGAATAAAGTGTATTGTGTTGGTTTTAATTTCTGCGACTCTTTAGTTTCAATTTACACATCAGTTTTTTTTTATTTACCTAAAAATGGTATAGGCCTATTTCTAGTGTTGTAAAATTTCAAGATATTTGTTGCTCCTTTTGTTGTTTCTTAATGGGTGTAATGTGTAAGGATATTTTTGTACAGCTGTTAATTAAGCAGTTCTCTTTATCCTGATACCAATTTATATTCAACTTAGGTGACAGAGGGTCAAATATAAAACCTGAATTATGCCCATTATTTAATCATCCCATGTCATATAAATTCCCTTATTTACCTGTTCTTGTATGAAAAATACTGGCGTATAGGATGTAATGCCACATCGTTTGATAGAAACTAACATTTCTTGGGAACCTTCTTCCCTAACCTTCTGCCATGAAGAGTGCGGCAGCAGGTTCTTCCAAAACATTGATAAATTTCTACCAGAATACATGGCTTCACATCCCAGGCAACAGTATTCGTCATATTCACCACTGTGAGAGCTTCAAATCTCATGTAATGAGGCGTGTTTAGAAGCATATATTTTAAGCATCATGTGACTGATGATACAAATTTTATTTTCATTTTCTTAAGCTAATGTGCTTATGATGGATGGAGGTTGCTTGAAAAGAATTTACTATTACTTAGGGTTCTTTCACCCATTGTTTGTACTGTCAGACGCAGGTACCCAAGTTCTACACCCCTCAACTTCCCCATAACAAACTGTATGATATGTCATGTCTACACCTTAGTGCATAATGCAAACAACTGAAGAGAGGCAGAGTTTTTCTAACAAAGAGAAATTGTGACACATGTCCAGTCAGTACGATACAAGAAAACCAAAAGCTACAGCATCTGAATAGGATGTGTTTGTGGTCAATGCAGTTGATATTTATTCATTGGGCAAAAACACTGCATTCAGATTCAAATTTATTAATTGAGTTTCACTGACATCTTTGGATGTAACTGGTAACACCAGGCTCTTGGCAGTACATATCATTTTTAATACTAATGGCTAAAATTTATCTGAACTAATTACTGCCTTCTGTCAGATGTTAATCTTATCTATATACATATATAATTTCAATCCTTCCTCTCTTATTTCCTCTAGACCTTGCATCATTTTGGCACTTCATTTTCCCACTTTCATTTTATTTCCTGTACAAATTTACCAAACTTTTTAATTGTATGATCTTATTGCAGATGATTATTTTCTTGTATGCTAATTCTTCATTTTTGTATATCCATTTATTATCTCAAAATTGATAGAACCCATACTAACCCTACTTCTTTCATTCAAATTACATTGATCTGTATACATTTCTCTGCCCCATTCTTGTTTCATATTCCAGTATGAAACTATAAATTCCTCTTCTTTCACTTTTTCTGTGTTTGATTGAGACACATAATATAGGGGATGACACAGAAGCTTTTACTAGCTGCTAGTAAGGAGGCTGATCGGAAGTAAATTCTCAGAACACCAATTGTATATTCATGTTTTATCACCAGACTGCAGGAAAAAGTCACAAGATAAAATAGCTATTAAGTCCTTTAATACTGTAATGAGTTCATATTCTTTGGAACAGCATTAACATGTAAGAAATTTATTCATGAAGGTTTTAAGTGTAGATTATATCTGGAAATGTTTGCAAACATTCAGTTTAGAATTTTTGTCTTCCTGTCTGTTTTCTAAACGTATGAAGATTAAAATATACAGCACTATCATTTTGCCTGTTTTCTTGCATGATGTGCAATGTTATCTCTTGTATTAAAGGCATTCAAGAGCAGGGTGCTGAAGGGATATTTGAACCTAAAAGGGAGACACTAACAGGATACACAATGAGGGACTTCATAATTTATACACCTTGTCACACATCATTAGAATTATCAGTAGATTAGGGAGGATGAGGTGGGTGGGCCTTGTAGCACACATAGGAAGAAGGAGAACTGCATGCAAAAATTTGGTAGGAAAAACCAGGTGGATAGACTCCATTTGTGAACACACTAGGGATCCATTCAGTCTCATGCAACATAGGGGATTTCTTGACTATCTGATTATCCATTTTATCTTCTCAAGATATTCTTTGTTCCATTGAATTAATGATCTAGTTAACAGTGTCATGGACAATTGTTTTAAATTGTGCTGGAAATTTCAAAGTTGAGTGTTCTACAGGCACATTCCTTTTCTATGATTAGTGAGTAGTGTTAGTGCTTAATTTGAACCATGCCCAAAATATGTATGAGCAGTCAAGGTATTGTTCCAAACCTTTTTCATCTTGGTTCTAGATGAAATTGTGGCCATCATCATGCCTTGATTTGCATGTGAGGTAAAAGCCTCATGTACCCATCAGGTAGGAGGTTGGATAGATCCCAGACAAGAAATTCCTGCCCTTGTTGGGAATTGAACCCCATTTGTCAAGCCTGTATATAGTTATTACACTGAAGTATTCTGACTCAACGTTGCATTACAAAGCACTGCAGTGAGCAAACATTACAGCTTACATGAGTTTTGAGTTTCTCATGGTGGTGGCTATGAAAATTACTGCTTTCTGGCATGTGATACTATGTAGTATTGTAGAAATTCACAGACATTTGGAGCAATCTGTTGCCTCCGTCTTCAGACTTGCATATGTTTAATATACCACTGTTTCCAATCACTATCTAAACTCCTCAGTTCCATTTGTATGATCATCATAAATTGGGATTTAATGACATTGGAGAGAAGCACATTTGAATATTTGAACAACGTAGATCCCAAATTTTTACAACAGTTTAAGGACTGATGGAGTTGAAGGTACTGAATTATTGAATGCATGAAACCAAACACTTATCCGTTCACTGTGGAATGTTATGCAGTGTAGCAGATTGGAGGTTATGAAGGTTTTCAGTGAAAGTACAAGTAACATTGAGGAAAACGACGGCAGAATTTGCTTCTCATTAGCAACTGGTGAATAGTCAAGTGAAAAGTGTTTTAAACTGTACTGAAACAATTTTAAGTATTTATGTTTACGTTGTTTGGAATATCCAAAACCGCTGTTCTCGAGGTTATTGAACTCATATGGTGTTATGAAACACTATCACCGAATCGTACTGCAGAAATTTATTTCTGTATTGTAGTATGACTCTTGTGATAATTACATTCACAAATGGAGTTACCGACTTCTGTACAAATTTATACGGATAATGCCATCGTTCGTTGTAAATTTCAAGGCTTATTTACCGGAAGTTGATTAACCTGTGGTCACCGCCTACTAGATGTAAGTTAAAGCAGCGTTACGTCGTGTGGATGGTGGGAGGGACGCGAAAGGCTATTTGTTGGTGCGAAGTGGGAGAACGGTGTAGTGCATAGGGTTGATTGATGCGTAGTTTGTAACCGTTATATAGACCCATTCTGCAAAAACTGAGACGTGCGCAAATTTTGTGAACGTGCAGATGTTTTGGCGTCGGTTTTACATACAGGAAGAGGGATTTATTTGAGCGACGAGTTTGCTTCATACCAGCTGTCATCTTGACAACATGGCTGGAGTAGGTTTTGCGACAACATCGAAATTCGGAAAACTGTACTACATATACGGTGCCCATGTAGGAAGTAGGGCTAAATGGAAGTGGTTTCGTTAGCCATTCCAGGAAGTGGTCTTTGGTAAGAACCAAGCCTCGTTCATGTATGAGAATGTATTGTGTATATTAGTTGAATTCAATGAACGTGAAGTTCGTGTTATAGGCAAGCGTAACGTACACAACGGTGTTTGGGTGCTTAGTCTGGGTAAGTGTATAGAATTTCGCATCGTTGTTGGAATGTGGATTGTGAGAGGAATGTCACATTTTCTTTTACAAATCTGTAGGCCTGTTACAAGTACCATGATATCAGTAGGTTAAATAGCATAGAACGTTGGATGCAGGAAATGGGACATGTTCGAGATAAATTATCTTTAAAAAATAAGGAACACTAGCAGAAAATGTAATTGTAATTTATTTTCACATTGCATCGATCAACAGATACGGAAATAGTCATACACTTACAACACAACACATATAAATGTATATAAAAATATACACAGTGTGCATATAAAGGAGCGCAGAGCATTTTTCATGGTGACACTTAACAAAAATAACTGTACAGTGTTACCATATAGGCTGAATTGACTAAAAATGTAAAAACCTGAAGAAGTCAATAAAAACAATGGCAATTATAATTCCACCAACTTCATATTAATTATTAAGTGAAAATAACCGAGATCATGGCATTTTTTTGTTAAAGTATTCATCCAAGCTGTAGAAGGAATTATCCAAAATATATCTCATTACAGCTGTTTTAAAACATGATGTGTAAATATGTATCAAATAAAGAGTATGTCTGACTATATGGGCATGCTGAGCATGCTTTATGAATGGAGAAACAACTACATACACAATGCTCATGTGAGTGTATATGAAGAGGCCACCTTATAATATTCTCTCCCTACACCCTAATGAAGGAAGAGAATATTAAAACACATGGTGTTAGTAGTTTTTATTACTGTGTATTAGAATGGGTCTGGACAATGCTAGGTAGAGTGAAGGAAAGGGTTTCCTTTGTTCTGAAGATTTTGGGGGGAATGTCATGTTTTCAGGATGAGTGTTTTTGATATTTCTGTGAATATGAAATTATAAACACTATGTAAATATTACCTCCATTTCCCCAACTTATTACTGTATCTAATGGCAACAGTACATAGGCAAGGCCTTGTGTTAATTTAACTTAGTGAACATGATAAAACTTGAAATATGCATGTTGTGTCAGTTGGTATTTATAATTCAAGGAACAGTGCTGAGTGTCTTATGAATGGCTAATTTATAAACAGTATGTACGAGGGTTGAAACTTTAATAGTGGCAACTATTTATTTACAACTGATACAAAATAGATACATGTTTCGAAGTTTTACTGTCCTTCAGTGTAGTCACCAGCATTGTGTACAACCCGTTGCCAGCGATGTGGAAGTCGTA
>Ga0209628_10004361_pt1 | contig 10205 bp, 10 predicted proteins | sample TergutCu122P4_FD_187285 | JGI IMG/M metagenome (GOLD analysis project Ga0209628, IMG submission 187285) | Cubitermes ugandensis P4 segment gut microbial communities from Kakamega Forest, Kenya - Cu122 P4 (SPAdes) (version 2) | ecosystem: Host-associated > Arthropoda: Insects > Digestive system... | reverse complement strand
TTTTGAATAATTTTATTTTTATGATTAATGATTTTTTCATTTACAATGGAAATTATTGCTAATGAAAGTAATAACAATAAATAAGGATACCATTTTTGCAATCTTGGGTGTTGCAAAAAGTCGCCGCTCATAAATTTAAAAAATTGGGACATAGAACAGATTTTATGATTTTAAGATTTAAGATTAAAAGAATATTTGAATAATTGAATTTTAAATTTTAAATATTTACATTTTCTCAGCAATTCTCAACTTTGCGCTTCGCGCTCTTGGGTTTTGTTCTATTTCTTGCTCTGTTGGAATTATCGCTTTTTTGGTAATCAGTTTAAATGGAGTTAACGGGTTGCCATAGAAATCTTTATGTAAATTTCCTTCTACATTTCCGGTTTTAAAGAAGTTTTTCACCATTCTATCTTCTAAGGAATGGTAAGAGATAATCGCAATTCTGCCTCCGGTGTTCAGCGCATCCACAGATTGTTCTAAAAGCGATTGCAACGCTTCCATTTCTGCGTTTACTTCAATGCGTAGTGCTTGAAATATTTGCGATAACACTTTGTTTTCCTTACCTTTGGGAAGCGCGGGGGTAACAACTTCAACTAATTTTCCGGTAGTTTGTATGGGAGTTAACCGGCGTGCTTTTTCGATGAGGGCAACAATTTTATGGGCGTTTTGAACTTCTCCGAAAGCGAAAAGAAGTTTTGCCAATTTTTGAGCAGGGTAGGTGTTTACGATATCCGCAGCCGTAGTTTCCTTATTGCTGTCCATTCTCATATCCAACTGTTCATCAAAACGATAGGAAAATCCACGGGCGGGTTCGTCAAACTGATGTGAGGAAACGCCGAGGTCGCCCAAAATGCCATCTACGGGGTAGGCTTTGTAGAACTGCAAGAATTTTTTCAGATGTTTAAAATTGCTTTGAACAAATTGAAAACGAGGATCTGAAATAATGTTCTTTGCAGCATCTTTATCCTGATCAAATCCTAACAATCTGCCCTTAGTAGCAGAAATAACATTCAGAATTTCGCGGGAGTGTCCGCCGCCACCAAAAGTAACATCAATATAAATCCCGTCAAGGTTATTGACGAGTCCCGCAATGGTTTCATGCAAAAGCACGGGTTGATGATACATATATTATATAGTGGTTTAAAATTTTTCAAAAGAGTAAGTTTCGTGAGTACTGTGTATTTTTTGGTTTAAGAGGTTCAAATCATTCGGCGACATATCAAACTGCTCATTAAATTCCGCTGCGTTCCACAATTCTATTTGTCCGTTATCTAACAGAAGAATAGCATCTTTCTCAATTTTGTAATATTCCATGAGGGGTTTGGGAACAACAAATCGGTCTTGGGCGTCGCATTCCACATAAGCCATATTTCGAAGAAAGGCGTTTCGGAACTTTTTGATTTCGATGTCATTTCGATTTAATGAATTAAGAAAATCCATTTTTTTCCGGAATGCGGTTTCGGTCCACATCATGATGTGCGTTCCGAAGCCGTGTGTTACAAAAAACCGTTGACGTTCATTTTCGGGTAATAATTTAAGCAAAGCGGTAGGAAGTTTTAGCCGTCCGTACTTTTCAATCGTTATTTCCCAAAAATAGTAATCTAAATTCAACATTTTTTTATTATTCTTATCCGCGACAAAAATAATAAAATCTTTTTATCAATTCCAGTTTGTTAATTATTTCAACATTTTTTTCTAATTTTCTTCATAATTGATTGATATACAATATGGAAAAAAATGGAAGAAAAATTCTATTAACAGGCGATTTTTAATTATTTTATTAATTATCAACAAGTTTATGTTAATTTCTTTGCCGGAAATTAATGTGCTAAAAATCAATATATTAATAACTTTTAATCAAAACCGTTGCAAAATTATACTTTTTTTTGGAAGAAAAAATGGTTTTGTGGAAAAATTTGGAAATTTCTGGAAAGAAAAATCCCTCTGAAAAAAAATTAATTTGAAAAAAACTAAACGCTCAATTTTCAATTCAAAAAACTATTTTATAGGTAATGAAACAGAAAATTGAACGTTATAACCCGAAATATATATTTAAAAACATGAACATTATGAAAATAATTACTTTTACTCTCCGTATCTTCTTAGGATTAACATTCATTGCCTCTGCAATCCTGAAATTATTTCCCATTGAGGCTTTTGACGCACGAATTTTGGAAACCGCCCCATTTTTAGGATGGACTTTTTCTATGATTTTGGCACGAATCATCATAGCCAGCGAATTGGCGTTGGGAATTTTTATCATCGCGGGTTTGTGGCTGCGGCGCGTAGTTTATCCGTTAACCATTGCCATGCTGGTTTTTTTCACCGGCATCATTATTTACGCTTTCATTCGTTTCGGAAATGAACCCAACTGTGGATGCTTCGGAGAACTGCTGCCTTTCTCAAACTTTCAATCGTTATTGAAAAATAGCGTTTTTATTGCCATCACGTTGTTTCTTTTTTATCATACCCAAAAACAATCATTAAAATATTGGTGGATAGGATGTTGTGTATTGGCGGTTTCTACTTTTACCATTTTTATGATGTATAAAATTCCGCTTTTTTTAGATGAAATTGAACTAAAAAACCCCATCGTTGCCGAATATTTGAATTGTGAAAATTTTCAAATTCAAGAAGCAGATTTTCAGCAAAAACATTTGGTTTTGTTTTTATCGTGCACTTGCCCAAAATGTAAAGAGATGGTTCGCAATATGGAAACACTAAACAGAATACATCCATTACAAAATGTATGTTTTTTTATTCGAGAAGACAGCGTTACCACTGTGAATCAATTGTTTGACAATAAGGAAATCTCATTCCCATACAAAGTAATTCCGCCGGATACTTTTCACAATTATTTACCCGCACCTTACATTCCATTCATTGGGTTGGTGGATAGTGGAAAATTTATTAGGGTTTGGACAGGCGCTAATTTTGATTTCGACAGAGAAATTCCTATTTTGAAAGCGGAAGGAATCATTCGATAAAACAGCAGATTATACTTTTAAAACATTTGGTTTGTTGGGTGTGGGCAAAATTTTCCCATTCACGCCGCGGTATTTATCATCTTTATCAAAGGGAATTCCTATTTTATTTAACAACCTATCTACTTGAACTTGATGCAGTTGCATTCCCATTTCCCAAGGATTGTATCCTAACAGCATACCGGTCATCTCTTCGTAGGTAAGCACCGGAATCCCATACCCCTCTTTGTCGTAGGTTTTGTTTTCTAATTCGGCGATGGTATATTGCCATCTGTCTAAAAACATGGGACATCCTGGGCAGTTGCACACAATAAAATCGGGTTCGTAGGGCTCCATAGATTCAAACTTTTTCTTGGTGTTTGCAATAGAAAATCCGCGATTAGCCTGCACCAAATAGTTACGAAAACCAAATCCGCAGCAATGGCGTCTTTCGGGGTAATCTACCACTTCGCCGCCCCACGCTTCAATCATTCCGGCTAACACGTGCGGAAACTCAGCCTTTCCCACGCCGGTTTCCGGAAACATCTTAGCATAATGACAGCCAATATGTTCCACCACGCGCAAAGGTTTTCCGGTAAAACGATTTTCCAACCGGTACTTCATCTTTGCTTTCAATTCCATTCTAAATTTATAGATAATATCGGAAGGATGCGCTATATTTTTGGGAATTTGAAATTCTCTTCCGGTCGTTTTTTTCAACACATTACGTGTTTTTTCCAACAGTGCGGGATTGTGCTTCCACATTTCAATCATCTCATTATAAAGACCAAACGAGGTAATGCAAGAAGGCGTATAGTTTTCATAGCCCTGCTTGGTCATCAATGCAAACAGCCTTGCAATCACGGTCATGGTGGTTTCCAAAGGCACAATATCGCAGTGGTATCCAATTCCGGTACAAGTATGCGTGTTTGCGCTATCGTAAATATCCTTGCCCAACACCTCTTTCATAATTTTTAAGAAAGTGGTTTCCGAGCCCGGAAAAAAAGTCTGCCGGATGCAGCTTCTGCTATAAAAAAAGTGGTCATCTGCGATATCTTTTTGATATTCGTTCCAAAAATGTCTTTTCATAATTCTCGCCGGTTATGGGTGTTATTATTTGTCGTATAAACTTCATGCAGGTAATCTTCTTCAGAGGTTGCTCCTCTTTTCTCAGCCGAAAACCAATCAATATTGTTGTGAAAGTCAATGCCGCCCGTTGCTTCAAAAATTTCCCGAATCTCTTCCAAGTTTTTTTCATCAATACTCCGGAGGGCGCCTGCCCCTTCGCCGTTGTAATTTGCCCCCAACTTAGGCGCAATATCATTAATATTGTCGCGAAACCACTTCCAAATAGGTCCTTGTTCCAAATGCAGTTCCGGAATTACAATATCCGGATGCACACAATAGCCTTTTTCCAAAATGGCGCCGCCAATCACTTTTTTTAAAACAAGCTGTTGTCTTCCTTTTTCGCTATCAACAAAATAGCCAAGCTGTTGCGCCACTTTTCGTAAAGCAATGATGACCAATCCGGGCGTATTTCCTCGCGGACAACGGGTAGCGCAAGACATACACTCTCCGCAATACCAGATTACCTCCGAGCGCAAAAGTTTTTCAATATCAGCATCTTCGCCACGCTGCACTACATCGCAAATTTTGCGTGGGTCGTAATTATAAAACTCTGCCGAAGGACAAATAGCAGTGCAAACCCCGCAATTCATACAAGCGCTGAGCGCCTCCTGAAAACGAACATCCTGTGAAAGTAAAGTTACGATATTTCCCATCTTTTTTCTTTTAAAAGGATGCAAAGAAACACGATTTTTTGTAATGGATGTATGTAAAATAAAATTCTTACAATTTGTAAAGTAAAATTCTTACAATTTGTAAAGTAAAATTCTTACAATTTGTAAAGTAAAATTCTTACAATTTGTAAAGTAAAAAGTGTATCTTTGCAAAAATTTTTTTAATTCTAAAAAAATGGAGTACGTTAAAAGAATAAGTGATAGTGAATTACAGCGAAAATTAGATATTTCCGGAGCATTATTGATAAGAGGTCCAAAAGCATGTGGCAAAACAGAATCAGCAAAGCAATTCGCAAAAAGTATTTTGACTGTTGATATAGACCCACAAGTCCCATTATTAATGGAAACTTCTCCGAGTCGTTTATTAATTGGTGATACCCCCCGTTTAATTGATGAATGGCAAGAACAACCAAAACTATGGAACCTCATACGCCATGAAGTTGACAAACGTGCTTTAACGGCTCAATTTATTCTTACCGGTTCTGCAAACCCTGACGAAAACGCAAAAAAACATTCAGGGGCAGGACGTTTCACTACGTTGGATATGCACACGATGAGCTGGCAGGAACTTGGATATTCCACAGGAAAAATTTCTTTAAAAACACTTTTTGATAAAGAAAAAATTGAGATATCTGACAATCCAACAGATTTGGAATTTATTATTGAGAAAATCATTATAGGTGGTTTTCCTGCATTGATTGGTAAAAATTTCTCACAAGCAAGAGATCTCAATAGAGCTTATATTGACTTACTTGCTGAAATAGATATGAGCAGAGTTTCATCTATAAAGCGAGACCCTGTAAAAGTGAGAAATATTTTACGTTCTTTGGCACGGAACACTGCGACAACGACTGAAACCACTTCGATTGAAACTGATATTTTTGAAAAAGACAACGTAAATATATCTCGTCCAACTATTTATGATTACCTTGATGCATTAGAGCGTTTAATGATTATAGATAATCAACCTGCCTGGAACACCCATTTACGTTCTTCTGCATTACTTAGAAAAGCGCCCAAAAGACACTTTACTGATGTATCTCTGGCAGTTGCGGCTCTGGGTGTAGATAAAAATTCGCTTCTCAACGACTTGAAATTTACAGGATTTCTTTTTGAATCACTGGTAACTCAAAACCTAAGAGTGTATGCACAAGCAAATGATGCAAAAGTTTTTCATTATCGTGATTCTACAAATTTGGAAGTAGATGCCATTGTTCAAAGATACTCAGGCGAATATGTCGCTTTTGAAATAAAACTTGGAACAGGGCAAATTGAAGATGCTGCGACTAATCTAAATAAATTTGTCTCCATCTTGGATACTGCAAAAATACCAGCCCCAAAATCAATGAATATTATTACAGGAACAGGAATTAGTTATACTCGAAATGATGGTATTAATGTAATTTCACTTGCTTCGTTAGGGGTGTAAGCCAACTCCATTTTTAGTGTTTAGGGCTTTTTTGTGCTAGAAAAAAAGAGGCAGTTTTTGAATGTTGACTCGTCCTAAATTGTATATATTACTGGCAACTTTCATGCTCTGTTTTTTCTGTTTCAAAAAATGACATAGAAAAAGTTTGTAAATACATTATAAATCAGCCAATTCACCATAAAAAACAAACATTTGCAGAAGAATACGAACAATTCATGAAATTTTATCAACAAACACTGCTCTCCAAAAAAAGGGTCAATCGGAAAATCAGGGAATCAGGGTGGGTGATTGAGGGGGCATCGTATTGGCTACTCAGGGAACCTTGAGAAATCAGGGTTTTGTTGCATTCAAAAACGTCCTCTTTTTTCCAACATTAAAAAAAAGTTTTAACCAAAAAATTGCAGTTATATAAAAGTATTAGCCGAATTTTATGTTTATTTGCATCTTAAATTATTAACGAAAATTTATTGCATAATGACGTAAAATACAACGAAATAAAAACCAAATAGAATAGCATTTGCTAATTCTTGCACCTTAAATTACCACTTTAAAGCATCAAGAATAGTATAATGCTCGCTGAAAAGGCGGGCTTATTTATTTGATGCAATGGTTGTGGTAAACCTAAGGTGCGGATTAGTAAGTCCGCTTTTTTATTTTCAATACGAAGACACGAAGTTTATTTTTATAAACCATATTATATTAACTTAAATCAATTTATTATGATTCAAAAATTTATCAAAACAGGAAGTGCTACCCAAAGATGTAGCACAATGGAGACCGGAGACCATTCAAAAAACGGGGCGAATCCGAAAAGCCAGATGAGTAGGGGAAATTTATTAATGTTATTCATGTTAGGGCTTGTCTTTTTCGTCTTTCCAAACAAACTTCTGGCAAACTGGCCGGGCAGTGGTACACAGTCTGATCCCTGGTTTATTGCCCATAGTAATGGCTTGGATAATCAAGCAGGAGGTACTGTCCGTGCGTATGTTTCAATAGATGGAAAAACATTAAATATCTATCTTTATGGCAACGGTGAGACTAATATGGCAGATTTTTGGGATACAGGAGGGGAACAAGGAGGAGAAGCACCATGGTGGTGGTCTTCTTACAAGAATACAATTGAAAACATTTTGATAGAAAATGGAGTAACAAACATTGGAAAAAAGGCATTTGAAGATTTACAAAATCTCAAGTCCATAGATATTCCATCTACAGTTACCAAAATAAATGCACGGGCATTTAATAACTGTAAGAGTTTACAATCTGTTACAATTCCAAGTACGGTGAATACAGTAGAAGGCGAAGCATTTAGAAATAGCAAAATCACTACTCTTACCATACCGAATGGAACGACACTGGCATTTATTGGATATAAAATAAGTTCTATTAATTATTTTGATTGGTTTAAAGGTTGTATAATTCAAACATTGATTTTAGATAGAAACTATAGCTACGAAGGTAGTAATCCGCCATTCTATTATATGGGAGTCGTCAACAGCAGTAGAACGCAAAATTGGCAACTATGCTTTTGATGATTGTTCATCATTGCAATCTGTGGTAATTCCTGCCGAATTTTCTTTAATTGGAAGCTATGCTTTTCAAAAAACCGGTTTAAAATCGGTAACTATTAATTCCGCATCTCTTGTAATTAACGATAATGCTTTTTATTCTTGTATCAGTTTGCCTTCAATAACAATTCCTGGTAGCGTTAAAGAAATTGGTTCACGCGCTTTTGCCAATTGCAACATTTTAAACAATGTTAACTTTGAAAATAGCACAAATACATTGACATATACTCAAACATCTGGTACAGCTACTGATGGATGTTTTTATAACAGTCCTATTACTACAGTTCATTTAGGCAGAAATATTAATTTTTCAAACCCCAATGCTTTTCAGCAATATCTTTTTCGAGGAAACACGGGATTAAAAACTTTAACCATTGGAAATACAGTTATTTCCATTCCAGATTATACTTTTCAGGGATGCAGTGGAATTACAGAAATCACAAGTTTAAATCCTGATCCACCAACAATTTATGCAAACACATTTAGCGGCGTATCTAAAACCATTCCTGTAAAAGTTCCTTGCGTTTTGGCGTATCAAGCAGCGCCTTTTTGGAAAGAGTTTACCAACTTTGAGCCATTCGGCGAGTGCCCGCCTATACCCCCACTTTTTACTTTGAACGTGAATTCAGATGACACTACATACGGGCACGCTACCAGTATAAGTATGAAATCGGGAGCGATTCTTACATCTACCTGGAGTGCTACAGGCTTTCCGTCTGTTTCAACTACTACGCAGTTTAGCGGAAAAGCACTAATATTGGCAAATGCAAAAGCAAATTGCAAATTTTATGGTTGGAGCGACGGCATTTTAGACCCCTTACGAATTGTGGATATTACTGAAAATAAGACTTACATTGCGAAATTCGTCTATGTTCCTGATGGTATTATGGAAATGAAAACAGTTGAATTTTCGGTTTTCCCCAACCCCTCAAAAGATAAAGTTACGGTAGAACTATCCGAGAATACAACCGGTATTTTGGCGTTATTCGATTTGAATGGAAAAGTTATTAAAAATCAGCAGATTAACGGGAAAACGAATAGTATGGATATTTCCTCTCTTTCCGCAGGAACTTATATTTTATATTTGGTGAAAGATGGCGTGGCAAGCGCCGGTGTGAAAATAATGAAAGAATAAACCCTTAATTCTTCATCACAAACAATCGAAAAAACGGGTCAGTATAAAAATACTCATCCGTTTTTTTTTCGATGATTCCGTTGTTAATCAATTCTTTAATAGAGCGCTGGAGCGTACTAACAGCAGATAATCTATGTTTTTTAATATATTCTGCAGAAAAAATATTCTTCCTCTCAAGCGTCAATGCTTTGAGTAACTGTTTTTGACTTTGCGAGCGTTGTTCATACAATTCCTGATAATAATCGCTTTTCAATGCAAGTACTCTTTCTGCACTTTCATCAATCATGGCTTTGGTTACAACTGTTTGAACATTAATCATATTTTGCCATATTTCCGATGCCAAAAATTGAATATAATGCGGAATGTCGGCAGCTGCGGAAATAAGGTATTTTGCCGTTTCATCATCAATGTAAATGTTTGATGATGAAAATTTTTCACGTAAAAATTCAATGGTATCCTGTTGTGGTAACGAGCCAATTGCCATTTGCATGGCAGAATTGTAAAAAGCTCTTTTTTTATCGTTAAAAATTTCTTTAAGTAGATGTGTTTTACTGCCAAAAAAAAGATAGTTTGTTTTTTGTTGTTGCTGTACTTTGCTCCGTAATAAAGCCTCAAAATTGATACTGTTTAATTTTGAAACTTCTTGAAATTCATCAAAAAACACGATTACCCGCTTGTTTTTTCCTGCCAGCATTTCTGGAATATCCAAAAGTTGTGAAATTACGGTTTCATCCACCTTGCTGCTTGCAAAATCAATAGAAAACTCGGGCATTCCATCCTGACCGAAAGTTACAAGAGGTCTAATCGTTTTTATTATTGAAGAAAATAATTGAGCAAACTTATTTAAATTTGATTGCTTTTCCGATAATGCTTTTGTGTAAAGTCTAACAAACGATTCCGGCGAAAAAACAGTCATAAAATCGAAATAAATACAGATAAAACCTGCTTTTTCTAATTGCTCTATCGCTTTGAAAACCAATGACGTTTTGCCAAAACGGCGCGGTGCATAAAGTACCACATTATTGCCACCGGAAAGCGTATTGATGATGCGGGCACATTCTTCTTTTCTGTCGTAGAAATTGCCCCCTTTTACTATTGTTCCGTAAGAAAAAGGATTCATATTGATAAATTTTTGGCAAAAATAATCTTTTTTTTAAATTACGCAAAAATGCGTAACGCAAATTTGCATAATACCTTTTTTTTAGAACTCTGATGACACTGATTGAGCAGATTCTCTCTGATTTTATACTAATAAACTACTACTACTCTGTGGAACTCTGTGAGTTCTCTGTGGGTCTCTGTGAAACAAAA